>Ga0118677_10004481_pt1 | contig 25387 bp, 38 predicted proteins | sample AliMusrvi5mmetaG_FD_86154 | JGI IMG/M metagenome (GOLD analysis project Ga0118677, IMG submission 86154)
ACTCAGTCATTGTTATTCTCCTCTTCATGGGGTTTTCGGCCAGAGGCCATGAAGAAGGTAAATGAAAGGACACGCAGTTTGAAGAAACGAAAAAAGGCACCTCCGGAAAGATGCCTTTTGAATTCAAGTTTTGATTTGTTTTTAAATTACCGCACAGCGGTTTAGTTCAACAATACCATTTACAAATTACGAATTGATATATTTTAATTACATGGAGCGCTTGTGAGTAGAAATCAGGAGTATAAACCAAAAATACTTGGTTTATATGTAACTGGTGCTGCTACGTAGGAGCTGATCTTTGTGGTGTCTCCCGCCATCAATACCCCCCGAATATGAAAATAATACGGGTGATGTGCTCCGGCAGAGTTGAATCTGAACATCTACTGCGGGCTTTTGAAGACTGCGTGGATTGTGTATTTATTAGCGGTTGCTGGGTGAATGTCATTATGTAACTGAAGGCAATTACGATGCGTTAAGCTTGATGCATCTCACAAGAAAAGTTCTTGAACAGATCGGAGTGAACCCTGAACGGTTACGGCTCAAGTGGGTCTCAGCATCCGAAGGGATTCGTTACGCCGAAGTTGTTACCGACGTTACCAAAAAACTGAATGAATTAGGCCCGATTGGCAAACGGGAAGGAATCGATACCGATGTATTAAAGCTCGAACTTGCCGCCGTTAAGAAAATACTCCCCTTAAGCTGGTGGAGCGGGAGAAGTTGAGAGTGCGTTTTGGTACGGAAGAAGAATACGACACCTTTTTCAGCCGCGACGAGGTGAATGTGTTAATTCGCGATCTGGTTACCGATAAGTTCGCAATAAGCCTGATTACTATGCTACTGGGGAAAAAACCGCATTCCATCAGGGAAACTTCTGACATTTTACATTTTGTGCCCGCTGAGACGGCACCTTAACAGCTCATCACGCAATGGATTAGTCGGGTATGATGAGAGCCACAAGCGTTATGCACTCGCCGCTTGAGTAGTTTGACGCACATTGTTTGCATAGTTTTTCCGGGCATGTAGCTTAGCTGGTAGAGCAGCCGACTCTTAATCGGCAGGTCGTTGGTTCGATCCCAACCATGCCCACCATTTCTTTTTACCGAACATTCCAGCAAACGAGGATATCCATGCGGGAAGATGTGCCGCTTGACGGGGTGAATGAGGACAAAGCCCGTTTGATTGAAAAATTTCAGTTGGTTCCAAAAAAGATCAATAATAAACTTTTCTGGGTGCGGCGATTCGGCAACCGCCCGGACCATCCCTATGCGACACACCGGGCAGTTGTACGATGCAGTCCGCTTGAACTTGTCTTCAGTTTCTATGACCTTTGCGTTGCAAAGATGACTTATTTTACCAGAAACATGAATGACTATGACTGCTGCAAGTTAAACTACCGGACACAAAAAATGGAATCGTGTCCTGTATGGGATATGGAATTTCTGGTCCAGAAGGGGACTGGGATACCGGTTGACCTGAGGAATCTCGCAGCAATCAATGATATTACAATTTTTCGGGAGATGTGCAATTGGCTGGAGATGCAACTGCAGATGAAACTGCAGCAGGAGACTGAACAGGTATTGATTCCGGATCTATTCGATCAGGAAAGCTCGTACTATTTTGAGATGTCGGCGTAAGAATTATGAATGTCCCTACAACTAAAGACCTTTCTGATGTTATTACAGGTGTAAACACGGGATCAATGATAGTCGATGACCGAACGTGGGATGAATTCATCTGTGCGACAAGCTCTTATTACTGGTGGTTTGACCAGAAAGGCAGCATCCCTACAGCCAAGTGGATAGGAGATTGGGTAGACATTTCAAGTGCCGACGCCCAGTCTTTTAAATCCTTTGAAGAGGTAAAGTTCAAATGGACCCAGTCTGGATTTACGCCTGCGAAAAAAGTGTGTTTTTACTGAGGTGGAGGTGCGAGATCAGCCATGTATACCTTTTATGCCGACATAATGGGATGGCCAGCAGCAAACTATGAAGGAGATGGTATCTATGGTCGACCAATTCTGCTAATGGGAGACCGGAATACCGAAATAGCTGGTAAAACCGAAGAGGGAGACCAAAATGAGACGAATATTAGTAACTGTAGTACTACTGTTCTGTTGTGCAACCACTTCACTGGCCGACGATTACAACTATGTCGATCCGGCCCAGTTCAAGCTATGGCTCGAACTGGGGAAGGATATGGCGATTGTAGACATTCAGGTCCCGGAAGAATTTCAGCAGCACCACTTCAAAGGCTCATTGGAGACCAACAGCTATCCGGTCAAATCAGCAGTCGACAAGCAAAAACTGGATACCATTTTACCCAGACTTTTTGCATCGCAAAATGATGTGGTTGTTATCTGCCCTCGTGGCGGTGGTGGTGCCAAAAACACTTTTGACTATCTGAAGGAAAAGGGCATAGATGAGAAGAGGATTTTTATCCTTGAAAAAGGTATGCAGGGTTGGCCGTATAAGGAATTGGCAGTGGGTAGCAAATAGTGTACCCCATCGTGACCGGCACGGGGGCGGCTGCAAGAAATTCCGCCTGTGATTGCCACAAACCTGTATCGTCGCAGGATGCACCAAAATGAGTGCCTCATCAAGTGACATCAGGACGCTGCGTCCGGATTTGAAGATGCTCCTGACAGACGAAACCGACGGCTGTACAGGTTGCGGCGTCTGTGTCAGCGAGTGCGAGTTCCTGAAACTATATGGTTCGCCTCTTGAAATTGCCCGCTCATATGACCCCGATGATCCCAAAAAAAATGTTGTCTGTTTTGAGTGCAACCTCTGCTCTCTCTGTACCGCTGTCTGCCCCGAAGGTTGTGATCCTCAGGCCCTCTTTCTGGAAATGCGTCGCGAGGCGGTAGATCGTGGTTATGGCTTGTTTCCCGAACACAAGGGACTGCTTGGCTATGAACGGACTGGAATGTCACGACGCTTCAGTTGGTACGGTCTGCCGGAGGGGTGCACGACGATTTTTTTCCCCGGCTGCGCATTGCCGGGAACACGCCCTGCAGCGACAGTTGCTGTCTATGAAAAGTTAAAGGAAGCGATTCCTACCCTCGGACTGGTCATGGATTGCTGCACCAAGCCGTCGCATGACCTGGGGAGGCAGCAGTATTTTCTGAAAATGTTCGGCGAGATGACTGCGTGGCTGGAGTCTCATGGGGTGAAGCGGATACTGGTAGCCTGTCCTAACTGCTACAAGGTTTTTTCCGAATATGCCCCGCAGTTTCATACGGAGACGGTCTACGAAAAGCTGGCCGATATTGTTTCGGAGTGCGCTTCGGAGGAGGAGCCCTTTGCAGCGGTGACGATCCACGACCCATGCGTGATCCGGTTTTCTCCCGCTCCTCAGGAAGCAGTGCGAGCTTTGATCTCCGGATCCGGCCGCATGATCGAAGAGATGCCGCACACATGCAAGTCGGCTCTCTGCTGCGGTGAAGGTGGCACGGTAGGGGTTCTGGCTCCAGATCTGGCGAATAGCTGTAGAGAAACCCGGATAGTTGAAGCCGCAGGCCGCCAGGTCGTTACCTACTGTGCTGGTTGTGCCAATCTTCTCGGCAAGCAGCTGAAGGTCAGCCATATACTTGATCTGATCTGCAACACTCCGAAGCCGTCGACGGGGCTGATTACCTATTTCAATCGACTGCGGCTCAAATTCCGCTTTAAGAAAATAGTGCCAGCAGTGGTAACAAGAGAGAGGATCGTCTCCAGCGGCAGCAACTCAGGGGTGCTTCGTCCGCTGTTTTTCCTGGCCGGCCTGATCGCCGTTATTGTTATTTTGCGGACGAGCGGTGTTGGCCAGTATCTCGAACCCGAAAAACTGCGTGCTCTGTTTGCTCGTTTTGGCGTTGTCGCACCGTTGGCATACATTGCGTTTTACACGGTTGCTCCCGCGTTGATGCTGCCCGGTTTGCCGATCAGTATAGCTGGAGCCACGGTTTTCGGCCCGGTCTGGGGGGTGGTTTACACCATCATTGGCGCAACATCGGGCGCCTGTGTAGCCTTCCTGATCGCCCGCTATGCCGCCAGGGATTGGGTTGAACGCCGGTTGGTCGGTTCGCGCTGGAACAAGCTTGACAGTGAGACCGCCAAAAATGGTTGGAAAGCGGTTGCGTTTACACGGCTGATCCCGTTGTTCCCCTTCAACCTGCTCAATTTTGCTTTCGGCCTGACGAGGATACCGTTTCTGCATTACGCCGTCGCAACTTTTATTTTCATGCTTCCCGGTACGATCGCCTTTGTCACGTTCTCAAGTTCGTTGCTCGGATTGTTGAAAGGCAATGTTTCCCGCGAGTTCTTTATCGGGATTGTGCTGATTGTTGCCGTTTCACTGATCCCTAAAATTGCAGGATGGTACAATAACCGCAAAAAGCGGGAACCCGGTCCGGAAGCGCCCTGGAGTTTACAGGTAAGTTTGCGGCAAAAAGCTATTACTATTGCGATATCTGGTTTAGTCGCTGCAATCGTCTACGGTCTGATACAAAAATATTTTTGGGCACTCAATGCCCATTTGTATACTCTTGAGTTCAACCTGCTCTCTGTTGCTCACCGTCTCGGAGATGCAGACCTGATCGGGTTTATTGAATACCTGAGACCAATGTCTGCCGCACGCGCTGCAGGGATTGCTTTGGTCTGCCAAGTGATGCAGACATTTGCTTTTCCGTTTTCCACTCTTCCGGTTGTCGCCGCATTTACTACAGCATTCGGTACACTTTCGGGTGTTTTGTACACAGGCGTTACCGGCTTGGTTGCAACAGCTCTGGCCGCAATGTTTGGCCGGTTATTTCTCGGAGATTTGCTGCCGCTTTACAATCGTCGCAAAGGCGTTGCTCCGCTGTCTCTCCCTAATGACTGGGCCTGGTGGTCTGCTGCTGTCATGGCGGCGATTCCTGGTTTTCCGCTATTGATATGCGGAGTATGGGTTGGGGCGTTCCGTATTCCACTGATCCGGTCCGTTGCCGTCGTCGCTGCAGGGCTTGCCGTTCGTATACTTATTCTGGTTGCAGCACGATAAAAAGGGAACCGGTCACATAGATGCGCAAGCGGTTTATAATCTAACTTTTATTCAATTTCAGGAGTTGCCAACCAAATGTTTGAAAATTATCCAGAAGAACGGCTTCATATTGCGAGTATTACCTCGCGTCTCGACCTGATGGAACGAAAATTCCGAAGCATATTGATGGAGCGTATCATTGATGCCGGCAGGCCAATCGAGGCCCGGGATCTGCTACAGGTCTCAGGTTTTGACATTGCCTGCGTTGAGGCACTTTGTAATCGGATGGCAGCCAAAAGGGTAATAGTTCGAAACCACGACGGAATGGTCGAGTTTGTTTACCCTGTATCAGCACTGCCGACCCATCACCAGGTAAAGCTTGCCGACGGGCGTTCCTTTTATGCTATGTGCGCTGTGGATGCTCTTGGGGCAGCATTCACCTTCGGCCAGGACACTACTATCAGCTCCAAATGCAGTGCCTGCGGCGTTCCGGTATCCATAGAAGTCACGTCCGAAAAGGTTATTGCTTTTGAGCCGCCATACCTCAAGGTTCTCCACGCCGATCTGAAACAGGCTAACAACTGGGCAGGCAGCTGTTGAAACATCATGAATTTCTTCTGTACGAAGAATCACTACGATGCATGGACAAGGGCGAATAGAGTAGAGGAAGAAAATGTATTTTGTCTTGACCTTCATGAAGCACTGCTTGTCGCTCAAATGTTATTCACCGATTTATGAGAAATACTGTATTTTCCAGGTGCAGTAAGTACTTAAACCCAATTTCCAGGGAGGTAGTCATTATGTCAGAGAATGAAACAAAACAGGAAGGGTGCTCCTGCTGCTCCGGTTCCAACTCGGTGCTGCTTGGACAACCAAAAACCGAACTTACTGAAAACGTAACTGTAGGGGTCAATCGCGCTGACTTCATGAAAGTGCTGGGTGCCGGAATTGTAGGTCTCAGTTGTATATCCGGAACCAAGGCATTTGCTGCTTCGGTGAAGCGCAAAAGCGCCAAGGTCGTAAAAGGAGCTACTGATCGCATGATCATTGATCATGAGATAAAAGAGTTGCGAATCTCTGCCACTGTCACCAAAGATTCTTCCCAACCGTCAGTTGCTGACTGGGGGCGGCGTTTTCAGGCATTCTTCGGGGCTAAGGGTGGGAAGATGGAACCTTTTTTTGTGTTTACTACTGACGTAAGTCGAGCAGAAATCGATAAGGCAATCAAGGGATTGGGAATTCGTTCCCGGCGGCAGATCCCGATGAGTGAAGTTGCCCAGCGAACCGGGCTGAAAGCTACAACAGTTCGTGAAGACTATCTGGACGGAGATCCAATGATCTGCACAATCCGCTTTGTCAAAGGGAATGATATTGTTGAGGCGGCATTGGAGGACTTCATCGACGAGAAGATCATAATCGATGGCAAGGACGTTTTTAAACCGTTCACGCCGCACTTCATCTACCATGGTACGGCAGAGGCGATTAATTTTCCATCCGGCTGCATCGTATGCCCGTCCGACTGTAACGGCGGAATCATAACCGATAATGTGCTGCCGCTGAAAACTACAGTTAACTATTACAAGGTTAACTGGAACCGTATGCCGCCAGTAGGCTCCAAGGTGGAGGTGGTGCTGAAATCCATCTACGGCCCATATGGGATGTCGTCCACAAAGGGATGACAACATCGAAATTGTACAAACCGGTACATGGCAAATAAGAGGAGCTACATTTCATGACCAACGAAACGATACGACTCTCTCAAACTGTCAAAGGAGCGGGGTGCGCTGCCAAAATCCCCCCGGGATTCTGGATAAAGCGCTCTGTGGTCTTTATCTGCCGGTTGATCCGAATCTGCTTGTTGGGCTTGACCGCGCTGATGATGCCGGGGTGTACCGGGTGTCGGACGAACTGGACCTGGTACAGACGATCGATTTCTTTCCGCCGATGGTTGATGATTCCTTCCGTTTTGGACAGATCGCAGCGTCCAATGCGCTGAGCGATATCTACGCTATGGGGGGCGTGCCGAAGACCGCATGAATATTGTCGCCTTTCCCGGTAAAACCATGGATATTTCGATTCTCCGCACGATTATCGAAGGTGGCCTAAGCAAAATGCGGGAGGCTGGTGTTGTGCTGGTCGTCGGACATACCGTAGAAGACAGCGAGCTGAAGTATGGCCTTTCGGTAACCGGCTACATTCATCCTGACCGCATCCTGACTAAACGGAATCTGCAGGTCGGCGACCGCCTGATTCTGACCAAACCGCTCGGTACCGGCATTGTTGCCACCGCCATCAAGGCTGGACTTGCCGGCCAGGAGTTGACAACAAGGGGCACCCAGACTATGGCGACACTGAATCGGGCTGCGGCATCAATCATGGAGGATTTCCCGGTTCATGCCTGCACGGATATCACCGGCTTCGGTTTTTTGGGGCATCTGGCCGAGATGGTTGTGGATTCGGGCTGCGGGGTGTGCATTAGATCATCCACTGTTCCCAGGTACCAGGAGGCGCTGGAATGGGCTGACATGGGGCTGATTCCGGCTGGGGCTTATAACAACAAAAGTTTTCGCGGATCTTGTGTCGATTTTGGCGCGGACGTGTCGCAGAGTGTTCAGGATCTGTTCTTTGACCCTCAGACCTCCGGCGGACTTTTGATAGTGGTCGCTGTCGGAGAAGCAGATCGGCTCGTTGCCGCTTTGAAAAAGTGCGGGATCGAGTGTGCCGCTCATCAAGACACACTTCCAATAATAATAAATAATCTAAAATATACCGAGTGTTACTGTTTTCGTGTGTCATGTGTAAAGTTGGCCTGTCTGTTGCTACACTATATAGTGGAGTGAAGAGCAGATAGTAGGAGATCCCATGAAACCAGTTTGGCCAGTCAAGTCTTTAATCATTTCGGTTCTGCACCTGAGTTTGTCATTGTCGATGTGGTTACCGGTGAGGTTACGTCTATCAGTAACAGTGATACAGTGCATGAGCATGGCTCCTGCAACCCTGTCGAAGGTCTTGGTGGAGAGCATGATGATGCAATAGTCGTTGGTGGTACAGGAGGAGCGTTGCATAAATCGAATTTATCCAGCATACGGGGTTTAAGGCAAGTTGTGGATCTATTGCAGAAAATATTGACATGTTGAAACTCGGAACACTTCAGGAATAGCTGCCAGGACACACCTGTGGTGGGCGCAGCCACGCTCTTGGGTGCTCACATTAGGGGCGTTGAGACGTAATGATTCGTTACATGTTTAAGGGGAAGATATGAAAAGCGGAGGTGTGTGCCATGAGTATCAAGATCTTCAGCTTCAAAGGATTAAATGGAGTGATGAATGTCCTAGGTATTTTAATTCCCGTCGTTACCTGGCTTGTAGAAAAGGTTCGGAAAAATAATAGTGAGTCGGCTCTGTGTGTCGCAGGGCAGGAACTTGAAAAACGATCGCTGGAAAAGAGCATATGATTGGAAGGGGGGTGCACACAGGAATTCGACCCGGTAGTTTAGAGTAGTTCTTGTTGTAAATGAATAATAATGGGAGGAACTGTCATGAAACTCAAATATATTTGTCGTTTCGCTTCGTTGATAGCTGCTGGTCTACTGTTTATTATTGTTGGAATCAAGCTTCCCAAAGAGAAGGAGGAATGGTCATGAAACTTCTAAAAATAAAACATTTCTACGGTCTCGGCAGATTAATTGCGGTAACCGTAATCCCCGCGTTACTTATGATTCTTGTTGGTAAAAAAATACAGAATGAAGAGAGTCTCGACGAATTTATGAAACGGCGTGAAGATGAAAAAGCAAGTCTTGGATAACGTCTCGTAGTGAAAGGGGAAAACGATCCATACGGGATACTGGAGTCGGCATTTCACCTGACGCTCTTGATAAGATTTTACACCATTTGTTCAGGAGGATGGCTCCATTTCCCGCAGGTTTGGGGGCACAGGACTTGGCTTGAGCATCAGTCGCAGTCTGGCTGAACAAATGGGGGGGAGTATTACCATTGAAAGCACCCTCGGATTGGGAGCTGTTTTATGCTTGTCCTGCCATTTACGATCGGCACAAAGACGGGTATCAGCCCAGAGCATCCAATAAGATCAGATGTCAGTTGGGACGGCCCCTTACTGCGGGTGCTCCTTGTTGAGTTTCGTCGTGACAACTAGCTTTCTCCGTCAGGAATTATCTCGTCCACCAAAATTATATCCTGATGGTAGAGCAAGTCCATTCCATTGCAGGTTGACCATTTGCGTCATTGTTACTGATACGCAGACGCATAGGCTTTCACAAAACGACCCTTTCCGCAAACTAAAGACCGTTCTTGACGTACCCCTGCCGAAGCAAAACAGTCGTTCCACAAAAAACGTATAGTAGCGTTGTTGCTACCATAATATTCTCATAAGTTGCATAACTGCGACTTATACTCGATTGCCCTTTGGGCAATAAATTTTGCATTCTTCATGTATATCTGCAGGTTGTGGGGAAAAATGAAAGTTGTGCAAACTTGGCTTGCCTGTTGCTTTAGCTTGGCTCAGAATTTATGAAGGGTGCCATGAAAACTGCAATATCAGTATGGAATATTAGGGTAGCACCGGTATTTTATGTAAACGGAAAAGTGCTGCTGTATGAATCAGATGGCTAATGTGAAGGCTTTACTCAGACAGCATTAAGGTCTATCTATCCATTTATTGCGAGAGAGACACCGTGGTACGGGCAAGCAACTGGACTGACTATTTGTATTCTATACAGTATATTGATCGATCGGTACCCCATGGTCAAAGGAGAGTGCGGGGTGGAGCAAAAAAATATCGCAGCTATCAGATGTAGGAAAACGTTTTTGAAGTCATGCTGCCGACCGATTTCGTAAAAAAAAAGGGTGTTTTCTGAATGCAACGTCTGCACTGAACCAGGTCTGGAGCGTATGCCTGCCCTTAGAATGGTTTTTTCTGCTAAAATGGTTGGCATAATAGTGGAGGCAAATATTGACAATCCAATTAAGTTTATGGGGATTGGTAAGTATTTGTAACAAAATAGGGAGCAAATCAATGGACTTAGAAATTCACGTGGGACAGGTTATTAGCATTAACGACGATATGAATGAATTCGTAAGTGGTGAATACAAAATCAAAGAGTTATATGAGAACTACAAACAAACGGACAAAATTAATATCACTGAGCTTGAAGAGATTGAGACACGTTTTGACGACCATGCAACTTGGATATTACTTGAAAGTGTCAGCAACTCTGGTTGTATCCAATGCAATCCCCTTTCTATCACTATTCACGTTGACCCAGTGGCCATATAGTTGCCAATAATGCTAAGAGATTTACAATTTTCAGGATGGAGGTCTGTCTGGAAGCAGACCAAATGCCACGTGTCTATTGATTCCCTCCTTACCAAGCTTTAGCTTGGCCCATCTTCTACAGTAGTTTTTTGAAAACTATTCCGGATAAAATTGCTGTTAATTGTGGGGGGATTTACCGAGCAGGATGGTCGCTCCGCTCTCCCCCCATAGAGTAGCGACATTGCTCCTGTCGCTACCTGTTGCAGTAGCACACACAGTACCCATATACATTTTACCAACCAGCTATTACAGCTGAACATGTTTTAATATCATTATGTTAGTAATTTTTTTATGATTGGATGCTGTTGGCATGCAGTATGCTTTGCTACTGGCATAAGATTGGATGGTGAAGGGGCTTAGATGACCAAAACGGCATTTTCATACTGGAACAGACGAATTGCACCGGTCTTTGATATCGCGCAGCGGCTTCGTGTTGTTGAGATTGATTCAGGCCGGGTTATCGGCGAAACAGAAGAAACTCTTACAGGGGATTTACCGGTACAGAAGGCGCAGTACTTGACTGAATCCGGTATAAGCACGCTAGTGTGCGGTGCGATCTCCACGCAGTTGAGTGAGGTAATGGTCGCCTACGGTATCAGGGTAATCCCTTTCGTGGCCGGAGACCTTGGCGATGTGATCGCAGCATGGTGTAACGGTGGCCTTGACAGCAGAAACTTTGACATGCCGGGTTGTTCAGAAGGTAATCATGTCAGTGGAAAGGCGCGGCAAGCAACGTAATGAAGAAAGGGGGTCCACAATGAGTGTCAAAATCTGTGGGGTAAGAAGAGCGGGAGGAATTCTCGGTATTATTCTCCCGATTGCGGCAATGTGGGTATTTGAAAAGCTGTGGAGGAAAGACAACGAGTCCGAAATATAAGAGAGGAGGTGCGTATTATGCGAGGTGGAATCTGTAGAATCGGAGGTTTTGGCGGAGTATTTGGGTTTGTTATTCCTATTGTGGCGATATGGCTTCTGGACAAATTATTGCAGAAAGAAGCTTAGCAACTAGCGCCCTGCTGGTTCTCAGTAGGGCGTATATTTTATCCCGCAGTATATTAATCAGATTGTTTTGTGTATTTCACAAATAAAAGGGAGTAAGCAATGAAAGTTTGTTTTCCAGTAAGCGAGAATCAGGGATTGGCCAGTCATGTATTCAACCATTTCGGGTCTGCCCCGGAGTTTGTGGTTGTCGATAGTATTACCAGCGAATTTCTGTCAATCAGCAACAGCGACAAAGTACATGAGCATGGCGCATGTAATCCAGTGGCAGGCCTTGGCGGACATCAAGTTGATGCTATTGTTGTCGGTGGTATTGGCGGTGGAGCACTGCATAAACTAAATGCTGCCGGCATACGGGCATTTAAGTCTCATAACGGAACAATTTCTGAAAATATAAACATGCTAAAGGTAGGAACACTTCAGGAATATCTGCCTGGGCACACCTGCGGTGGTCATAGTCATAGCCATGGGTGCTCTCACTAACCATACCACGCTCTCGCAAGCAAAAAAATGTGCCTGCCCGCACCGTGCAGCTTTCTCAGTAGTTTTCAAGCCAACCGGGACACCTCTAAAGGGTTTGGAGATTATCCGTCTTGCTCCGGATGGACTGGATGCTTTGCATTTATGTGATGGTGAAGGGATGACGCAGGAAGAAGCGGGAATCCGCTTGGGGGATTCATGAGGCACTGTTCAACAGCCCCCCAAACTGCAGAACAACAGTACCGTTCAACTGTTGCGGGAGAAACACCGCATATGGAATACAAAACTTTACAGAGTATATGAAACAACGGCGTAACCCGCTGGAGTCACAAATCGATGATTCGTCATGCACTGAACTTTTACGTAGAAGGGTTTCGCAACATGCGTCTGGGAAGGGCTCTCTGGAAAATTGTCCTGTTGAAGATTCTGTTTCTCTTTATAGTTATCAAGTTATTTTTCTTCCCGGATGTTCTGAAGGTAACCTATGACAACGACACGGATCGAGCGGAGCATGTGTTACGTCGTCTTACGCAGTCTGCAGAAACGGATCAAGAGCCGCTGCCTCCGGTCGCTGGTAAAAAATAGTCATCAATTTGTAGAAAGGGAGGTCTCGTTTGATTGAATCAGTCGATTTCGGCCAAGTGAATTGGGCTCGTGCCCAGTTTGCCTTGACGGCAATGTACCACTGGATTTTTGTTCCGTTGACACTTGGGTTGTCCGTACTCTGCGCTTTTTTTGAAACACTGTATGTCCGTACCGGTAATAACGAATGGAAGCAGCTTACCAAGTTTTGGATGAGCCTGTTTGCCGTAAACTTCGCTATCGGAGTTGCCACAGGAATCATCTTGGAGTTTGAGTTCGGCACCAACTGGTCTAATTATTCCTGGATGGTAGGTGACATCTTCGGGACACCACTGGCTATCGAAGGAATTCTGGCATTTTTCCTCGAAGCCACTTTCTTTGCCGTAATGTTTTTTGGTTGGGATCGGTTCTCTAAGCGGATGCACCTGTTTTCCACCTGGATGGTAGCACTTGGTTCCAATTTGTCAGCACTCTGGATTCTGATCGCCAACGGCTGGATGCAGAACCCGATCGGTATGCGCTTCAACCCGGAAACGGCTCGCTTCGAGATGCTTGATATCTGGGCAGTCATTTCGTCTCGAATTGCCATAAGCCATTTTACCCACGCCACTTCATCAGGTTTTCTGCTCGCCTCACTCTTTGTGACTGCTGTTTCCTCCTGGTTTCTTCTCAAGGGACGCCACCAGACCTTTGCCCGGCGTTCGATCACCGTTGCGGCAACATTCGGCCTGTTCAGTGCGATGTTTGTCGCTTTTACCGGTGATGAGCATGCATACATTACGGTAAAGACCCAACCGATGAAACTGGCTGCCATGGAGGGGCTTTACAAGGGGAAGAAGCCGACCGGCCTGATTGCTTTTGGTGTGGTTAACCCGGATAAACAGACAGGTGATGCCGGCGATCCCTTCGTAACCAAGATTGAGGTTCCCGGAATGCTGTCGCTTCTTGCCAACCGGAAGCTTGGCTCGTTTGTCGCTGGTATCGACGATCTTGTTTGGGGCAATCCTGAACATGACATCGTGGGAGTTGACCGGAAAATGAAGTACGGCAGACAGGCCGTCTCATCACTGGCAGACTTTAAGAAGGCGCGTAAGACTGGGGATTCCGCTGCTGCAGTGGCGGCTCTTGCCATATTTGACCAGAACCGGGAATTTCTTGGTTACGGTTATCTCAAGAAACCATCTGATGCTGTGCCACCCGTCTCCTTGGTTTTTTATAGTTTTCGAGTAATGGCCGGGCTTGGCACGTTCTTCATACTACTCTTCACCCTGTTCCTTATCCAGTCTGCACGAGACAAACTCACGGCAAACCGCTGGCTGCTCAGGATTGGTGTCATTTCAGTCTTTCTTGGCTATATAGCGCAGCAGGCCGGCTGGATTGTTACCGAGGTAGGCCGTCAGCCATGGGCTATTCAGGGGTTGTTGCCGGTCAGTGTGGCTCGCTCGAATCTTGATTCCGGTACAGTGGCGGTGACCTTTTTCATCTTTCTTGCCCTGTTTACCGTCATGCTGATCGCCGAGGTCAAAATCATGACCAAGCAGATATCACTCGGTCCGGAAGGGAGCGCATTATGATAGGCAATCTTGAATGGTCAACTCTGCAACAGCTCTGGTGGCTGATTACCTCGCTCGTCGGATCCCTGTTTATTTTTCTGACTTTTGTCCAGGGTGGACAGACATTGATTCTTACCCTTGCCAAAAATGAGTCAGAAAAAAGTCTGATCGTCAATTCACTCGGGCGCAAGTGGGAACTTACATTTACGGCGCTGGTACTGTTCGGCGGCGCATTGTATGCGGCCTTTCCGCTTTTCTACGCAACCAGTTTCGGCGGCGCCTACTGGGTCTGGATCGCTATTCTGCTGACCTTTGTGCTTCAGGCGATCAGTTACGAATTTCGACGCAAGCCGAACAACTTTCTCGGCCAGCGGACCTATGAAGTGTTTCTGCTGATTAACGGTACCGTGGGTATCCTGCTGATCGGAGCGGCAATCGGAACGTTCTTTACCGGTTCCAATTTTCGTTTGAACGATTACAGCCTGGTTCAATGGACGCATCCCCTGCGAGGTCTTGAAGCGGCATTTGAGCCTTTTAATGTCAGCTTTGGACTCTTCCTGGTATTTCTTGCGAGGGTTTTGGGCACGCTTTATCTGACCAGCAACATCGAAGATGCCGATCTGGTAGCGCGTCTCAGAAAATCATCATTCACCAACCTGCTGTTGTCATTGCCGTTTTTGCTGTTTGTCCTCTATCGGCTGATAACCATGAATGGTTTTACCGTCGATCCCGCCAGCAAAGTCATTAGTTTAGTGGCCGGCAAATATCTCGACAATATGCTTTCTATGCCTTCAGTACTGGCCATGCTGCTTTCCGGGCTTAGCCTTGTGGTGCTCGGAGCGATGCTCAACCGCTTCACAACATCCCGCAGAGGTATCTGGCCGGCAGGTCTGGGAACAGTTCTGACCTGCCTGTCGGTATTTTTTCTGACCGGTTACCACAACACACCATTTTACCCATCCAAGACTGATTTGGGTAGCAGTCTGACTATATACAACGCATCCAGCAGCCATTACACGCTGACCATGATGTCGTATGTGGCGATTCTGGTGCCGTTCGTGCTGGCCTATATCGCCTGGGTCTGGCGTCAGATGGATTCCCGCAGGCTGGGTTTCGAAGAAGTGACTGGCGACAGCAAAAGCTACTAAGAAAGGAGAAAGAATATGATTATGTTCGTCTGGTTACTGCTGCTTGCGGCTTCTTTATTTGGAGCAGAATGGCTGCTAAAAAAATGGAACTTGTACTGATAGGAAAAACATAAAAACACTATCTGAATTAATATTTCCGCAGAGCAGCAGACCCCCTGCACACATTTTCAAGCCAAAAGAAGGCATTTTTATGTCAAGTGCAGAACGGGCTTGTGACGAAGGAATAAGTATTCTGAATGACCTGGAAGTGAGGTTTACAAATGCCTTGCGAATTAACAGTATGTTGCAAGTTTTTTATCGACAACATGAAAGACATGCCAAAAAGTGAAGAGTATATAAAGAAAAGGCTCTGTTTCGGTGATTATATCTCCTGCAACAGATATAAAATATATAAGGAGTTCGGTAGTGGAAACATCCCACCTGGTCTTAATCCTGATGACACTGAAGAAGTAAAAAAGATTATACAATGCCTGCGAAAGTTGCAAGGTGTCTAAGACATATAGTTATAAAGTTTCGGGAATTTAGGTTAGGGTGTGTTTCGTTTGATATGTTCCACGGAACATGCCAAATATAATATTGCCAATAACCATCTAAAACTAGACAGTTATTGTGATTTACATAAATAATCACATCGCTGATTTGGTGCAAAATTTGTGATCGGGATAATTTGCTTGCACGTATCTGCACCCTAATTTCGATTTTTTTCACCACCTATTCAAACCTGTGAGCTTTGCACCCCTGTAAATTACATATTGACATTCATATTATTGAATAGTATTTATGAAAACATTGACATGCTAAAGGTCGGATCACTTCAGGAATATCTGCCTGGGCACACATGCGGTAGTCATAGTTGTCAATGAGTACGCAATATTAAGCAAAAGTTCTGGATCATGTCCACAGCCCGCATAACATCGGTTCAATTGAAGATGCCAACGTTGTTGAACAGGCGGGCGACCCAACCTGTGGTGATGCACTCGTCTTTTTTATCAAAATCGAGAATGAAATCATCAATGACATCAAGTTTCTCATCAAGGGATGTGACGCAGCCATAGTAACCTCATCAGTAGCGACAGAACTGGTAATGGACAAGAATCCTGACGAGATGTTAACCCTCAATGACCAAAGAATAGCTGCCACGTTGGACGGTCTTCCGGAAGAAAAAATGCATTGCTCAAACATTGCTGCTTCTGCTCTGCACGCTGCGGTACAACAGTATTGGGCTACAGTGGCTGGAGAGGTGCAACCGGTTGGAATGCAGCATCACCAAGTACATTTCTTTGGGCTGGTAGGTGACGATTTTAATAGCAACTTTTTATGTATTTTTGAGCTGTTTTGCTCATATTGACTTTATTCTTTGCCGACTGAATGAAGCGATGGGATGACACATGGAGAGAAAATACGTAGCACTAAAAGTTGTTGGTAGTTCAAATGTTCAGCCTTGCTAAAACCGGAAAACGACTGGACGACTAGAGGTACGGATTATCCGTACCTCACAGTTCAGCGATTATAATTACAACGCTATCTAACGTTTGAGGTCAGGCCATCTGTGAAATTATTTGAACAACTAAGACGCATCGCACTTCAACAAAATGAAGATAGTGAATTCCCAACTTGGCTCTTGTCGGATATCCTGGCTATTGCCGACAAGCCCGATCGATACACAGATAAAGTTCAACTCGTCAAACAGCTTATCACCCAGATCGGCAATTATGATACCTATGCCGGCGCAGGATGTTTTGATACTTCCGTTAGTGCCGAGACGATAGGAATAACTATCCGGCAGATAGTGACAAAGTAACACAGTAATAATCGAGGTGCTGAAAATGGCATTCGGCAAAAATTGTGTTCCTCGCGACCTTGATCCTGAGGATACTGAGCAAGTAAAAAAAGTCCTTCAGTGTCTTAGACGGAAGCAGGATGGTGAAGGAAGTTAACACAGAAGGCTGAGATCATATGAATTCAAAGACGAAGGTTGGCATAATCATCTGTGATCGCTATCGCTGCTGTGCGGGAGGAAAGTGCCTCAGAGCAATGCGGAACAAGGAAGGGGCCTTCAGTATCTATGCTGGCACGGGTGCCGAGTTGGTTGGATTTACAACCTGCAATGGCTGTCCTGGCGGTAACGTAGAATATGCGGGTGAAGAGATGGTCAAGAATGGAGCTGAAGTCATTCATCTTGCGACCGGGATGGTCGTTGGCTATCCTCCCTGTCCTTCAATCACCACATTCAAATCATTTCTTGAAAAACGCTATGGGGTAAAAGTTGTTGTCGGCACCCATCCAATACCCAAGAAATATCTTGATATGCACAGCCAACTTGGAACATGGGAAAATCCTCAGTGGGAGCCACTTGTCGAACCAATCATGTGTGACGATGCCACCAGAGCACTTTATGATTAAGCGGATGCATGACAGAGGAGCGTGCTGGTGATTCAAGATCCGACAAGTCAGTACATAGCGACAATTATGTCCCACTATGATCTCAGCAGGAAAGTGGTTCTCGAGATTGGATGCGGGAAAGGCAGGATCACACGGGATTTGGCAAAACATGCCAAACATGTTGTAGCCAGTGATCCCGATGCTGTGTCACTTGAAACGGCACGAACAACCATTACGGACGAAAACGTAGAGTTTGTGCGAGCTCCAGCGGGTGTGCCCGACTTACCAGCCAAAAGTTTCGACATGGCCATCTACACCCTGTCCCTGCATCATGTTCCCGCAGCAGAAATGTCCAATAGTCTGCACAAGGCAGCAAAATTTCTTGAAAAAGACGGAGTTATTCTTGTTGTGGAACCTGGAACAACTGGTTCGTTTACCGAAGTGGAAGAGCGCTTCGGAGTGGGGTGTGGAAACGAGCGCTCTGAAAAAAATGCGGCTATTCTTGCCATGTGCGATTTTGAGGGCTGGATGATGGGAGAGACAATTCATTTCTGCACACAGTTCCAATTCGACAATTACGATGACTTCTTTGACAATATGTTGTTTGGGTACCGTCAACAACCTGAAAATTTTATTGAAGAAGTGAAGTCTTACCTCAGTAGGCATAGGACCGTTAACGGCATCATTCTTGAAGCCGAACGGCGGTTAAACGTGTTGCGCAGGAGATACTCATAATTTGCACAAAGGAGTCTGCAATGGAACATTTTCTGGCAACAGTCAAGGACACCGTCAATCCGGCCACTCAACCTGTAGGTGTCAATCTGGTGCGGGACGCCTCTCTGGTCGAAGGGCTTAAAATCAAGATGCGCGGCAAGCGACTGGCAATTTGCCAGCAGATTGCATATAGCCGAATGTACTCCTGGTCTACCTGGACAGATGCTGAGACCGGTCACTGTGCAATAGGAACTGCCTGCACGGGTATGATACGACCTCCTCTGCGAATTATTGACGGTTCGGTCAATACAGGGGTTTATCAGGAAACCCAGCAGGCTGCTGCCGCCATGCAACAGCTGATGCCGCGTGTTGAGCCTGGTGTTATAGGGGTCTTGACGTATCCTCTGATACGTCCATTTAAAGAAATCACTCCCGATCTGGTAGTACTCTATGTCAACTCTGCTCAGGCTATGCGCTTCGTACAAGCCTTCCTTTATCATCATGGAGGAGAGTTTGTCATGAAAACATCCGGAGATGCGGGCGTCTGCTCCCGAGCTGTTGCCCAGGTTGCACTGACCGGCGAACCAACAGTTGAAATTCCCTGTATGGGTGACCGACGCTTTGCCATGACGCAGGATCACGAAATGATTGTCGGTATTCCCTATGCGTGGCTTGAACGCACAGCAGAGGGGCTTGCTGCTACTCATAAGGCGGGGATACGATACCCAATCCCATTTCAGATCCCTTCAGAGTGCGAATTACCTCCGGAGCATATCACCAGCGAGAATGACACGCGGTTATGAAAAATCTGCTCGAATATAAGTTTCTTATTCCCATTGTTCTGTTTCTGGGCTTTGCACCGTTTTATCCGCAGCCACATATCGTGGAAAAGATCAGGATGCTGGCGGCGGGAAACCTTAATAAATCGATCGACATATTTGATCTGGCTTGGCATGCCTGGCCATTTTTGTTGCTTGCATACCGAATTTACCGGGATCTCACGCATAGATAAAATAAATAGACTTACTCAACACTGAAAATAGGAGAAAATATGAAATTCGTTTGTTCCATATTCGTAACGTTCACGCTGTTTTGTTTGTCCAGCAGTCTCTCAGCAGCCTTTGCTGCAACTGATCATTCGACGCTTGTTAAGGGTCCTTTTAAAACCGGAGAAGAGGTCACCAAGGCCTGTCTCAAGTGCCATGCAAAACAGGCCAAGGATTTTATCAAGACAACACATTGGACGTGGAAAGGAACACCTAATCATCTGAACGGTAAAAAGAAGAACTCTGAAGAATACGGCAAAGCGAATATGCTTAATGCGGTCTGCACATCCATCGAAGGGGGCAAGGACGGTGTTGTGCACGAACAATGCTCGAAATGTCATGCCGGTTATGGCTGGACAAACACCAAATTTGATTTCAGTGATGAAAGTAAAGTTGACTGTCTGATCTGCCATGCCCAGAAAGGGAATTACGCCAAAGCTATTGGTGGGAATGTCGACAAAAAAGCCATGGAGAAAGGTTCCATGAATCTCGATCTCGCGGCCCAAAGTGTTGGCGTTCCCACGCGCAATAACTGTGGATCCTGCCATTATTATGGCGGTGGTGCAGATTCGGTAAAAATCCCCGGCATTGAATCCACACTGGAGAAAAAAGATAGAAAGTTTGATGTCCATATGGGTACGACAGCAAGCGGTGGTGGTGACATGGCCTGTCAGATCTGTCATACAACAAAGAATCACAAGATTGCGGGCGCTTCCAGTATGACGGCCCATTATGACGAGCGTGTCAACTGCGAGAATTGCCACAGTGGTGCCAAAGCCCCGCACCAAAAATCCAAAAACCGTACCATACTTGCAAAACATTCCGATTCTGTTGCTTGCCAGACCTGTCATATTCCTTACTTTGCACGTTCGCAGGCAACAAAGATGGAATGGTACTGGTCAGAGGCCGGCAAGGATATCAAGTCGGAAGAACAGTTTGACAAAGACACCTACGTAAAAAAGATGGGTCGCTTCGTATGGGGAAAAGACGAAAAGCCGGTGTATGCCTGGTATAATGGCGCCATTGATCATTACATGAAAGGGCAAGTTATCAAGGATTCGTCGAAACCGGTGATCATCACACAGCCTGTCGGAGACATAAAAGATAAAACAGCCAGGATATATCCGTATAAGCTGTTCAAAGGTGATCTCCCGATGGATTCGACTTTCATGTACCTGAGCATATTCCAACACTACAAATCGTACTGGGTTGACTTTAACTGGGAGAAAGCACTGTCAGGCGGTGCTGAAGGTTCAGGTCTCCCCTACAGCGGAAAATATCAATTCGTCAAAACCGCTTCCTATTTTTCCTTAAGTCATGAAGTTGCTCCTAAGGAGGAAGCACTCCAATGTAGTGAATGCCATGCCGGCGGCACGCGCATGGATTGGAAAGCGCTTGGTTACAAGGGTGACCCGATGACGGCAGGTGGCAGATTTTCGAAAATGCCTGGCAAGAAAACCAAATAAAAGTTCTTACAGGAGACAAAACATGAAAATGAACATTGTCGTCATCGGTGCCAATGCCGCCGGTGCCAAGGCTGCCTCGAAGGCCAAGCGAATTAACCCCGATGTAGATGTGTTGCGGGAATAAATGCTGCCGGTGGCGAAGCAACTTTTAACAGCGTTATCGGGACCAGTATCCTGAGAGTGTTCAACATCAACGCCGGTAAAACCGGCCTGACAGAAACTGAAGCTCTGGCGAATGGCTATGATATCGAAACCGTATTGTCGCCGGCTCATGACAAGGCACACTTTTTCCCCGGTGCTAAGCCGATAGTACTCAAATTAATCGCGGAAAAGGATTCCGGCAGAATTCTCGGCTTGCAGGCAGTCGGTGAAGGTGCCGTGGACAAGCGTCTTGATGCGGCAGCAACAGCTATAACCTTTCATGCAACGGCGGAGCAGTTGTCTCAACTGGATCTTGCCTACGCCCCACCATATTCTTCCGCCATGGACAACCTCATCGTGGCAGCCGATATACTGAAAAACAAACTGGCCGGCCATGCAAGAGGAATTTCACCACATGAAGTGAAACGTAAATTTGACGAAGGAGACGACTTCATATTACTCGACGTACGCTCACCGGCAGAACATGCAGAAATCGGTATTGAGGGAGCAAAGCTGATTCCACTGGGCATGCTGCGCGAAAAACTGGATGAACTTCCAAGAGACAAGGAAATAATCGCCTTCTGCAAAATAAGTCTTCGCGGATATGAAGCCCAGAAAATTCTTGATGCTTCCGGTTTTGAAAACACAAAGTTCATGGACGGCGGGATTCTTGCTTGGCCGTATCTGCTGCGGGGTGTCACCACCAACTCCGGGACATAATTATGCTTGCCGTACAACGTCAGCTCTATTTTATTTGATTCTGCTGACGGCAACACCTTGCTGTGAACCTGTTCAGATAGTCAGTAGACCAGTGGCAGGTTCGCCTGTTTCCAGGCAGAAATTCCCCCCTGCATGTTGTAAATTTCTCTGTAGCTATTTTGTGCAAGGAGCTGCATGGCTGCATAGCTCCGGCCTCCGGTTGCACAGTACAGCAGCAAAGGTCGATCTTTGGGAATTATGTAGTTTCCTGCTATTATGTCCGTAATCGGGATGAGGGTAGAATTCTCAATTTTACCTTCCCGCAGTTCTCCTGACGAGCGGACATCAATGATGCACAGATCACTTCTCTGATTTATGAGATCAAAGGTCTCTGCTGGTGAGTATGAAATATGGATTGTTGATTCGATGACTCCGATTTCTCCAGAGAACGGCAGGGAGCAGTCGCCCATTTTCTTCATCACAAAACTGACGGTGATGAAGTTTCCTTTCTTAAGAGTGTACCCAGCCATTTTATTTGTTAAGTTGACCTGTAAATTCTGGGAGCCACTTCCATCGATGGTCATTAAAACAGTGTCGGCTGTAGCGAGCAGTACCTCACCACTCCAGATCATCCGGTGATTTCTATAGTGTGATTTAAAAATAGCTTTCTTCTTCGTGTTGTCGAAGGTGCTACCACATCCGACCTCTGTGTTCAGCTCCTCATAGGAGGCACTGCTCTGCGGGACTTCTGACGAACAGCTGCCACTGATGACAACAAACAAAAATAAAAGGCATGCACGTAGGGTTGTGCGTGTATTATTCCACCAGCAATTTCCGACAACGGGCTTCCCCATACTGATAACTCCGAATAATTAAAATCTCTGTCCAACTGTCATAGGGCGGGCTCCGGAACTTCTGCTCAGCTAATATGTTTCCGGTAATAATAGGTAATGGTCTTTTGACTACATCCAAGTGCGTACATCAGATGAATAGTTCCAAAGATAAATTGGAGGCGGATGATGCCGTTATCATGGTATTTGCGGGAAGAAGTCGTTACCTGACTATTGATGATATGGAATTTCATACCGTGCTTGATACGCGATATGATGTCGAAATCTTCCATAATAGTCAAGCTCTCGTCAAATCCCTTAATTGCGGTGAATAGTGCCTTCTCAAGAAAGAGGGACTGGTCGCCGCCACGGCAAAGCTGAAGTGGAAACCGGGTAAACCAACCGTAAAGTTCCATAATTGGATTGGTGTCATCAAAATGCATTCTGAAGCATCCCGCTTTTTTTCCAGCTGTCACTGCTGCACGAATATCCTCAATAAATGTCACAGGGGGGATGGTATCGGCATGGAGAAAATAAAAAATTTCACCGCGGGCAACTGCTGCTCCAGAGTTCATCTGTCGTGAACGTCCCTTCGCACTATTACAGAGAGTTACGGGAAAGGCTGAAACAATTTCGGCAGTATGGTCGGTACTGGCATCGCTTACAATGATTTCCACCATCGTCTTGTTTTTCGTGATGGATAGTATCGCCTGGAGAAACCCGGCAATAATAGCCTCTTCGTTATACGTCGGTATGATAATGCTTAAAAGTTGTTGTCTCATGGTGTGTATTCCATAACTTGTTCCAAAACATTGCTTCTCCTTCATATCTGCCCCGGTTTTAGGGTTGGTGGAGCAATAAAAAAAGGCCGATTCAATGTATCGGCCTTTTCTCGGTGAGTTGCGTGATGCATTAATCAGGCGCAGATTGCGTTAACCGGGCAGGCGTCAACACATGCACCACAGTCAACGCAAATATCTGCATCGATGTTGTGCTTGCTGTCAGCTCCAGCAATAGCGTCAGATGGGCAATAATCAACGCATGTTGCACAGTTGGTGCATGCGTCAGTAATCTTGTGTGCCATATTTTATTCACTCCTTTCTTTGGTAATTGAGCTGTTACAGCTCATCTCATGATTCTGTGTGGTATGGAGGTGTATCGTTCTATCACATACAAGCGGAAAAAATTGCAGACATACATTTCATGCTCTATCTTGTGAAGCAACGACGTGGCAAGGTAAGGTACGTAACGTCATTTTTTGGTGATTTTGTACCTAATAGGCAAAATACACAATAGTGATTAAATGTTTATTTAATGAGTATTGGTTCTGGTCGTTCTTAATATACAAAGCCGTAATTACAATGATCGTGTTTTGGTTGATGTCATGTGGATTTGAGGTGAGACAGAATACGATCCGTCCAAGCCAGACGGCAATCAGGTTGTACGTGCATCCGGGCATATGTCTCAATCGAGGATTTGAACCGCCAGGATTGTGATGAGAGCCGCCTGTTCAGGTCATGCCGCGGAAGATCCGGTTCCCGTTCTTCCGACGGTCAATAATACCGGATAGAGACGCTCACCACCTGAAGATTCCTTGTGGATGATTGCAGCAGATACGACCCGAACGTCAAAGCACCCTTTCTCCGTCAGTAGTGCTTGAATGAAGCCACGCTCAAAGCCATGGTGGCAGATACCGGTCGGATCTTCGTGGAAACTGCCGTCCTCAGCCTCAAGGTCTGCCAGAGCCAGCCACCCGGTTTGAGAGCCCGGACAAATGTGGTGATCAGTGCGGCGACATCACAAACGTGGTGCATAGTCATGCTGCTGAAGACCAGATCGAATTTTCCTTCAAGACAGTCCCGCACGGTCAGATCTATCAGGCGGGTAGAGATGGCATCGATACCCCGGCTTTGCACCTTCTGCTCAAGAACGTCCAGCATTCCCTGCGAGCTGTCCGCAGCGACGATTTGACCCAAATGCGGCTGAATCGCCATCGTTACCAGTCCGCTGCCACAGCCGTAATCAAGTGCTGTATCTGGGGGAAAAGAGGCACCTCCCGCACTATGGCAGCCGCCACTTCTTCGGCAAGCCGGACCCGCTCCGGCTTCTCGTCCCAGGTGGCAGCTACGGCGTCAAAGTTGCGTTTATCAGGTGATTGCATAGTGATATCCTTTAATTCGTTCAATTTCGATTAATAAACGGGCACTAGCAGTTCATTCTGCAATCAATGTATAAACTGGCTATGCGGGGGCGACTTCATCCACGACGCGACCGGTAGAGGTCGTTTGACTTTACGTAGAATCGTAGCAACGAAATCAGTTATACAAAGAACAGGCTGTAGATCTGGCAGTTGCAGGCACGTAGAACTATATCAAATATATGTCGTTTGCTGCTTGCCATAATATGAAGTAGCTGCTAAAGTGACCACAAATTTGCCAGTCTCCGAGTCGTACGACCTACAAGGGATAAATCCTCATGGTATGCGACCTGTGGGAGTCGCCGGAAACAGCGTCGCCCTCCTTTGAAAAGGGGAACTTGTGCTTTACGGACCGCTTCCGTTGGTCCGTCTGCGCCCCTTTTCAGCCCGAGAAGGGGCTTTCTATTTTCCTTAACTGAATACTGCATAAATTTCTCCGAGCTTGTACTTCCTAAAAGAGTTTCTCTCATGGAAGGCAGCCCTTGGGTATTACTGAAAACGGTAGTGCCTTCCTTTTGAAAAGGAGAAACTTCGTTCGTGCGCAATAGCTGCGTAACGAAAGGGGTCTCTTCTTATCGGGAGAGGCCCTTTTTTTGTTTCACCACATGAGATTCAGTCATGACAAAAATATTTTGACTTGCTGCTTACTAAAGCAAAGTTAACGCTAATATGGAATGTTCAGTTGTGCCAAAGGCACATATTTGGAAAAATCGAAAAGGAGAATTGCGTTATGAGAGTTTTACCCAGCGTTGTCCGGTTAGGTCTTTGCATGTCGTATTTTCGGTTTTGGCCCTTTGAATTTGCGTGAATTGTGTTTCTTT
>Ga0118677_10004482_pt1 | contig 25379 bp, 24 predicted proteins | sample AliMusrvi5mmetaG_FD_86154 | JGI IMG/M metagenome (GOLD analysis project Ga0118677, IMG submission 86154)
TGATATAAAAATTTGCACTTCGCACTGATAGAAAAAAAGCTGGCAGATGAAGGATAGGTCTTCATCTGCCAGCTAATTTTCAGCGGACTATTTTTATGAGGGATACTTTTTCAGTGCCCTCTCCCAAAGGATGGGCTTTTTTTGTTATTTTTCTTTTTTTTTTCGTTATATTTGTTTTTGGTATCAGACAACAAATACAACAAACTGATATGGAAGAGTATCGCAAATTGAACATTAAGAATTGGGCACTTGAAGATCGTCCTCGCGAGAAACTTTTGTATAGAGGAACATCTTCACTTTCGGATGCAGAACTTATCGCCATTTTAATTGGTAGCGGAAATTCGGATGAAACTGCAGTTGAACTTTCTCGACGAATTCTTGAAAAGGTAAAGAATAACCTGAATGAACTTGGCAAACTCAATGTCGAGAACCTGAAAGTTTTTAAAGGGATTGGTGAGGCAAAGGCAATCTCAATTATTGCAGCTATGGAGTTGGGTAGGCGCAGAGACCATTCGTCCGCGTTGGAGATGGAAAAGATTACAGGCAGTAACGATGTCGCGCGATACCTGCGTCCGCTCATCGGTGATCTTCCGCATGAGGAATTCTGGGTGCTATTTTTAAATCGGCAAAATAAGATAATCGATAAACAAAGGCTTAGCCAGGGAGGTATAACAGGAACAGTGATTGATGTTCGTCTTGTTATAAAAATGGCACTCGAAAAACATGCCATATCACTAATTTTTGCACATAATCACCCATCAGGGAACCTTGATGCCAGCGATGCAGATCGCAAGATCACACGACAGTTGAAGGAAGCTGCAGCCATCATGGATATTCCATTACTCGACCACCTGATTATTACGCAGGGAGGTTTTTTTAGCTTTGCAGACGAAGGATTGTTGTGATAATTTTTTTATTTTTGCGCAAAATTTTTCCATGATACACCTATTAAGCGAGAACAATTCATTATTCAATCAATTCATTGCAGAAATCAGAGACGAAGTAATTCAGAAAGATTCGCTTCGGTTCAGAAAAAACCTTGAGAGGGTAGGAGAGATATTTGCTTACGAAATCAGCAAAACAATGGTTTATAAAACACGGGAAGTTACTACTCCTCTTGGAGTGGCTAAAATTCCTGTACTTGAGCAACAACCTGTTTTGGCAACAATTCTTCGCGCCGGACTTCCACTTCATCATGGCTTGTTAAACTATTTCGACAAAGCTGAAAACTGCTTTATTTCAGCCTACCGGAAATATGATCCAAACGGAGAATTTCATATAGAATTTGAATATATAGCATCGCCGCTTCTTGACAATAAGGTTGTTATAATGTGTGATCCTATGCTTGCCACGGGTTCGTCGATGGAGATTGCTTACCATGCCCTACTTCAGAAAGGTGAGCCAAAACACATTCACCTTGTGTCTGTTATCGCAAGTAAACAAGGAATAGACTACGTTCTGGACAAACTTCCTAATGATAAGATAACTCTTTGGATTGGAGCAATTGATCCGGAGATGACTCCCAAATCATATATCGTTCCGGGATTAGGAGATGCAGGTGATCTTGCCTATGGAGAAAAAATTGACTCAAAAGAGAATATATTGCATAATCATTTTTAATCAATTCGTTCTACCCTGAGCTGATCGGAGCAAAGCTGAAGCATTTCATGCACTTTTAAACCTGAGACAGGATGGCATTTATCGGAGGCAATTTCATTTAAGGGAATTAATACAAATTTACGGTCCTCCATTTTGGGATGGGGTAAAGTAAGTTCGGTGGTACTTAATACTAAGTCGTTATAAAAAAGCAAGTCGATATCCATCTCCCTCGCTTCGTAATGATCCGATTTTTTTAAACGTCCCATCATTTTCTCAATAATTTGAGTTTGTTGCAGTATCTCATATGGATTTAGGGTGGTCACCACAATTAATGCCTGGTTCCAGAACAGTTCTGATTCGAATCCCCAGGGTTCGGTAACATAAACTGATGATTGTTTTATTATCCTTCCGACCTTTAACCCAATCATTTTCCTTGTTTGTTCGAATATTTTTGACTTATCTCCCACATTACCACCTAAAAGGATAAAAACTTCGCTCATTATTCCTATTTTTGTACCAGTTTCAACAACAATGTTACGCATATTTCAAAAACAATAAAATTGTATCTTCATCACAAATAGAATTCTTTTATGAAAATCTTCTGGAAGGCTTTTTTCGCTTCGCTTCTTGCAATTGTTATTTCCTTGTTTCTTTTGATTATTATTTTGGTTGGTGTAATATCTGCGGTAACCTCCTTTAAAGATCAAACTGTTACTCTCAAAAGCCAATCTTTGCTTTTATTAAAACTTGACAGCAAAATAGTTGAACGCAAATCAAATAATCCATTCGAAGACTTAGAGCTTCCTGGGATTAAAACATCTACTACTACTGGCTTAAACCAGATACTAAGTTGTATCGAAAAGGCCAAAACAGATGACAGAATCAAAGGCGTTTTCCTGGAATTATCCGATATCAGTGCAGGTTATGCCACTGTTGAGGAAATAAGAAATGCATTAATTGATTTTAAAACTTCAGGAAAGTTTATCTATACTTATTCTGATATGATCTCGCAAAAGGCTTATTACCTGGCCACTGTGTCTGATAGTTTGATGATGAATCCGATGGGAATGTTCGATTTTCGTGGATTGAACGCGGAACATACCTTCTTTAAAAAGGCACTTGATAAATTTGGAATCGAAATGCAGGTTGTACGTGGAAAAAACAACAAATTCAAATCAGCTGTTGAACCATATATGTATGATAAAATGAGCGATGCAAGTCGCGAACAAACAAGTGTTTACCTAAACAGTATCTGGAGTCATGTATTGAAAGGGATTTCGGAGCGCAGATCAATACCAGTTGATAGTCTGAATAAATATGCCAATGAAGTAATGACATTTCAAAAAGCAGATAAAGCATTGGAATATAATTTCTTCGATAATCTTAAGTATAAAGATGAGGTATTGGCTGACTTCCGTAAGCTAACCAATCTTGGTACGAATGATGAAATACCAGTTGTTTCGATAAGTGAATATGATAAAGTTCCTAAAACTATTGATGCTTCAGGACTTGCAAAAGACCGCATAGCAATTGTCTATGCAGAAGGTGAGATTGATGGCGGATCCGATGGGGCATATAATATTGATTCGAAAGAAGTTTCGAAGGGAATACGCGAAGCCCGTACGGATTCTTCTGTTAAAGCGATCGTTCTCCGAATAAATTCTCCTGGTGGTTCTGCCTATGGATCAGAGGTTATCTGGCGAGAAGTTGTTCTTGCACAAAAGGTTAAGCCTGTTGTGGTATCAATGGGTGATTATGCGGCATCTGGTGGATATTACATCGCATGCGGGGCGGATGCAATTTTAGCAAATCCAACCACAATTACCGGGTCAATAGGTGTATTTGGTACAATTCCAAACCTGAGTGGTTTGTTATCAGATAAAATTGGTATTACTTTCGACAATGTTTCGACCAACGAGCACTCTGATATGCCTTCAATGAACCGTAAAATGACTCCGTTTGAGTTCAACCTCATGCAAAGCTATGTTGAGTCAACTTATGAAACTTTTATATCTCATGTGGCCCTTGGTCGTAAGAAATCAACAACTTATGTCGATTCACTCGCCCAGGGTCGGGTCTGGAGTGGAGATAACGGAAAATCAAGGGGATTAGTTGATGAATTTGGTGGTATAAATGATGCAATTAAGTTGGCTGCATCTAAAGCCGGACTTCTGCACTACCGAATTAAAGAGTTACCTAAGCAAAAAGATACATTTGAAGAACTCATGAAAAGCTTTTCCGCAAAGGTTCAAACCAGTGTCTTGCAATCAAAATTAGGAGAATCGTATCACTTGTGGGAGAATTTTACGAGAGAAGCACATGCAAATGGCATTTATGCCAGAATGCCTTTTAACCTTGAAATTAATTAGTTACAAGTTTCTTTGTTGTAATTGCATCCTTAATTTTTTTTATCAATGATAATTGTAACTTGGCAACGAAAATTAAATTTGAATAATTTATAATATTACAAGGTGAAATATTTGTTTCTGAAATTATTATCATTCTTTTACGGTATAGGGGCAAGTTTAAGAAATGAGTTGTTTAATCTTAAGATATTATCTTCCAAAGAATTTGATGTGCCGGTAATTTCTATCGGAAATATCACTGTTGGAGGTACAGGAAAAACTCCACATACCGAGTATGTTGCTGGTTTATTGAAATCAAAATTTAAGGTGGCCACTTTAAGTCGTGGTTACAAGCGAAAAACCAGGGGATTTTATATTGTCGAAGCAGCATCGAAGGTAGTGGAGGTTGGCGACGAACCTTTACAGATGAAACTTAAATTTAATGATTTAACTGTTGCTGTCGATGCAAATCGTGTCAGAGGTATTGAGAAATTAATGGCGTTTCCACTGAAACCCGAAGTTATTGTGCTTGATGACGCTTATCAGCACAGATATGTGACTCCCGGAATTAATATCCTTTTAACCGACTACAATCATTTGATTACTAAAGATTCTCTTTTGCCTTATGGTCGGTTGCGCGAATTTGCCTCAAACAAAGACCGGGCATCTATTATTATCGTTACTAAATGCCCACCTGAATTAAAGCCAATTGACGAACGGATTATTACGAAGGAACTTGAAATCAGGCCTTATCAAAATCTGTTTTTTTCAAAAATTGATTATGGAAGATTAATTCCTGTTTTTCCGGACGATCTTTCTTTAAAAACTGTCGAAATCGTTGAAGGACTAACTGTATTAATGATAACAGGAATTGCTAACCCATCCAATTTTAAGGATTATTTGATGCATGGTTCGCATGAAATTCATGAATTGAATTTCCGCGATCATCATCAATATTCCAAAAAAGACCTTGACAGGATTACAGCTAAATTTGAGTCACTTTCTTCGGGAAGAAAAATCATTGTAACTACAGAAAAGGATATGGTACGATTCCGCGATTTTGGATCGGTACCTGATATAATCCGCAAAAATATGTATTTTATTCCGGTGAAAATTAGTTTTCTGAACAATGCTGGGAAAGAATTTGATCAAAAAATATTGAAATATGTTAGCGAAAATAAAAGCAACTTCAACCTTTATTCAAAAGGAAACAGGATTTAAATCCGATGCAGGCATTATTCTGGGTACGGGATTAGGTGGTCTTGTTAATGAAATTGAGATAGTTCAGACCTTGAAATATACCGATATTCCTAATTTCCCGGTTTCAACAGTTGATGGTCATAAAGGTCAATTAATTTTCGGGAAGTTAGGCGGAAAGAATATCATGGCGATGCAGGGTAGATTACACTACTATGAAGGATATGACATGAAAGAAGTTACCTTTCCGGTTAGGGTAATGCATGATTTGGGAATCAACATGTTATTTGTTTCGAATGCAAGTGGTGGCCTCAATCCGGGATTCAAAGTAGGCGATGTGATGATGATCACTGATCACATCAATATGTTTGGGAATAATCCATTATTAGGACCCAATATTATTGAGTTGGGCACTCGCTTCCCCGATATGAGTCTGGCATACGATCTGCATCTTCGCAACCTTGCCCGTAAAATTGCATTAAAAAATCACATTGATCTTAAAGAAGGTGTTTATGTTGGCGTCCCTGGTCCAACTTTTGAAACACCTGCTGAATATAAAATGTTCCGGATACTTGGTGGTGATGCTATCGGTATGTCAACCGTTCCCGAAGTAATTGTTGCAAGGCATATGGGTATGAATGTGTTCGGAATCTCGATTATTACAGATAGTGGTGTTCCAGGCGAAATCGTTGAAATCTCTCACGAAGAGGTGCAAGAGGTGGCAATGAAGGCGGAACCCAAAATGAGTTTGATTATTAAAGAGTTAATAGCTTCTTTTTAATAGTAATTTTGTTTTCGGGAGGCAAGATTCTATTTGTATGTTTTTACAAGTTTAAATCGAGGGATTCTCCTGAATCCTCAATATAGAATCGTTTTTATTCATAAGATATGATTGCTCGTAAAGTTGCAATGCTGAGTATGGCATTGTTAGTAAGTGTGTTTTTTTTTAATAGTTGTAATGTCATTAAACCTGGGATGCCTGTTGAAAGTTACAAGGCTATTCCGCGAAAACCGCAGACTTCAATTATCAATTTGTATGCTGACCTGGAAGTTTCTCAATTAGAGTCCCGTATTAATGGTCAATTGGATAGTGTATTATATCAGGATACAAGTTTTGTTGACAATAATGGTGATAACCTGAAATTTAAGGCATGGAAAGATGGTGATGTCAAATTCAAATTTGAACAGAACGAATTGAGTTGGGAATTGCCATTACGTGTATCTATTCATAAGGGCGTTAAGATATTCGGATACAATCTTCCGATGGTTGATTCGTGGGAATATACCGGGCAAATTAAACTTCGTTACAAAACTAAATTAACTATAAACCGTGATTGGAGCATCAAGACGCTTACAAAATCAGATGGTTATGTGTGGACAAAAAAACCTGCTGTAAAGATTGGGGGTTTTGATTTTCCGGTAACACTGATTGCAAATCTGTTTCTTCCTTCTAATCTTCAGGAGCTTTCGCAACAAATTGATGATGTAATTGCTAAAGCTTTCGATTTTAGAGGTGTGGCAGAAGAGGTGTGGCGAATGCTGTTTAATCCGGTTAAAATTCCTGGCTATAATGATGCCTGGGTATCAGTTACTCCTTATTCAATTGCACTTGTTCCTGTTGAAGGTTCAGCTGGGCACATAAGGCTTGGAGCTGCAATTACATCGGATGTTGAGTGTTTGCTCGATAATGTTCCTCCATCTGGAAAAGTTACAGCTTTGCCTAATATACAACCGTTGAAAACGGCCAGCGATACTTTTAAGATTAATCTTTTGACAGATATTCCTTATTCAACAATCAACCGGATGATAACGGAAGAAATGGGGGATTCAACTTTTGTTTTTGGGAAACGCCGTATTAAATTCGAAACCTTCAGGGTTTATGGAACAAACGATAGAATGGCAGTAGAAACAACAGTGTCGGGAAGTATAAAGGGAACACTGTATCTTACTGGAATTCCCTATTTCAATCCATCAGATACCACACTTCGGATTAAAGATCTGAAATTCGATATTAAAACACGCAACCTATTGACAAAATCGGCAAAGTGGCTGTTTAGCAGTAAGATTGAAAGAATCATTGCCCGATCGGTTGCAATTCCTTTTAAATCAAATATTTCAGGAACCGAAAAGCAATTGTCACGTTTTTTTAACCATTACACACTCGGTTATGGCTTCGAATTGAATGGGAAACTCGCAAGGTTGTCAGTATCTGAGTTGTATTTAAGTCCCGAATCGGTGAAGGCCAATATTGTTTTTTCCGGCAATCTTTCATTGGGTTTAACACAGCCACTTCTTCAGAACCTTCCAAAGTAGAATGAAATTGGCAATTATATTCATTGAATAGTGACAGAATCATGTTTCCCCTTATTGGAAATGTCCTTCTTATTATAGTTTTAGAAGTCCTGTTATTCGGAAATAAGGTCCATCTGATATGGTCATCTCAATGCATGTAAGCAATTTCATGGATTAAGGCTTGCATTTCAATTTCTTATTATTTTTGCCATACCTTCTTCTTGTTTTAAGTAATGCTTGCCTAATATTTGTGTAAGGTTTCTGTATCATTTATTACAGCAATATTACACAAAGATTACAGAAAGGTTACACGAACCATGGAATATGCAAGGCAAAAATATCATTATGCTATGGGAAAGGGTATAATGAGATGAACCTATATTGGTATTTTAAGGCAATCGTTTGGAGGATTTTGTGATTGAAAATGCGATTTTATTTATGCTCATGATTTATTTAACTGCTCTGCTGAAAAGAAAATCAAACGGCATTTTTCTTTTTATATCTGGTAAAAAATAGGCTTTATTGTTAGGTATTTGCATTGTTTTGCGCAATTGGAGATTCAATTTTAAATCCAAAAAAGGATATAAAACAGAACACCCTTGAAAACTGACATTTAGTTTTCAAGGGTGCTTTATTGGTTGAAAATGCAACTTCGAATAGCCTTCGCTTAAGCCTTTACAGGGATTTTAAGTTTTTGACCTACAGTAAGGCTTTTAGCGTTTTTAATATTATTGAGCAGTTTGATTTCAAGATCCGACACCCCTGCAAATTGTTTTGCAATAGTATAAAGGCTATCTCCGTTACGAACTGTGTAAAGTGTATATTCGCCATTTAGTGCACTTTCAGAACTCACAGATTGTAATTGATGGGGAATGATTGGGTTGTGGGTCTGTAAAGTTGAAACATCAGTCTTTTTTATCGCAGGTTCTGCTTTTGCCAAAGGAGCATTACCATTCACATAGATCGTAAGTTTTTGACCGGCTTTAATTACATTGTGGCGTATGCTATTCCATTCGCAAAGGTTCTTTGAACTAATTTTGAATTTACCTGCAATTTTTCCGGGACTATCACCACTTTGAACAGTATAAACTATTTTTTTCTTCCCTTCTGTATTATAATAACGTGAAGAGCCGCGTTCCTCTTTTACCAAAGCGATCTGGTTATTAGGGAAATATTTATCCCTGTTATATGCGAAGATCTGGGTTTGGTTATCAATAAACGGAGATATTTTATCAACAGGCAACTTCAGAACGTAGGGTTTGTCGGATTTCGCTGGAATGACATCGCGTTTATATTGAGGATTTAACTGCCTGATTTCCTGAACTGGGATATCCAGGTTTGCGGCAATTTGCTCGAAATTCAGGTAAGAATTAAGCACGATTGTATCCGTCATCATTTTAAATGAGGGCTGAACGGGATAAAGATTGTGCTCCTTCGCATGATTCATTACATAGTTTGCCGCGATAAATATGGGTATATAACCTCTTGTCTCCTTTGGAAGGCGGGAATAAATTTCCCAATATGATTGTTTTCCACCAGAACGACGAACCGCTTTGTTGATGTTGCCGGGTCCGCAATTATAAGCAGCAATAACAACATGCCAATCGCCATAAATAGCATATAAATCACGAAGGTAGCGGGCAGCCGCATCTGTCGACTTAACAGGGTCATTACGTTCATCAATGTATGAATTAATTTCAAGCCCGTACATTTTAGCGGTCCCATACATAAATTGCCAAAGGCCTGAAGCTCCTGCTCTTGATACAATTTTTGGATTTAAAGCTGACTCAATAATTGGGAGATATTTTAGTTCCGCCGGCAGATCGTACCTGGCCAATGCCTCTTCAAAGAGTGGAAAATAGTAATTCGTAAGTCCCATCATAATTGATACCTGGCCTCTGCGTCGGTTCAGGTAAAAATTTATAAATTTCTTTACCAATACGTTGTAAGGGAGAGGGATATAAGAATCTAAGTTTTGTAAACGACTGATGTAGACCGAATCGGGCAAATCCATCTGCAGAGTGTCGGACGAGAAGGATTTTTCAAGGCTGTCAACTGGAAATGCTTTTTGAACATACCAGGTATTCGACATTGAGTCCAGCTTATCGGATAATATATTGTCAAGATTATCAACGGAAAAAGAATCTTTAGGAGCACATTTTAAAGAATCGAGGGTTTTGGCTTCAGATGCGATATTTGAAGTAGTAAGCTGGATAGCATTGATTTGCGCACTTGCATTTATCGTGCAGATCAATAACATTAAAATTTGGATTCCTAAATTGATTTTCTTCATAAGTCTTCCGTTTAAAATTTAATTGCAACATTAAAACCCATTAAAAAATTTTGGTTTCCCAAATAGACAGGCATCGGCTCGATCCTCATACTGAGGTCATCACCGATATCAAAGTCAAATAGATTTGCATCAACACTTGCATCAATTATGCTCAGAACGTGCAAAGCAGCTATTCCGATGATTGTCAAGTCCCTGCTGCGCCGGTAATAATCTTTTCCACTTTTCAACTGATTTGATATATACGTAAAGGTTGACGGATTATCGAGACTAATCGATGGGTTTTTGATCAGATTATCTAAAAATTTCCGTTCCTCAAGTTTTAAATCAGCCGCACTTGTGTGCTGTGCAATGATCCTGTAACCCTGAAAATAATCTTTGTATTGGTTGTTATTCCAGCCTAAAACATAAATTAATCCAGCATATCCACCATAAACAATAGGCAGTTTCCAATATTTCCTGTTGTAGACCTGACCTAAACCAGGGAAAAGCGCAGCATAAATCGAAGCCTTCTTTGGTGAACGTACCACCTTTGGTGCAGGCGTCGCAACCTGTAAACTGTCGTTCGAAATGTTGATCTGCTGTGCTTTTACTGCCAGATTTCCGGTAAGTATAGTAAATAAAATCGTAAATCCTGCAATAAAAGTTTTCAAAATACCAAATTTAGCTGATTTTCAGGGATTAAGTTTATCAAATATTCCTATTATTCGTTCCAGATCTTTCGGATCGACGAAAGGAATCTCAATTTTACCTTTCCCTGATTCATTTATCTTTAAAACCACACCAGTATTAAAGTGTTTTGAAAGATGATTTTTTAGTTCACGATATTCATCAGGAAATGGTGTAGTTTTCTTAACAGGCGGCTCGCCTTCTCCGTCATCTGAACTTATTTTACGTACAATCTCTTCAGTTTTTCTGACCGAAAAATCGTATTTTACAACTTGCCTGTAGACCATGATTTGTGTCTCAGGTTCCTGTATATTTATTAGCGCGCGAGCATGTCCCATTGTAATTTCCTGCTCGCGGATTGCTTTCTGGATAACAGCAGGTAACCGAAGCAACCGGAGATAATTGGAAATTGTAGATCGTTTTTTCCCTACTTTGTCGCTAAGTGTTTCCTGTGTAAGCTTGCACTCATCTATGAGTCGCTGGTAACTTAATGCGATTTCTATGGCATCAAGGTCTTCGCGCTGGATATTCTCAACAAGCGCCATTTCAAGCATATTTTCATCGCCAGCTTCTCTTACAAATGCGGGAATAGAGATTAATCCTGCAATTTTGGCTGCTCTGAACCTACGCTCACCGGCAATGATCTGATATTTGGAATCATCTAATTTTCGGAGCGTAATAGGCTGAATGATACCAAGCTCTTTGATTGAAGTCGCAAGATCGTTGAGTGCGTCCTCATCAAAATGTATGCGTGGTTGAAACGGGTTTGCCTCAATTTCGTTAATTGCTACTTCATTCGAAACCGGATTGTTGGATCGAATGTCATTTTCTTCAATTAATGCTCCGAGGCCTCTGCCAAGCGCGTTTCGTTTAATCATGATTCAAAAATATTTTAATTTTATTGTTCTACAATCTCTTTGTGGTCAATCTTTGTCATGTTATTGTTTTGCAGCAATTCGCGTGCAAGTGTAAGATAGGATTGAGCTCCTTTCGAACTTACATCATATTCAATTGCCGGGAGGCCATAACTTGGCGCTTCAGAAAGTCGAATGTTACGTGTGATCACCGTCTCAAAAACCATTTCCTGAAAGTGGCGTTTTACCTCTTCATAAACCTGATTTGACAGGTTAAGCCGTGCATCAAACATGGTAAGGAGGAACCCTTCGATCTGAAGTTCCGGATTAAGGCGACTCTGAATAATTTTAATCGTATTAAGCAATTTGCCCAACCCTTCGAGAGCAAAATATTCGCATTGGACCGGAATAATCACAGAATCAGCTGCCGTTAAAGCATTGACAGTTATTAATCCCAGTGAAGGAGAACAATCGATCAATATAAAATCATAATCTTTTGATACTTTATCAATAACCTGTTTTAGAACTCTTTCCCGGTTTGGGAGATTCAGCATTTCAATTTCAGCTCCAACCAAATCAATGTGTGATGGCAGGAGATCAAAATTGGGGGTGTTTGTATTAAGGATGATCGTTCTTGGATCCACATCATCAACAACACATTCGTAAATACTTGTTTTAACATTTCGGACATCAAATCCAACTCCAGACGTGGCATTTGCCTGTGGATCGGCATCAATCAGTAAAACCCGATGCTCAAGAACAGCAAGACTTGCAGCAAGATTAATCGCTGTAGTAGTTTTTCCAACACCACCTTTTTGGTTTGCTATCGCAATCACCTTTCCCATTATTTTCTATTTAAATTCACAGGCTCAAAATTAATATTTTAAGCCGAATGAGCCGATACTCTTGTTGAAATGGCTTGAATTCGTTGTTGAAAAAGACAAATTATCAACAATTTTTAATAAGTTATTTTTGTAAAGATAAGAAAAGCAAAGAGATGAAGTCTTATTTATCTTATGGATACGTTGATATTTTTTTACCCTTCAAGACTAAATCGGGTCTACATCGATGGCTATCTGTATCGTTTTATTGCCTGAGCGCATCCTAACCACATCAATAATCTCCTGCATTTGCCTTTTAGCATGCACGACTGAAATATCTCGTTCGATTTTAATCCATAATTGCTTAATAAAAAGCAATTTTATCCTGCTGATCAAAGGGTATTCAGGGCCAAGTATTCTTGCCCCAAATCTTTCGCGTAAATTTTCTGATAGTTCCTGCGCAATACGGTCAAGCTCATTTCTTTCGCGGTGCCTGAGTTTGATTCCAATCATTCTATAAAATGGCGGATATTTAAAGTATTTTCTTTCTGCAATCTGACCGCGGTACATTGCCTCATAATCGTTGTTAATCACATTGATTATGATCGGATGTGTAGGTTCCGATGTTTGTATGATCACTTTACCTCGTTTGTTTTTGCGTCCTGAACGTCCGCCAACCTGAGCCATCAATTGATAACTCCTTTCATATGCCCTGAAATCTGGTTGATTGAGCAGGTTATCTGCATTCAGAATTCCGACAATACTTACATTTTCGAAATCGAGTCCTTTAGTAACCATTTGTGTGCCTATAAGGATGTCTATTTCTCTTTGCTCGAATTTATAAATGATTTTTTCGAATCCCCATTTCGATCGGGTTGTATCGAGATCCATCCGGTCTATTCTGGCATCAGGGAAGATGACCTGAAGATCCTCTTCTACCTTTTCCGTCCCAAATCCTTTGTTGGTTAACTCTTTGCTCCCGCAGGTATTGCAGGTTCCGGGATGATTGGTTGAGTATCCGCAATAGTGACAAACGAGTGAGTTATTGTGCTTGTGGTAGGTAAGACTTACATCACAGTGGGTACACTTAGGAACCCAGCCGCACAATTTACATTCAATAAAAGGTGAAAATCCCCGTCTGTTCTGGAATAGGATCACCTGCTCTTTTCGTTCAAGTGCTCCTGTTATCTCATTAAATAAAAGTGGAGTAAGGTGCGAATTCATTTGCTTCCGCCGGTAAGCGTCTTTGAAGTCAGCAGTCACAATCTCGGGCATCTCAATATTTTGATGTCGCTCGCTTAACGTTACTAGCCCAAACTTCCCAGAGGTCGCGTTATAATAGGTTTCGACAGCAGGAGTTGCTGTCCCGAGTAGAACCGGAGCTTGCTGCATATGTCCGAGAATAATGGCTGCATCCCTCGCGTGATAACGAGGTGAGGGATCGTATTGCTTGTAACTATTATCGTGTTCTTCGTCAACAACGATCAGACCAAGATTCTGAAATGGCAAAAACAGGGCCGATCGGGTACCAACAATAAGCTGGTAATCAGATTCCGGATTGTTACCATTGTTATAATAACTAAAATTCAATACTTTGTTCCAAATTTCAACCCGCTCTGAATCATTAAATTTCGAGTGGTAGATCCCTGCTTTATCGCCGAAAACACGAGTTAAACGATGTATTATATGAGTGGTAAGTCCGATTTCAGGAAGCAGATACAGCACTTGCTTACCTTGATCGAGACATTCTCTTATTAATTTAATATAGATCTCTGTTTTTCCGCTCGAAGTCACACCATGCAATAATGTTACTGCTTTATTCTCAAATGAAAGCTTTATTTGGTTTAAGGCCGCAGATTGAGCCGGACTCAGCTCTGAAAACTCTTGAATTTCGCCTTTGAAGGTCGCCAATCGGTCAACTTTCTGATCAACTATCAAAAATATCTTCTTTTTAACGACTCCATTTAATACGGAAGAACTTATTCCAGACGAATGAAGCAACTCTTTTTTAGAAACTACATTAGCTTCTTTTTGATTCAATATATCGGAGAGTTCGAGGTAGCTGACAAGCAGTTTTTGCTGCAAGGGTGTTTTCCTTAATAAATCGAGGGCGAGATGAATCGATTTTTCATTTCGAAGTCGTTCAGGTAGTTCAATCACCGATTCTGTCTTTAATCGGTAACTCTCTTTCATCTCCTCTTCAATCGAAACTGCACCTTTCACAAGCAACTCCTTTATGACTGCGATAGAATTCTTTTTAAGTACTGAGTTGTTAAGTTCCAAAATAGAGAGACTGCGCTTTTCGCGAATCACTTCGAACAGAAGTTGCTCCCGTGGAGTAAGTCTTTGGTCACTTTGCTCAGTATAATCGCTATTGTAGTTGATTCTTGTTTCACTCTCAAGCTTGAGTCCTGAAGGTAATGCTGCTTTAAGTACTTCTCCTAATGTGCAATGGTAGTAACCGGCGATCCATTCCCAAAAGGGAAAACAGTTAATGTGAATAATAGGTTGTGCATCGATAAGATTTTCAATTGGTTTCGTATTGTATCCTTCCGGCTTTCTGTCGTGAATTTCGTGAACCAGTGCAGAATAGAATTTTTTTACGCCAAATTGAACGATCACCCTTGTTCCAGGCACCACCTGATTAACCAATTCATCAGGTATATTGTATGTGAAATATCCTGCCACCGGAAGCGGGAGGATTACGTCTGCATATTGAATGGTGTTTGGATTCATTTAAAAGATTAATGTTCCTGCAAATCTACTCACTTTAAAAGCAAGATTGGCCTTCATGACATAGCAAATGACCGAAGCCATGATTTTTCAACTCAAGATATATAACATTATTAACAAATTGCTGATTTACAAATCCAGCCATTCCTTGAATGCGGCTACTTTGTCTCTGCTGACAACTATACTTTCTTCATTAGGTTTTTTCAATTTGATTTTCAACCGGCTATTTGAGTAGAAGACGATGTCGGCAATCGAAGGATTGCTTAGGATGTATTTTCGGTTGATGCGGAAAAACCGATGTTCGTCAACCATTTCAGAGATTCGGTCAAGCGAATAGTCAACCAGGTAAGTTTTGAAATCAGCGGTGCACAAATAAGTTGCTTTATCGAGGCTATAAAAAAAGAGAATATCTTCAACCGTAATCGATTTCAGGTGTTCACCCACTTTAATTACAAACCGGGTTTTATACTGCTTCCGGAGCATTTCCTTTACTTTATTCAGAAGTTCAATCGTCACCGAAGGTGCTGTCTGAATACTCTGAACCCGATCTCCAAATTTTTGAAATGCAGCTTCAAGTTCGTTGAATGCAATTGGTTTGAGCAGGTAATCCACGCTATTTACCTTAAATGCTTTTATCGCGTATTCTTCATAAGCAGTTGTGAAAATAACCGGGCAAAGCACTTTTATACGTTCAAAAATTTCGAAGCTTAGTCCATCGGCAAGTTGTATATCCATAAAAGCCAGATCTGGAACTGAATTCTGTTGAAACCATTCAACGGCTCCACTCACCGAATCAATCACAGCTATCACTGTAATCTGAGGATTAAACTTCAGAATCAGTTGCTTTAACCAATCGGCGGCCGGTTTTTCGTCTTCAATTATAAGTACTTTGTACATTGGTTCAATCTGTTAACAAAGGTATGCTTACTAAAAATTTATCGGCATTTTCAGAAATGATTACCTTTTTGCTTGTGAAAAATTCATACCGGTCTTTGATGTTTTGAATACCACTGCCACTTCCTTCCGATCCTGCTTTTTTTTGAAGCTTATTTTCAACCATCAGGTAATCGTTTTCAGTTGAAAATATTCGGATAAAAAGTGGATTTTTATCCGATATCTCATTGTGTTTTATCGCATTTTCGACCAGCATTTGAACTGATAATGGAATGACTTTGAATTTCCCGGCACTGATATCAATCTGCACATTTAGATTGGATTCAAACCTGATTTTCTGCAGAAAAACATACGACTCAAGAAATTTCAGCTCTGTTTCGAGAGCAACCAGTTCGTGGTCTTTTTGGTCCAGTACGTAGCGATACACTTCAGATAGTTTCTTTACGAAATCAATCGCTTTATCGGGATTTGTGCTGATCAGCGAAGTGAGCGAATTGAGGTTGTTGAACAGGAAATGAGGGTTCACCTGGCTTTTGAGTGTTTCGTATTGGAGTGCCAATTGTTCGCTTTTAAGTTTTTCCTGCTGAACCGCCGCCTCTTTCCAGTTTTTAAAAAACAAAATTGCATTTGAAATTAGTGAGCCTGCAAGAACAAAAGAAAACGCAATCTTCATCATGAATAAGCCGGTCTTGAGAAAAAAGTCAGAAGTGATTTCCTGATGCCAAAAAAAACCGGTAAGGAGGATGGCCACTACAATTAGTATAAGCGAGAACCCAATTGTAATAAAAAATTGCACGATCAGTCGCTTAAGAGGATTTTGTAACCATGGAAGTTTCCGATCGAGTATACGAATCATCGTCGTCAGGCCAAGCATAAATGATCCACCTACTATTACCGAATTTATCGAGCCATACAGAACCATCTGGCCCGTAAGTTTCTCTCCTTGAAGAACAATTAATAGAATCAGGTTTCCCAGAACAATTAATAGAAGTATCGAGAATAGTACCTGCCAGATCAGTCTTTTAAAATTGAATTGTTTATTGATCATTGGTTATTGGATTATGCTGGTTTTTTTCGAAAGTACAGAATAAATGAATCTGTTGCGAACTGGTAGCGTAATTTTTACACAATTTGATATGAAATTTTGATCAGCTGCTTGCAGTTGGCGACTTGCTGCTAGTCACTGCCTCTGCCAGATTGTTTATCGAGTAAATTGAATCTGCAAAATACATTAAATCGCTTTTATGAGTTGCCATTATTTTTGAGTGTATACTTTTAGATTGAGTATTGTTGCAAGCTGCGAATTGCCAGAAGCTAGCAGCCAAAAAAACAAAGAATTGCAGCTCTTATTGAGCTATTGTTTTATTGCCTCCCTGGCATTTTTTAATTCTGCATCATTAATTTCTTTACCCCAGTTGGGTGAAATAGCTGTTTTTGGTTTGAAAGTCCTGAATTTTTCAGCGGCTACCAGGTATAAAGGAAGTGCTTTGTCAGCTCCGCCGCCATATGCTTCGGGCGTATGGTGAGTCATCGTTGCACGAAGATAATAAACCCTGGGATTTTCGGGATTCAGCTCCAATGCTTTATCGAGCGATTTGTTCATATCGCCTATGTACTTCATGCCGCGGTTCATTGGATCGATGTTAATACGCGAAGGGTACAAAAATCCCTGCAGCATATACAATTCCGACTCGGCAGGGGCGATGGCTTTTGCCTGATCGAGGTACTTCTGGGCTTGATCGAGGTAAGTGTCTTTCTTCGCATTGTCGGGTTCCTGAAAACTGATCATGATGTAAGCAAAGGAGGCATAATACAGCGGTAACCACTCTTCTTTTTCGATATTCGAAATACGTTCAAACTGGTTAGCTACTTCAATGTATTCAGGTATCGTTTTAACCTGGAACAATTTTTCGATCGAAAGGCTCATGGCCTTTTCATAAGCTTCGTTTCCATATCCAAAACTAAACAATGAAACTAATACGAGTGCGACAATTAGCTTTTTCATTTTTTTGATTTTTAAAATTTGACTTATTAAGAAATTTTTATCCACTATTTTGACTTTTTACTTTTTTAAAGCATGATTGAAAGGACCAGAATAGCCTGACGTACGAAGGGCGATCTGACAGGTGTTGATGCGTAATGACCAGCAGCATTGGGTGTATTCGAAAAATTATAGCCGTATATATTGTCGAAACCAGCCATGTTGTTGACCATTAGGTGCAGAACGGATTGTTTTCCCATGATATTCATCAGGTAAGTCAGGCTTAAACTGATATCATTGTATGGATTTGTTTTCGAGTTCATGAAACCTGCAAGGTTCGGATCGTGATATGGACGGCTACTGGCAAAAGAGTAAGTCAGCGATGCAAATGTCTTCAGTTTTTTGAAAAAACGCTTATAAACGATTGAAAAATTGTGTTCCGACACAAAGTTGGGAATGGCTGCTTCGGGATAATCTTTGTAATTGCGGCGGGCATTGATCCATGAGTAGGAGATCCAATAATCGGTAGCTTTGAAGGTTTCCTTATCGCGCCAGAAAAAATCGATTCCTTCGGCATGACCATTTCCGGTATTTGAATAATCAAGCGGATCGGTTGCAAGTGGTGCAGTGTACTTTACCAGGTTGGAATATTTTTTCAGGTAACCTTCTACCCTGAAAGTCTTTAATTCGGTGAGATACTGCCAGGTCATCACGAGATGATCGGCTTTCTCAGATTTTAACTGCGGTGCAAATTTCAGGTAATCTTCCTCTGCGTTCTGGTAAAACTGTCCACATGCGAGCGAAACCTGGCTGTGATTACCCGTTTTATAGGCTCCCGAAAACCGGGGGACAAGTGTAGTTTGTCCCGAAAGTGAACTGTTTTCGATTCTTGTTCCGATTCGTGTGGCAAACTTTCTTGTAAGCTTGTATTCCATCTCGGCAAAACCTGAAAGCTGATTGTCGGTAAACGGCAACCTGAAGTTTCCATTCATCCGGATCTTTTGTTCATATGCATAGTTTACCCAGTCGGCTCCAAATTTCAATTCGGTTTGATCATTCACAAAATGAACGAATCCCAGTTTTGCCTGAATCATCTTATGATTGGTAACCACTTGATCCTGATCAATTTCAAATTTTTGGTTGTCATAATTCCATACGAGTCCCGATTTGATGATCCACTTTTCGCCCAGTTGGTTGTTCCACGTATTGTTCAGGTAAACATTGTTGCCATTCAGAAGAATATTCTGGTTTAGACCGGTCTGTGTATTTGGATAGATAATTCCGCTCGTACTGTTATTCAAAGTACCGAAGAGTTTATACATGCCCGTTTTACTGGTTTTCTGGCGAAACATCACCGTTCCGTCGATTCCAACCGGACTTTTAATCCAGTCGACCTGCTGCTTGTTGATTTTATTCGATAATGCGGAAGTCACGTAATCGCCACTTACCGATAACGAACCATCCTTCCAGCATTTGGAGGTTGATGCCATTGCACCGACAGTCATCAGCGTTATGCTCGATTTATCCTCGGTTTCGGGCGAATTGGTTTTCATATCAACAATTGAGGATAAAGCCTGGCCGTATTCGGCCGAATAAGCCCCTGTGCTGAACAGGGTCCCGCTGAAAAGCAAAGGTGAAAACCTTCCACGTGTAGGCATATCAGGCATCCGTGATAGGTACGGCGTCGAAACGACCATTCCGTCCATAAAGGTTTTGGTTTCGTAGCCTTCTCCTCCGCGGACAAATACGCGGCCATCTTCACCAACTTTCTGAACACCGGGTAAGGTACCAAGCGCACCAAAAATATCACCTTGTGCGCTTGGGGTTGTGGCAATATCGAATACGCGCAACATAACGGCTTTCTTTTCGTCGCTTGCTTCGAATGCTCCTGCATTAATTACCACTTCATCAATTTTTTCTCCTGTTTCTTCCAAAACGAAGTTGATTATAATGGTTTTTGCACTGTCTAAATCAACTTTCCTGAGAAGCGGTTTATAGCCGATAAAGGTGACGGACACAGTCTGTATTCCTTTTAGTTTTGGTTTAAAGCTGAAATTGCCCAGGCTATCTGCTGTTGTTCCGTCATAACTACCTTGTAGGAAAATATTGGCACCAGCAAGTGGTAATTGCTTTTCATCGATCACCTTTCCTTTGAGAACAACCTGGGCTGAAACGCATAAAATTGAAAAAAGGAAGGTGAGGATAAGGATTAAAGTTTTCATGGCAATTTTAATTTTTCTCCAAATTAGGGGCACAATCAGGCCGAGAAAAAATATAAGAAACCGGATCGTCGGTTGAGCAGGATGAGTCGTAAAATGGGGTGACGAATAGTACATGATGAAATATAGACGATAGGGATGTAGAGACGCATGGCTGTGCGTCTCGTTTGATTGTTATTCATTGTACGGCCATGATGCAGAGACAAACGCACGGACGTAATTTAGAGACGCACGGCAGTGCGTCTCTACGATATTAAAATGCCTTTCTGCCTGATTTTAAATTCCTTTTAAAGATTCGATTTAAAACAATATGGTTATTTTTGAAGCTGATATGATGATACAATTATCCTCAAGAATTTAGATGGCATGTATTACCTTAAGTTAAATTGTAAGCGAGTAGTGCTTTTTGCATTGTAAGAAACTGATATAATTAACAAGATATGATTGCAAAAACACCTGATCTATCATGCTATGCTGTGATTTTCACATCGATAAGAACCGATGGAGATAATGGATATGACGAGATGGCAGATAAAATGGTAGAACTTGCAAAAAACCAACCTGGTTTTTTGGGGATTGAATCGGTAAGGAATCAACTTGGAATTACCATATCCTATTGGAGTGATTTGGAATCAATTCAACAATGGCGGGATCATTCAGATCACCAAATTGCCAGGGGTAAAGGGAAAGAAATATGGTATCAGCAGTTTACAACAAGAATTGCGAAGGTCGAGCGTGAATATAGTTTTGAAAAACAAATAAATGAAGAATCCTGAAAAATGTAAAAATACGTAGTTTGCCTTTCCACATATTGGCATGTATTGATGATTTTGATAGTTAAGTAAGATTGATTAGATTTGAATAAAAATAGAGCATATGTTTTTGGACCGCTATAAAAATGAGATTAATACTTTATGCCTTCAAAATAAGGTCAGGTCACTCTATGTGTTTGGTTCCGTTTTGACTGATCGATTTTCGGAAAAGAGCGATATTGATTTGGTGGTAGATATTGATTCCAGCGATCCTTTTGATTATTCCGAGAGCTATTTTAATTTAAAATTTGCCTTGCAGGATCTATTTCGACGCCCAATAGACTTGCTTGAGAATAAGGCAATTAAAAATCCATACATCCGCCGGAATATTGATTGTTCAAAATCATTAGTTTATGCAAGACAATCAGCAATATGATATTTGGGCTTGTTTAAAAGATATCGAACAATCGATCATTGAGATTTATGAGTTCCTGCCTGAAGAAAGCAACTTTTTTACGTTTCAAAAAGATTTAAAAACACGAAAAGCTGTTGAGCGAAACATCGAGATTATTGGAGAAGCTATGGACAGGATATTGAAAATTGATCCTGGTTTTCAAATCACTGATTCAAGAAAAATTGTTGATACCCGGAATCGGATTATTCATGGCTATGATAGTGTATCCGATGATATTATTTGGCTGATCGTGAATCGTTACCTTCCGATTTTAGAGCAAGAGGTAAAAAAATTGCTGAAATAGATTTCTATCTTTTATTTGTTTTGCTTTTGGGATTGTGAATGCGATTATTAAGAAACAAAGCCACCTTCTCCGGTACCATTCCCACAATTGATTCTCCTTTATAAAGTTTTTCCCTGATTTCTGTGGCAGATAAATCGATCAATGGTGCGGAAATAATGGTTGTATTTGGAAATTGAGGAAGGTCTTCGATATTGGATTCCGGCCTTGGATAAACAATCAATCCAAATTCATCTTTTATTCTTTGGTATTCAACCCATTTATGAAAGATGGCAAGGTTATCACCACCGATCAATAGTTTAAATTGATGTTCAGGATAATTTTCCCTGAGCTTCTCAAGGGTATTGATTGTATAGGAAGGGCGGGGGAGATGAAACTCAAAATCACTGGCCATCATCCCTTTTTCATCTTCAATAGCCAGTTTTACCATTTCCAGTCGGTCGGTTTCGGGCAGCAGACCAATGTTCTTTTTTAAAGGATTCTGAGGAGAAACGAGGAACCACAATTCTTCTGCCGCACCTTGGGCAAGTACTTCACGCGCAATCGCAAGGTGTCCGTTATGGATTGGATTGAATGACCCTGAAAAGATCGCGATTTGCATGGCTGCTTGTTATAGATTATCCTTTAATTGATACACTTACCTCCGTTTACCATCGCAACCGGTAACTGCCAGTCGGCCGTTGCTCCCTCCAGTATATGTACTAGTTCAAAAAATCATAACGCATTCAACAATTGCTCTTTGATTTTTTCGAGTGCGTCTTTCATCCCGATCACCAATTTCTGCATTTCGGTATGATTTGCCTTCGAACCAAGTGTATTTATTTCGCGGCCGATCTCCTGTGCAATAAATCCGAGCTTTTTGCCTACGGGTTCATCCAGCTCAAGTGTTTCGATAAAATAGGAGCAATGATGACCTAACCTTACTTTTTCTTCGTTGATATCGAGCTTTTCAAGATAGAAAATCATCTCCTGCTCAAGGCGGTTATGATCAACCCCATCAGGAGAAGCGAGTTCTTTTAACCCATCCAGAATCCGCTCCTTCACTTTGGCGGTGCGCTCAAGTTCAAAAGGGGCGATCTGTTCGAGTAAAGTGGTTATTATATTCAGATTAGTAATGATATCATTGCGGAGTGACAATCCTTCCTGAAGCCTGAAATTATCGAGAGCAGTGAGTGCTTCGCGTATGGTTGCAATTACAATCTTCCATTCATTTTCATCAGGCTCGTCACGTGTGGTTTTCACGACATCCGGTAACTGCATGATGATTGGCAATATGTGCTCATTTACAGGAAGACCAAGTTCATTGCTTAGTTCGGAAAGCTGGGCAAAATAGCTTTTAACCATCGGGTTATTGATGGCACTATTGCTTTCTACACCCAAAGATTCGGAGTAGAGGCTGAAATCGACTTTCCCACGAATCAGTTTATCCGATATTTCACGCCTGATTTCAATCTCTTTCTCACGATAAACACCAGGTGTTCGCGTGTTAAGATCCAGTTGTTTGCTATTAAGCGATTTTACTTCAATTGTGATTTTCTTTAGGGCCAGCTCGCATTCTGCTTTCCCGTAACCCGTCATCGATCTGATCATCTGCTTTATTTTGATGACAAATTTAACCATTAAATCTGAATCGAAGATCCATAAAGCAAATAACCTCCGGGAAAACCAGAGGTTATAATTATTGGTGTCAAGATACGCCTAAAAACATATGTGGCAAAACTATTCGAAAACCGCTGGAAGTCTTATGTTTTATGCCTTATGTTGGTTTTATGTGCCTATTAAACTTCAACACTTAATTTAAGATGTTTTCCAAAACCCTCTCTGATTATTCTCATTAATGTTGATAATCTAATATCAGATGCATTGTTCTCAATCCGTGAGATATAAGTCTTCGTTGTACCACATTTCTCTGCAAGTTGTTCTTGAGTCATACCAATCTCTTTCCTAAGCTCTTGAATCATTACTCCAAGTTTAAAGGATTCAAATCCTTCTTCGAATTCTTCCCGAGCTTCAGATCCTCGCATTCCATATTGTTTATCCAAATGGTCTGCAAATGATGTCAAGTTTTTATTTGCTGTCTTTTTCATCAAAGTACTGTTTTTTAATTTTTTCCGCCAACTCTATCTCTTTGTTCGGTGTTTTTTGAGATTTTTTATGAAATCCATTGATCAGAATCACTAATTGTCCTTTATCAAAAAAACTAAAGACCCGATAAATATTACTCCCAACCTCAACACGAACCTCAAATAGTCCGGTTGAATTCTCAATATGCTGGAAATATTTAACTGGCACCCTGTCGATTGTCGAAATAAGTTTTAATGTCCAGTTGAATTTCTTCTTGACATCAAAATCAAGTGTTTCAAAGAAGTCCAAATAGAAGTTTTTATAATAGAAAATATTCCTGACAATTTTTTCTTCCATTAAGCAAAGTTAGCCAATTAGGTAACATTGTCAAATTTTTTATACTATTTTGGTCTTTTAACTTATTAACTTGAAAAATGTCGATCTTATATCCTTCAAATTTTTTTAAAGGACTTTCCAAACAGGTATTTTAATGTAGATTAGTTATTTACTATATTCCGGATAATCAGTGTACCCTTTTTCTCCGGGGGAATAGAAGGTATCCATATCGAGAACGGTTGACAATGACCAACCGTTTTTAAACCGGTCTACCAGATCGGGATTGTTGATAAACTGACGTCCAAATCCAACCAGATCAGTAAATCCGCTGGCCAAATCTTCTTCAGCATTTAGCTGGTTGTAGCCTCCAGTCAGGATCATCGTGTTCCTGAATTTTTTATGAATCGTTTTTTTGATGCTAAACGGAACTTTCGGAGCCCCCATTGCGCTATGATCGACCAGGTGGACATAAACAATTCCCCTATTATTCAGCTGTTCTGCCAGGTAGGTATATGTTTCTTCGATCTCCGGATAATGTGGCATATCGCTCGCAACGCCGAACGGAGATAAGCGGATACCCGTTTTTTCCTTGCCAATTGCATTACTCACCACATCGACCACTTCCAACACAAACCGGCAGCGGTTTTCTATGCTTCCGCCATATTCATCTGACCGGAGATTACTGAAGGGCGAAAGAAACTGCTCAAGCAAGTATCCGTTCGCTGCATGTAACTCAACGCCATCAAAACCAGCTTTCACTGCAAGGCTTGCCGATACTTCAAATTCCTTTATTGCGATTTGCAGTTCTTCAGGCGACATTTCCTTTGGTTCCTGGAAATCCTGCATACCTTCCTGGTCTGTCCACATTTGTCCCGCGGCTTTTACTGCCGAAGGTGCAAGCAGAACTGCTCCTGAAGGTAAATTCAGGGAATGACCTATCCTACCCGTATGCATCAACTGCACAAAAACTTTTCCTCCGTTATCATGAACTTCTTCGGTTACTTTTGCCCATCCTTCAACATGTGCTTCACTGAAAAGTCCCGGAATCCGACTGTAACCCAAACCGTTTGGCGATGGTGAGGTTCCTTCTGTAACGATGAGGCCTGCTCCGGCACGCTGACCATAATAGGTAGCCATAAGGTCATTTGGAATATTTCCTATGGCCCTTGAGCGTGTCATTGGTGCCATAACGATCCTGTTTTTTAATTCGATCGTGCCTAAACTGTATTTTGAGAATAACTTTGATGTGGACATATACTTTGTTTAATTTGCAATGATTTTTGATAATATATTGAAACAACAAGCAGAATAGGCTATTGTTTGACTGGAGTATGAAAAATCGCATGATGGTAGTAAGCATTCGGTGAAGTTCGTCTTGATTTCCTGAAAAATCGGGATTCTACTTTCAAAGTTATTCTAAAAAGTTTGGAGAACTTTGAGAGACTTAAGAGTGGGATTGGTTACAATTTTGGTTTTGCAACTTAAAGTTGTTCGGTAGTAGTTCTGCCAGGTCTTTGCTGTAATCGTTGTCGTATTTATGGACGTTGTTCAAAAAGAAGACCAGCCAGTCACGGAAGT
>Ga0118677_10004483_pt1 | contig 25367 bp, 37 predicted proteins | sample AliMusrvi5mmetaG_FD_86154 | JGI IMG/M metagenome (GOLD analysis project Ga0118677, IMG submission 86154)
ATTTAATTAAAAACGCTTTTGCTCGGTTTTTCATAAAGTTTCATATTTCAGATTCATACATTTGAGCGTTTTGATTTTGATTTATGGGAATTTTAACTTAGAATTGCCCTTTTCTCCGTACATTCTAATCACATAAATCGTTTTGTTCATAATTTCATAAAACCTTGTTTCCATATTTTAATTTACTTGAATCGACTTATTAGATTCTTTATAATGCCGTCTAACAATCAATTTTAACAAAAGGAGCTAATATGAAGAATAAAGGCAAGTATTTATTCAGCGACAGAAAAAACATCCATAAGAAGGGCGACCTTCGTGGGCAGATGCACTTTGATTTTGTAGATCAAAATATACTTAATGAAGAACCTGTAAAAGATGAAGGTGCGATTGTGGTCACTGATGTCGAGTTTGATGAGATAATAGCGGCTCTGGAAAAGTTATGTGCGTGTTGCTAAATAATTTCAGTTGAACATTTAACAAACGCTAAGGTTAAAAATATGAATCAAAACCAAAATTATGAATCCATTTATCCCAGAGTGGGAAAAATCGATGGTCCTTTTATCGCCCAGCCTAGCAGTCAAGCTGGATATAGGATCATCGACAGCGACGGGACGGAGGCGATTTGGGTCATGGGCGAGGAGAACGCCAGAATAGTGGTTGCTGCGTTGAATGAGTATTTCCGCAGTGGGGAGTGATGAGAACATCTCGCCCAGCCCAATCTCATCGGTAACTGCCAGTGGGATTGGGCTGGTTTTAGAGCCAGAATTTACAATTTTTATTAAAAGGAGAAAGAAATGGGAATGATTTTGAAAGACAAGATTGAATCAAAACGAGTTGGCAAACTGGTTCGGGCAAAGGACAAACTATGCTATCACAATGTATCGCACGTCCTCATGCACGTCCCTGAGTATCTTGATGCGGATTATGTGGAAGGGATGGTTGTTCTTGGCGGTCTGCCCATCGAACATGGTTGGGTTGAAAAGGATGGCGTGATAATTGACCCAACGCAACCCGACCTAGATGGCAAGTATTTTCCAGGGCTTCGGTTTCGTGGGGTCAGTGGCATTGAAGAAGCTCTGCGAACTCCGAAGCCTCATCGTTCGTGGCAAGACTTTCCGATCTTCTACCGTTTCGGCTGGGGTGGCATCGATAGCCCCGAATTCCGAGCGGCTCTGGTTGCGGCATATCGCTACGCTGGACTGGAAGGCTTGGCAAAGCAGTACGAGGAGTACAAGCCGCTCTACGATACTAAAGTCTTGGCGAATGGCGAAACTGCCGTGGTCCTAAAGTGAGCAAAGGGCAGCCCGATCAGGATAATTGGGCTGCCCGTCCTTTTTTGATTTCAGAAGTTTTGCCGACGTTCTTTCCGACTATCGGAAGTTTGTTCAGACCGCTTCCGCAACGGGTTCTCTTCGGTTCCCCCACGTTCGATACGGAATAGTAGCCTGCTTGATCGACCACGGGGATTGTACCCGTTGTGTCCGTTTGGAAGCCCGCTTGACACCGTTTGAAAGCGTAGGGAAATGGTTTGGGACGCTGGAAGATCGGTTTCACGCTGCCTAGCGTCGAGATACAGAAACTATCAATCGAACGAAGAAAACGCTCGTATGACCCCAATACGAGCGTTTAATGGGATGATTGAACCGTAACGACCAGCAGCAGCGTTCGCAATGGACTGCGAGTGGGGGTGGTCATGTCAGTGTGAAATCTGGCAATTCGGCAATGCTTGTTGAAGTTTCTTCACGCCCTCATCGGTCACTTGGGTACGATTGAGCGACAACTTTTGGAGTTGTTTCAATCCGTCGAGATGTTCCAACCCAGCGTCGGTAATTTGCGTTTCCGAAAGGTCCAAATACAAGAGTTGGTCCAGTTCTTTGAGAGTTACCAGCCCAATATCGGTGACAGTGGTCTTGCTCAAATCCACATTGTAGACATCCGAAAGATAGGGGAAATCATTCCGTGAATCTGACCAACCGACTTTTCCGCCGAATCTTTCAATTGCCGCTGCCGCTACCCGCTGTCGCTTCAAGTATTCCTGTCCTCGTCCACCCTTTTGTACTTTCACAGCAAGCCAAATGCACGGGATAGCACAGAACGTGACGACCACCAGCAGCGTTCGCAAGCTGAATTGGAACCATCGTAGTTTGGGGGTGAGGTCCATCATTCCCGCATTATAGCCGATTCACGAAGGCGGTTGGAGTCATTCCAGAAGCCGCAAGATCGGTTTCACGAGGTTGACCAAACGGATTGCCAGGATAGCTCCAAAACCGCTATAATGGGCTGACCGAACAAGAAGGACAGCAAGTTTCGACCTTGCCTAGCCTATCTGCTGCGATAATATCACTCCAAACCAGAATCGAAAACCATGAACAAAGAAGAAATCCTAAAGAAACTTGCTGCTGGTGAACTCGAAGTCGATGCGGCTTCCAAGATGCTTGCAGAAATCGAGCAACCGAAAAAAGGTTCGCTCTACTGCAAAGTCAGCGAGAAAGGTGCGGTCAGCATCTACGGACTGCAACGGATGCCAGTCACCCTCTATATCGAGCAGTGGGAGCGGCTACTCGCCTTTGCCGATGAGATCAAGACGTTTTTGAAAGATAACGACAGCAAGTTGAAGCGGAAGGAAAAGTAGGGTTAATTTTGGTGTTTTTTATCCAGAATTGTGGAAAACAGTTTTAATCGTGGTTTTCAGGAGTTCTATTCCGAACCGCTGCGAGAGCGTATAAGACACGATTCGTCCCGCTCGATACTTTTCCCAATCGGGTTGAGATCGGTTGTACACGGTGCCAAATTGGAGGTTTGCGGGTATGATGCGTAGCTCGGCAGGCTGGAGCATGGAAGCGGGTTTTTTTGATCTTCGTCAAAATTGACGGTGACGACCATTTTTTCAATTTGGAAAAAAGACGGCGTTCCCATTCTTCTCTGCCCACGAAAGAAGGAAGCCCGCACCTTGAACCGCAATAGGACTCACGACCACAGGCTTTTTGAAAGACAATTCTGAGATTTTAATTATTCTTTTGATTCGATGCTGAAATCGTTGAATTTTCTGAACGATCATCTGCTTACCGTCAAGTTCCATCACCACCCTTTTGCAGAAGGATTTGATGAGCGACCTGATTTGGATTGTAGCCACCAGGCAGACGGACGAACAACTTGCCGTGCTTCAGGCAGAATTCCCTGACCTCCCCGTAGGAATGACTCGACCACCGAATCGCCAAAAGCACCGCAACCACATCGGGTCGGGCTACATACGGCTCAAACTGTTCAACCGATTCATGCTCTCTGGTCGAAATCCAGATGACTTCCTTCAACTTGAACGCCGATTTTAGAGCCTCGTAGGCGTATGGACGGCGTTCACCACCGATAATAACCATTTCCTTCTTCTCGAAGAGCTTGACGACATTCTGCACATCCCCAGAAACCTCTCTGATGATCTGGGTAGAGGGTGGCATTTGACTGGCAAAATAGCGGTCAATTTCCGCCAAGACTCGCTGGAAGTCGGGAGGTACTTCGATTTCAGGCATGTCATCGATGACTGGCACCAGCATATCTCGAATGTCCGAGTTGCTAGGAGGAATTCCAGCATGGATGAGAGACTCCACTGCTTCCACTACTTTCTTCCAATCCTCTTCTGTTCCACGCCCTTGCAGGATGCGGTGGGCATGATACTTCCCTTTGCCCAACAGATTTGTCTTTTGCTTCCCCTGTTTTCGGATCGCTTCCATCTGGGCATCAATGCCGCCAATCCGTTCCTGCAAATCATGCCAGTTGGCTGGATCGCCAGGGTCATCTAGTCGTAGGAAGCGTCGAACAAAGATTTGGTGTTCTGTTGCCGTGTACCGAAGCCAGTTGAAAACCTTGTCCTGGTCGTTGTCGGGCCTGCCCCCCACCGCTTCGACCGCCATTCGCAACGCCGACTGTGCTTCAGCAGCTAAGTCGAGGGTTTGCTCAAACAGATTGCGATTCTTGTCCACATCGACGCTCACCTGTTGCAGAACCCCAACCACTATCGCCACAGTATCGAAGCATCCTGCTAAATCTTCCCATAACCCAGAGTCGTGGGGGGTTGGAGCCGAGAGGTGGTTCATCCATAAAAAACAGTCTTCCAATGCCTTCGCTCGTGCAATAATCTCTCGGTCAGCGGGTTCGATCTCCAGGTAATAATCGGCATCTTCGTTGATCCGCCGTTGACGGGTTGCCGCCCAGCGTGACCCTTCCGCCTTCAATCGACAACGGTTTTCAATCAGTTGCAGATCGGCACTGGAGACACCCACTCGTCTTGCCCATCCTAATGGCACCTCGACACCTGGAACGGACGGTAAAGGCTCGTGGCTTGGCCGTTGCGGCACTGGGGGAGCAATTTCAGACGAAAGATCCTCGTGAGCTTTTGTTTCGACCACCTGCTCTGCAATCTCTGGCTCCGTTACGGCTGGTGGTTCCGTCAGCGTCAAGAACCCTTGGGCAAGCTGGCGTAGTTCCGCAATCAGTTCTGGGTTGGATACCGCAATCGCACCAAGACGGCGAACGACCGCAATCAGTGTTGCTTCCAAGTCTGTGGACATGAATCACTTCGGGGTAGAAAGAAGAATCTTCAAGTATTATTGTACCAAGAGGCTGGATCGTTGCCCATGATTCATTCGGTCTGAATCGTGAGCGTCGGTCAAGTCGGGAATTTATTGGTTGGGCAATTCTCCCCCACTACGGCAACTTTTTCCAGCCGTAAAACTTGCCAAAAACCCTTGCTCAACACGTAGGAATCGTTCTCGGAATGGACGGAATCTGGTGCGGAAAGCGGAAGAAAGCGGTAGAAACAGGGGTTCAAACCCCCAAACTTATTTTGATTGCCCCAGCCGCTTCCTTGCCACCAATGCCGTATTTCGATCCCGCTCGGTTGCCAGCCATTTCCTGCCCAAAGATTTACATGCCGCTGGCACCGTCCCACCGCCACAAAACGGGTCTACAATAAGTTGTCCTGGTTCCGTAAGTCGCTGGATTAAATACTCCACCTCCGATTCATCCTGTCCCCATTCGTGATGTGCCTTGTCTCGCCCACCGCCTTCAAGCAGATCGGAAAGCCAATTTGGTGCAGGTTTTACAGGCGGTTTGGCGAAAGCAAGGATTGGTTTCCATTTGTTTTGAACATGCCGTGGATGGATTGCACAGTGCTGACCGCCGAATCGAATCGCAAAAGTCCACCAGTATTTTAAGTGAATTCCCATCGATTCCATCACCGCTGGTAAATGAAACTGCCCAGTGTAGGCTAGGCACAATCCACTCGGCTTTAATTTTGCCAAAGCCAACTCGGCAAGACACCCGTAAAGCGATACCTCAGCGTATGGGGGATCGGTCAAAAAAAGGTCCACCGAGTCGTCTTTCAATCGCTTCTCAAGCAATGTCATGTCGCCAATGAGGATATTTTGATCGGATGTAGATTTACTGCTGCGGGCAAATGCCGTCGCTGCCCGTTGGCGTACTTCGGTTTTTACCTGCTTGACAAAATCACGGAGTTCTTGTGCCGTCTGCACGTCATCATGGCATAATTTCAAAACTTGTTTTCGCTGGTTCGACGGCAATCTCATCAACATAATCGCTTCGGGAATTCGTAAAGCACCCGACCGAATCCTCCCTAGCAACTCTGGTGCTTCAGCATCGATTGATTTAATTGCTTGGACATAGGTGCGATTCGTCTTCGTGATGCGGGCTGCGACCTGGCTTGCTTTGCCTTTTCCATCGGACGAGACCTTAGACAATTTTTTGCCTACGGTCTGCCTTGCTTTGGCTTCATTGGTCAGGAGAGGGAGAAGATCGTGGGCAATCACTGCCCGTTGGCTTGATGTGAGATGCCGCCGAACCAAGTTCTCACTTATGACCCACTGCAAGGGCGAGCTACCCCCGTCCCATTGAACAAAGCGAGGTTTGACACCCGCCATCGAACATGCAAGATACCGATTTCGACCGTCGAGAATCTTGCCCTCGAAAAGAATGATCGGGTGGAGTAGCCCTTTGATTCGGATGTCCTCGGCAAGCTCTTCCAGTTCTTCACGATTGAGAGGTGGAAACAATAGACAGATAGGATGAATTGCGTATTGAGTCATGCGGAAATTGTAGTCTCTGCGTTGCTTTTTGGCCATCCTTGGACTCATTTTGCCCTCATCATTGGGGTAAAAATCACCTTTTTTTGCCCCTACCCCTTACCAAAACCGCAAAAAACCAACTAATTCGTTGTCGGGAGGGGACTTATTGACCTGACTTCATTGTAGAGAACCCTCAAATGGGGTAAAATCTGGCTAACAAAATAAAAATCCCCCGAAAGTGGCTGTGGCCGAACGAGAACCCTAAAAAATTCGCCAGGGTTGCGTGGCGATCCTCGGCTGTTGCTTGGGGATGATTGGGGGGTGTTGAAGTTGGAAGCCGTCGAGGGGAATGGGGATGAGGAGAACGGGTGAGTTATGGAGTCCGACAACTACGCAACGATTCAAGATGTACCGAAACCAGACATGACGTGGTTGATCGGACGCACGATCATAGAAGTTGAGAAATCGGACTATTCCTGGTGCTTCATCCTAGACGATGGCAGCAGGATCAGCACCGAGTCAGCGTGGCGACTCGTCACGGCCAAAGGGATTGTCGTTACATCAGAAGATCATGGTCATCCGTTTGGATTGCCAGTCCCGGTGAATGCGGCTGAGAGGGTGACCGAGACTGTCGCTCAAAACCCCGTTAGCGGGTTTGAGTTGAGGGAACGCACAACCGACCTCGTAATCCACTTCGCCAATGATGCCTCAATTGAATTTATGAACATCTCATGCGGATACGAAAGTTGGCGAACTGTCCACGGCGAGCAAGAAGTCATTTGTATGGGTGGTGGCGGATTTACGGAAATCGGGCGATCTTGAATTACAGCGAAGCGAGAATGCCGTGGAATGATGTATGCCTGCCGTTGTCGCCGACCATCCCTGAAAACACCGGCATGGAGCCGCCGAAGGCCACCGGGAGGCCCACTGCGACGATTCAACCAGCCCGTATTGGAAAACGGGCTACAATCTGGCCTACGCAGGACATTGGCAGGAACAGCAACGATGACGGGCAGGCCACGAATATGCCGAATTGAACAGTCAGACACGAGTTTACTACAATCACGGACAGCCCTTCCGATCAGGGAAGGCTACCTACCCCAAACCGAGGAGAAAGTATGGAAACAAGTGCTGACGAAAAAGTAATCTTTGCGACTAGGTTCTCCAAGAAGATTTTTACCAAGCCCGTTCTGGCAGCTTTCGTATTCCTTGTCGCAGCGATACTTTTCAGGAGGATCGACTGGCAATACAGCAACTACGGGTTTTGGACTTTTTTGCTGCTGGTCGTGTTTGCTTTGTTGCCACCATTTTCAAAGTATTTCCTTTCCCAATTCGTTATCACCAACAAGCGGATTGTAATTCGGCATGGATTCATTGCCCGACAATCCTATGAGATGCTGTTGAACAAGGTTGAAAGCATTCAGGTGGATCAATCATTGGCCGACAGGCTTATTTGGGGATCGGGAACCTTGATTATTACTGGAACTGGCGGCACGAAAGAGGCATTTCCAAATGTAGGCGGGGCGATCAAGTTCCAAAAGCATCTCGATGCAGCGATTCATGCCACGTAGCTGACGGGCGAATAGGACTGACCAATGCCAAAACGAAAAGAAGCCAGCCAACCTCGCAAAATGTCCGAAATCATGATCGAGATGTCGGAACGATTGTTTCCTGACCCCGAAGCAGTCCATTCGACGGAGGCGGTATACGTTACCCTGTTCTTCGCCAACCAAGCCTGGAACGAGTGCGTCGGACTCGGTGCCGAACGTGAGCGAACCAAGAATGTCTGGCAAACCATCGAAGCGGATAACCCGGCACTTTGGGATGAATTGAAATCCAGAGACATCGATGCCATGATCGATGAACTGGTGGAATACAAGCAGGCCCACTTCCCCGACGATCAGCGACGAATTCTGGCCTGTGGCGGAACGAGTCGCAGTACGATTCGGGTAGAGTGGCTTCCGCCAGCCGCCCCCGGTGTGGACGCAAGATGGGAAACAAACCTCTATGGGTTGGTGCGAGCCGGAAACGATGAGGAGGCTGTCCGTTTCCTGAAAAAAACCCGAAATATGTCCGTTGCGGAAGCTAGGGTGATGATTACGAAGATTGCCAGGGATTTGGGGATGAAGTGACGGCCCTAAGCGACTTATGCAACTATGAGCTTTGCGATAATTTACTTTCAGCTTGGCGGGAAACTACTCGGATGGGCTGGAGCAGGCTTTTTTGCCTTTTGTGCAGTGCCGCAGGTAATTCATACTTTCAAAGAAGGTCATGCGAAGAATCTAAGTTCACTTTTCCTCTGGATGTGGTTCTGGGGAGCGATCCTATGTGCGGTAGGCTCCGTTCTGGACGTGGGAGTGGTTCCCTGGCTGCTTTTCAACTACTCGATGAATCTGCTCTGCGTCGTGATCTTGCTGAAATACAAGCTGTTCCCGAGGCGTTATCCGACGAAGCCTGGGATTCGGTCGCCAGCCGATTCACGATGGGGCCATATCGCAAGCGTGGCTGGCCAAAGCCCGACATCGTAACAGTTTGCACCAGCCCCAGCTTTATCGAAGAGCGATTGGCCGCAAAGCTGGTTGGGGCGTTACGCTTGGCAAGCAATATTTCGCCGGTGAGCAGAAACCTCTCTGTTTGCTCACATCGGAAATAAAGGTAACGATCATGTGGGAATGGTGTGACAAGTTGAAACTAGGCAAATCGTCGGCTTTTTCCAAGCGGGATATTCGGGCATTGCCGCAGACTGAGGCTGAGTTCGAGGCAGATTTCTTTCTCGACCCCGAGTTCTCTACCAAAAGCCAGGAGGCGTGGAAGGGTCTGGTGGTTGAAAGGAAGTACGGTGTTGTGCTTGCTCTGGAAGACGTGCGAATCCCGCCCCCTACGGTCAATTATCTTGCGAGACTGCTGGCCCACGCCATGTGCCGACCACCGAATTATGAAGATCGTCAGCGGCCCACCACAATTTATCTTCGGGATCGTCCCCAATGGCAGGAACTATTGCCCCATCTACGGCAACTGGGTATCGAGGTCGCTTTATCGGAGGACTTGCCCAGGTTCGATGAAGCGGTCATTGAGTGGATGCAGGAGATGAAAAAACCGCCGTCCCCCGACAAGATCAAGGCCATCCTGGGGAAGCCGTTTCCAGAAAGGCAACGCACATGGTTCACGAATAAAATGGAACTCATGGAATGGTCGGATCGGATGTTCAAGGGGGCTTTTCCGTCCCGCAAGAATCCCGTCCCAGCCTATGACCCCGACACTTCCGTGGCGATTCCCTTGACGGCGGAAGATTTGAACTCGATCCTGACCAAGACCGAAATCGCCACGACGAAAATACTCCGCCCCCGGTTGGAGGCGATGGCAGCGGAGAACAATACCATCGAATTAGCGATACCGGAATGGAGCAGAATCATACTGGCCCTTTGTGGACCAAGGGTGGACGGAGAATTGACTCGCAAGCACTTACTGGGGATTGCCAGGGGAATTGCCGTTCAACTGGCCCAGGCATTGGGCATCGACGGCCCGCCCACGCCAGTAAAATAGAACAACACATGCCCAGTTCCAAGTCATTTTTCGTTTTACAATCGATCCAGGTGCGTTCAGGGTAATAAACCATGCCCCCCAAGAAGACCAAGAAACCGACGCCATCCCCAACCGTGAAGCAGACTGGCACAGGGCGTTCAACCCATTCCACCAGACAACCACCATGCAGCGGCCAAGAATGCGACCTTTTGTTTATGAGACGATGTACCGTCCAGCATGACAATGGGCCAAAGATGGACATAAGGGCCTCCACGGTGTATCCTGGTGCGTTTAACGGTGCATTCTGGGCATAGGTCATCCCATGCCAGAGATCAGCGAAAAGCGATAGATTGCAAAAATTATTTCAATTCGTCCATGCCCGAAACCCTGACCGGCCTTAGCGAGAAGCTGGTCGTCCTGGTCGGCACGAAGAAGGCGTTGGGCATGGCGGTCAGACGGCAGGATACTTCGCAGTGGTTCACGGCGTTGAGGAAGAGGTTACAAGAGGCGTGATTGAATGTGATTCCGTCCGTCACAGTGTCGGACAGAACATGAAGATTATTAAACTTGAAGAGTGAAAGGACTATGTAGATGTTGCTGGGAGTTCTCAATGTTTTTATCATCGCCACGGTCGCCGTCATTCTGATCGGGTTGATCTGGGGTACAATGAATCCGTTGGTCTGGCGGATGCTTTCCGTACTCGGGATGGCGGCGGGTGCTGGCTTCCTTGTATGGGGCATACTGATGGCGACCATGAAAGAGGAGCCACCCTTTGCTTCACCCGCTGCGATCATCGCCATTGGTGCCGGGGTGCTGGTCGGTTCCATCGCCCTCCTGGTGATCTCATTCTGCGGGAGTTGCAAGAGCCGCAAGCCGTGACCGGCATCTGCCCCTCGGGCTGTTGCGGCTGAATAAGGCGTAGATGATTATTTTGCGAGTTTTATCATCAGGAGTTATTCCATGCACACCAAAATCGAATTGCCAAAAGCGTTTTCCGTGCGGGACGAACATGAGTTCCACCCCATTCAGCACTTGATGGCTCGGTTGAACCCGACGCTCCTGGTCAAGCATGTGGCAACCGGCGTTCATGTGGACGGCGGCGGAACCGTGTTCTGGGGCCTTGTCTACCTGAACGGCGAACCGCCGAGCAAGCTGAAGGTGGAAAAAGCCTTGCGGGAGGCTGGTTTCGACTTCGGCCACAATGTTTTGACCCAGGTGGCATTCGTTTGGACGGATCATGCGTAAATTATTCGACATAGCAGGAGAACCCTTTCTACCGCAGGAGCGTTGAACATGGCGAAGAAGAAAGTTCAATTGAAGAAGACTCCATCCGTGAAAAAGGCGAAGAAAGTGCCTGCACGGAAATCCCAAGTAAAGAAGAAGGTGAAGGCGGTCCCGGCCAAGAAGGTGAAGGTCACGCCGAGAAAGGCCCAGCCAAAGAAGAAGGTAAAGGTCGTTCCGAAAAAAGCCCAGCCAAAGAAGAAGGCCGCCGCAGATAAGGTTCCCAAGAAGCTTGCCACAAAGAAAAAGGCCCCGCCCACAAACGCCCTGCAAACTCCTCAAATAGTCGCAAAGATGCCAGCGGGTGGACCTGTCGTGGCCGAAAAGCCAGTAACCTATCCCAACCTACGGCGACGGGTGGGCGAACTGCTCGACAAGTTGGATGACGGCACGTTGCAATGGTTGCATTTTGAGATGACCAATCCCGACGCCAAAGGGGAAATCGAAACTGCTAAGCAGGCAGAAGAGGCAACTAAGAAATTCTCGCCCTTGAACCGACCCGCTTTGATACAGACACTAACCTCGATTGCTGTGGACGATTTTCAACTAGCAGATGAGTCGGACCTAGCTAGATGGCTGACAGACAAGAACAGCATTTATGCGTTCCTGATTATGAACAAGGGCTAAGGGCGAGATCATGAGCAACAAGTGTTCAAAACGATTGAACTTGGTGCTTGGTATCGCATCTGGTGGCCGGGTATGCCGATCCCGATGGGCTGCCGTTCTGGATAAACGACAAGGGAAAGAAGTCGTGATCGCCCCCTACTTCCCCTTTATCACCATCACCAGCCCCTGAGCAACGGCTGGCTTAGTGACCGAAGATTTCGTTCTAGTAGCCATTTCCTGCAATTTTTGGTGAAGAGCCATAAGATTTGCTGGCTGATCTTGAACAGTCTGGGAAGTGCTTTTCATGGTGAATCCTCTGGGGTGAATCGGCAGAAATCTTATCGGCATGTCTCTTCGATGGCTTTGAATAGGTCAATTACCACGGTAGAGTCTTCCAATCTCCCCACAATTTGACGGAAAAATCGTTAAAAACGGTCAGAGAAAGCTGTCTGCAAGTATTCCAAGATGACAGTCTTTTTCACCGCAGAAAAAAGACTGCCATTTTATCCATTTTGCCCATCTTGCTATTTGAGATTCATTCTCAAATTGCCCTTGTTCAGTTCTCTGGAAATGGTATTCTCTTGTTTATGATAACACCGTTCATATAATTACAATGCGTGCTAAAAAATCCACTCTCGACAAAAATCAAGGATTCTTTAACGAGCAGGATTTGACCATGTTAGTTCTAAGTCGCAAGCGTGGAGAGGCGATAACCATCGGCAACGGAGTGACGATCACGGTTCTGTCGGTTCAAGGCGATAAGGTAAAACTCGGCATTGTGGCTCCCGCTGAAGTGTCCGTTCACCGTCAGGAAATCTATGAGCGGATCAAAGGCTGCTCACCCACCCTGGACTAGTGCCATCCATTTGCAGCCCAGACTATAGGAGTCCATTCCATGTCAATCTGCACCTTCGGCAAAGCCCTTGCAATAGAGCAGAGTGCTATCACTGCAAGCATTTTGGAAACCATCGTCGAAAGGCAGCGGCTTGCAATGGAGCAGAGTGCTATCACTGCAAACATTTTGGAAACCATCGTTGAAAGGCAGCGGCTTGCAATGGAGCAGAGTGCTATCACTGCAAGCATTTTGGAAACCATCGTTGAAAGGCAGCAGTTGATCGAAGACGGCTTGTATTGGTCTTGGAACTGACGATGATCTATCGCTCAGGCGTCGGTTGTTCCTTTCACATCTTTTCTACGCAAAGGAGTCCGAAGGCTATGAGAATGTTTTTCCAAGGCAAGGGCGAGAGCATCGTCATCAATGGAGACATCAGCGTGAAGGTTCTCGAAATCAATGGCGACGAAGTGGTGCTGGGAATTGACGCCCCCGCTTGGATGGAGATCGACGGAAACGCTGCGAGCTTTTTGGAGGAGTGGACGACCCCCTTGCCGCCTCGGTAGTCGGTTCAATCCAAAAGAAAGCCTGAGATAGGTTCCCAGGCTTCGAGCGGTTTTTCAGTGCTGTCTATTGCAAGTCAGGCTAGACCGCCAAAGCGTGCTGGGCAAGACGGCCCCACGAGTCGTTTGCCACCGAAATTCAAGAAAGCGAGGAAGCCCGCACGTAAGAGACGGGCTTCCTCAACTTGGGTATCTTGACATCGGTGGGCAAAGGGCCGGTACGTCAACCTCGCAAAAGCCGACTTTCGGCAAACAACAAAACACAGCGTATCGACCCTCAGTATCCACGCACCTTCTGCTTCCTACCCAAGCCGCCGAAGAAGTTCGTCGTTAGATCGAACCTCTTCCGCTAGGGCAAGACTTGGCGGGGCAGAAAGGATTCAATCTGCCAAAGCCTTGTCCTTCATGATGAGGCCGGGCCTATGCCCCTACCTCCACATCCAGACGCTTTCTTCCTTTGCACCTGATTCGTCAGAATTGTTGGATTCGTTCACTGCTCAAGTCAAGCCCGCCGAAAACAAAGAGTGAAAAATCGCAAAATCACCTGGAAAACTGGACGGAGGACAGCCCGTGACCATCACTGGACACTTTGGGAATCGAGACAAGACTTCAGTAGTTCCTGGCCGCATAACCCATGTGGCTACACGCCATGCGTCCGAGGGTCTATTGTTCCCGTCTCGGACACGGCGTATTCTTCCTGTAGAGATTGGTCTCCGAACCTTACCTTGACGAAAGGGGGTGGGCCGTTAAACCAAGCTGTTCATGCTCGCTCTGTGCGTTCCATTTCTTTCGGGGCGAGTATCCCAAAACACCCTGAGATCGAACACCACCCGCTTGACTACGGTGAAGCGGGCTTTTCGTGCCTAACGGCATGAGCCATTTCCCGCCCTGATCGTGTTTTCACTCGTTCAGGGCGGTTTTTATTGGAGGCCACTAGAAATCAAGAAGTGCCATCTCCACTCAGGTCGGTTGTGACGGCGTGGGCCAGATGATGGCGGTTGATGCCGATTATTGCTTTTTGCTCGACTACTTCTGGCACCTACACGATCTCCTTGATCTCCTTCGCAGCCGCTAAAGCTTCCGTCGCCTCATCAACGCCTCCCATGAGCTTGATGAAAGCAAAAGCCGCTTTGATCTCGGTGAGTCCAATGTTTCCCTTGGCGACAACCTTCTTCACCACCTGCCCCCGCTTGTTGTGGGTGGACTTGATGTTGCCCACGTAATTCGCCGTGATCGTGATTCCTTGTTTCGCCAGGGCATCGACCACTTCCTGGTTGCTGGCCTTCTTGTTCGCCTTGTAATAATCCTTGACAGCCTGGGTCTTGCTGACTTCGGGTTTCTTGGTTCCGGCTACCTGATGGCTTGTCGCCGCTTTCTTGGCAGCTTTCTTGTCAGCCTGGGCCTTGTTGTGGGTCGTCTTGATGGTGGAGACGAAGTTGGTCGTGACCGTGATGCCTTTTTTCGCCAAAGCATCGACCACTTCCTGGTTCTTGGACTTGGGGTTCGCCTTGAAATAATCTCGGATGGCTTGGGATTTGTTCACTTCGGGCATGATTCTGGCTCCTGATTGGGGATGGAAATGGAATACAGAATTATTGTAGGCCCCCAGATGGTTGTCAAGTGTTGGGGCATCAATGCAGGCGTGATCGTATTCTTTTTATCGCTTGGGCAACTATCTTGATCTGCTCTGGCGTGAGCGTATCGGTAGGCTTCTCCACGACTGCCGATGCTGCGGTCTTGTACAACACTGTTTTGATCGTGGCGACGTAGCCCGACGTAATCTTGATACCTTGTTTCTTCAAGGCCGCAGCGATTTCCCTGGTTCCGGCCCCAGGATGGACTTTCAGATAGTCACGCACGGCTTGAGATTTGTTGATTGCTTGATTCTTAATCATTTCTCGATGCCCGTTTCTGGATGAACACCTATCAACCGCAATTTTAGAACCATGTTAAAAACTATCAAGCCCCCAATCGGTAAACTCTTCCCCTCAGGCTGCTCGACCATCACCTGCTGCGGGCCGAGTAAGAGGCTTTAACATGACTCGCCCGATGGCTACCGTTGTGATCCACCCCTTGCTGCTTTCTCTTGCTTCTCGATAATCTTGCCAGTTTCATTGCCCTCAACGCTGCCATCGGCGTGCCTTTGGATGTAATCAAATACCGTCGCTTCCAAAACCTCGACATTCTGCCCAGCGTGCAAGTCGGGAATGCTGAAAGGTTCGTTTCTCAGAAGCCCTTTGATCTGACCTCCCTTCCATGAAGTTACTTCGACCCACATCCATTCATTGCCCCCATCGGTCTTCTTGAAGGGGGACTTCACCTGGATGAACTCACCCGGAGCCAATCCCGCGTTGAATGCAGCCCGCAAGGACGCCAGCTTCGTTCTCGCCCGCTCGCTGGCCGCCTGCAATTTTTGGTCATGCTTAACGGGAGTCACCGAGTCTTCCCAGCCGAACAGGCTTGATACCATTTTCTCCTGCCGGGCATGAACGTCTGGGCCAGGATAGCGATCAAATGTAATCTCGATCAGTCGGTTCTTGGGATCGCCTTCTTCCCAGGTTCCCTTCTTGAGGGAAAGCAACGCTACGGACGTGGCGTTCGGCTTGAGGGACTCGATTTGAGGCTTACGAACCTTTGGATTCTTGATTGCTTTGATGTCCAAATCAAACTCAGTGGGTTTCTTCAAGGCCCCTCCCTCGGCTATTGCCTGAGCGAAGAGGGTAACGATGTTGCCCATGTTGCGGTTGAGCGACCAGGAAAAGCCCTCCACCACGATGTCAGGCAGCCCGAATTTGGCCATGCCCAGCGTGATCGCCCTGATGTAATCGTCCTTCTTGTAGGCATGGATCACGATATGATCCCTTGTGTCGGGAATCTCTTCTGTCCAAGAATGAATTCGTTTCTTTTCCCATTCAGCGGGCGAAAAAACCTCCCTGGTGTCTTCGTCCCAAAGAAGGCCGCCAGTGGCACGGGCGAGGGCATTGGTCAGTTGAAGTGCCGCACGCATCCCATCCCAGACATACTTCTTCGAGTAGCCGAAATCCAAAATCACCGCCGTCGTTGAACCTTGGAGGGCTTCTGCTTGCTCTCGGCTGAGTCCACGACCAGAATGCTGGAGGGAATTCAGGTCGGGCGGCACGTAGGACTTTTGTACGTCGGTGTTGACCTTAGCCGCAACGAGCATCCCCTCCTTGTCGGATGTTATCTTATCCACCTTCTGGAAACTCTTGAACTCATTCTTGAGAAGCTGGTCAAGTTGCTCCAGCGGATTCTTTTCAGGCGATGGAAGGTAGTAGATCGCAAACTGGAAAGTGATACTGTCCTCCATCAGGGGAGCGGCTGGAACTGACTCTGCCGGAGCAGTACTGGGCGATTTCGTATTGCTCTCATCGACTACCAAAGGCGGCGATTGGCTCGACTCCGATCTCGGTGAGCATGAACAGCAGAAGATGATTCCAACGACTGCCAGTTCTAGGGCAGGCAGTCGTATGCGTTTGTCAGTCATGCGTGAAACTCCCGTGTGGCCTGTATTTGCAGTCATCGTAGCCAGAACCAGTGCCGCCGTAAAGAGTCGGTTTCAATCTCATTCCCATCCCTCACTTCTTTCCCTCATCAACCTTCCTGCCGTCCGCTTCTGATGGAGCAGCCATTCATAAAGTTCGGGCGTGTTATAGGCTTCCGTCCATAAGACAACTTCTGCAACCATTTTAATAATTTTCCCGCAGTTGTCGAGAAGAATGGAAACATTATTGCGGAATTTCAGAGGATGATCGAAGGTCTGATACCCGAACTCGCCATTCGCATTCTAAGACGCTACTTGTCCTACTTGGCTTCCGATCAAATGATGAGCCACAAGCTGCTAGAAGGGCATCCTAGTGCGTCTGGGAGGGTGTTCCGTCTGTTGCTCAGCGGAACGATACCAGTAGGGAAAAGGTGAAAGCGGCAAGAAGCATGAAAAGACAGCCACTTGGTCGTTGGTCATCATTATCGGGAATTGCTGCCATCGCAGTAATTGGATCGGTGCCAGCGGCGATATGCAGCAAATATTCTTCTTCCTGATCTGGATTCATTTTTACTTTTTAGACATCGAAAGAAGAAGCTCGGCACTAGGGTCTCGCTATAGGCATGGCACCACCCTAGCTCTGTAGGATTTTCAAAATAATTGATTAGTTAAAAATATGATACCACTTTTTCTCTAACCATTCGTGATTCTTCGATTCGCAATCTGGAGATACTTCTTTTCCTTCTCGATACCGATGACCTTCGATGCTCCGTGGTCTAGCCCAGCCTGAAGCATGGTGCCGCTACCTACGAATGGATCGAGTAGAACACCATCGGGTGGCAGGATATAACGACACCACCAAGCGGCAAGTTCATAAGGTGTCGAAGCTGGGTGGCCGCAATGATCCGCTGGATTGGTCGCAGCCAATGGCAGGACGTTGAATGGCGTGACGCCACCTCGTTCCATTGCTGCTGCGGCCACTCGTCCAGGTCGCACCGTATGCCCACTGGGCAGGTGCTCGTCCACTGGTGGTTGAGTTTGATGATTTTTTTACACACTTTTTGCCACGACCGCACGAAAGTCGCTGCCGATCCTTCGCCTCGGCTGCAAGAAGGGGCAACAATTCCAAGGCCACGACCGCACGTTGGGAACTGGTTAAATGCCTGCGGATGAGATTTTGGCTGATAACCCATTCCGTAGGCGACCCTGTGCCTGACCATTCCACAAAATGAGGTTCTACTCCTGCGATTTTACAGGCTAGATATCGTGATCTTCCTTCAAGGATTTGGTTATTCAGCAAAGTGATGGCATTCAACAAGCCGTGTTTCTTGATGTCTGCGGCAAGTGATTGGAGTTCGTCATCGGGCAACTCAGGAAAAGCGAGACAGGCTGGGTGGAACGTGAGCGGCTTCGAGCTACTTCGATGTAGAACTGGTTTTTGGGAGCTTTTATCGAGAAAAATATGGTTCACATTGGAAAGTTTGGCTGCGACCAGAGCGGAAAAAGGGAAATTAAAGGCAGACTTAGACGCAGAATAGCTGAAATTATTACACCTCTGGTACAAAACAGGCTCAACCTGCGTGGAGCAACGGGAAAATGCTCTTTTCGGGATGATGCAATTTTGCTTAGTTCCTACTTCAGAGAATTATTACAAAACAGGCTCGATCTGCGTGAATCACGGGGAGAAAGCTCTTTTCGGGATGATGAGTTGAGCAGGACGGTACGGGCAGCTAGGGAGCAAGGTGTACGTGACGACACCGAGGGGCTACCTGATCTTCTGGTGTTACAAAACAGGCTCAACCTGCTTGAAACAAGGGGAGAAAGCTCTGCTATTCAGTGATTAAAAAGCTCTCTTGTTGATTAAAAAGGTCTCTTTTTTATCTATTAGTATTCTCACTCACCGAAAGAAAAAAGGATTACCAATGTTCCATATCAGGCTTTTCACTCAATCTATTTTGAACTATTTTTAGAAAATTGCAATAAAGTATTGATTTTGTTGAAAAAAATAAATATATTAACACTATATTAGTTTGTGGTATCACTGTCGTAACGATTAAGCCCGTAAGACAATAAAAAGGCCCGTTAGATGGTTATACATCGAAACGGGCTTTTTTATTATGCCAATACGAAATCCAACATATGCAAAATATAATAAACTGATCGACCATTATGATTACGTCAAAGACGTATTCAATCACCGACCATGTAAAGACCGATGGCTGCAAGCAATGGGAGCATCCTACGGCGACCGATGGAAATTCATCCGCCCAATCACCAATAAGGTACTTCAGCAGCACGAGAACAATGAAGCAACCCTCTACATCTGTGCCAATAGCCCAAAAGTAAATCAAATGGGGCAAGTAGGCTTCGATATCGACGCAGGCGGAAAGCATGGAATAGGAACAAAAGAAGGGGCAATAAAGGCCGCAAAGCTAATTGCTAAACTAATGCCTGGACTCTATACCGAGCCAAGCACCCACGGCATCGGGCAGCACGCATATTACAATGTTGCCTACGGCGAATATGGTCCAGAAGACACCAGTTCGATCAAAGATATAATCGTCAGGCTCACCAAAGCACTCGATCAGTACGCAAAACAGAGTGGGTGCAACATTAAGATAATAGAACCAAAGGGATTGCCAGCCAACATCATAAGATCGGCAAATGGCTCACTGAATTGCACAAGCTCCACGATGGGGGTATTTATTAAATGCCCGCGGGATATTGCGAAAGCGGTCAATACATGCGTTTATACCGTGGATGACCTAGAGCAACTTGCGATAGAGATCGAAGCCAAATTAGTGCCTCCCTCCACTGCTCTACGGGATGCAGAGCGACACGGATTAAAAGATTCAAGCGGTAGCAATTTTATTTTCAGACAATCCGATTTTGATGCTCAATACCGTCACGCTAAAGAAATCTACGAGGAATATAATCTAAAATCGGTCAGGTATTGCAATCGAGGTAAGTTATTGTGGGCTGATCTGCAAATCTTCATGGCAATATTAAAATACTGCTACGAAGATCCGAACGAGGATGGCTCATTACCCAATGCCAGAATTATTGCCCTGTGGCGTTTATTCAATACCGCAGGTATTTCAAATAGAAAACCCGATGGCAAACGAATAGCAACTCTCAGAAACCTGCTTTCTGATTGTGGATGGATTAAGTGGCAAGATAATCGCTACCGCCCTGGAAGTAATGGCTTAGTAGGACAAGCCATGAAATGGGCGATTACCAGTGAGTTCTACAATGTTATAAAAAAGAAGGCTTCTTGTGGGGAGCAACAATTGCACCTACCCATTAGAACACATGGATTACGACCAATTAACTCTGGTTTCTACTCTTTTACTTATGATCCTAATGATTTAGATATGATTTTTTATGATAATGCTGTTTATTTATCAGCTTAAAAGGAAACTTTAATGAGAATTACTAAAGAAAACATGAAAAAGAGAGAAATACTCTATGAAGAGCTTTTTCAATTGAACAAAACGATTACGGCAGCTATAAACAGCGAAGATGATATTGATTTGCCAATCGACGACGAGGGAACGACGGCATTTGACGTGCTGATGTATGAGAAATGGCTCCTAAGACGAAAGATTGCGGAACTACATCCATAATGGAAACTATTTTAATCAAAGTCATCGATAGCATTGCCGAGGAGGAAGACATTCAGAGCGATCCTACGGCTGACTTTGGACAGAACGAGGAAGAAGTCCCATATCAAGCCACCTTGATTCGATCTACGGCAGTTCTCTCCGATCTCTGTTCTCGATCAAAAGCCGTAATTGAAAGTTGACAAAAAGCCTAGATTGAATTCTGTCAGCAGGTTCATCACTTGACCGTCTGGATCAGTTTGAGCAATGCATCGAATTCGGCGGTCTTATATTTTGCAAATGCCGTGCTTTGACCGAATTCAAAAACGTGGGCGTCCTTAAAACGACCGTCCTTCACCGCTATTTTATTGCCATCATATTCCAGCACATAGAAGTTGCCATCATCGCCATCTACGAGGGCGGATGCCTCGCAATAGGACGAGAGTTTTGGTCTTCCTGAGCCAAATCGGCTAAATCGACAACCCTTTTTGGGATTGGTCCAGACTTTGTAAGTAAATCTACCGACTACAGCTAATGATCTTGGGTTTGTAAATATCATATTGTTACTCTTTGTTTTTGCGAAGAACAAGAGTAATGTAGCAGGTTATATATACCAATACAATAAAAATAACCAATGTATTATTGGAATATATTACCACTGTCTACAAAAGGCTTTTCATAAAATGTTATTGGTCGAAATTTATTCAAATTGGGCAATAAACACGTCAAACCATCATCGTAAAATGGAAACCACTGACACTTTGACACTTTTCAAAACTGTCAAAGTGTCAGTGTAAGGCATCCCCTCGCCTGCGGTAGAAAGCCCGCTCCGATGCATTTACATACTCGACTCTCTCAACCCCGCAAAGTGGACTTGCAGAGTTGAAATCAGCAAATCTTCCTCGCGTGTCAGTTTGCCAACGGTCTAAGCGACACGTTGGCTTTTCCTTCGGCAGCGTTACAATCTCCTCTTATTGTGACCCCTTACAACCCCCTACGGTCAAGCATGGGTGTCAGACGCTCTAGTCAGCCTGCTCGCCCGCATGACCCCGTTGTGGAGGCGTAGGGGCATGAAAAAAGCGTGGTCATGGCTGAGAGCAACCGAGTGTTTCCCCTAACCACTTGATGGCCTTCGCAAACTCGGCTTGATCCAACTTGAAATAATGCTTGTCGGCAATCGTCATCGGTGCATGACCGAGGAAATACACCTTGTAAGAGGCAAACGAGGAATTACCGATAAGGGAATGCGAAGTCTTGCGAAACATTTTCAGGGTGGGCGAATCGGTCAAAATGTTAGCCTTATGGCAACGTTTGCGGAAACGAACATACATAGTCCCAACCGTATCGACTTTGTAAAGTTTGCCATTCTTCAAACTCTCTACTTTGAGAGGCGACCCGTTGCCATTAGTCAGAACCCGCTCCCCCGTGCGTTTGCCATACTTGGCAAGCAAGGCAAAGGTGCTATCCCACAACGGGTAGGTCACGGTAGGAACATTCACGCAATCGTGGGTCTTGCTACGCTTGCGGGTGATAGTCCGGTTTTCCCAATCAACCTGACTGGGTTCAAGGTCGCTGATGTCCTTTTGAGTAACACCAGTGTTGAGCATCAAAAGGCAATACAGTTTCAGTTTCTCGGAACGCTGCGGGATGAAGTCCAAGACCGTTTTAATCTTGGAAGGTTCCCATACCTTTACCTCAGTAGATTCCGCCGTGAGTTTGATTTCCTTGCGGTCGATATTCCTCGGAAGGTCTTTCAACAAATCGCACGACCATGCCCACTTGATCCACGCCCGAAGCACCTTCATATAAGTGCTTGCATAGGTCTTAGTCCAGCCATTATCACCGATGGTTTTCGTGAGGATGTGCGTTGAATACTCAATCAAGCACATTGCATCAATCGAATTTACCGCTTTGGAAGACCCATAGAAGTCCGCAAAGTAGTTCAAGTGCCGTGCGAGAGTATCGTAATGACCCGCAGACAGGTTCCCGGCTTGCACGTCCGACGCTTGGCGGGAAAGAAACACGTCGATTGCTTGCCGAATCGTACGGGTCTTGGGCTTGGATTCGGGTTCGGGTTTGTTTTGCTCCAAGTCGGTCAAGACTTTTTGAGCAAACTCGTCAGTAGAAATGCCCCAGTGGCCCTCCAAGTAGCGAACAAGCTCATTCCAATTTTGTTCGGGCGGGAAATCGAACCCAGCGATTGCCTCCCAATAGGCGAGAAACCCGTTACCGTAAGCCAGAAGATTCCGACCCTCTTCCAAAAAATCTTGCTTCTCTTGCTCCTTTGACCGTTGCTCTTTGCCCGCTCGAAACTGGATCATTGCGTGATCCTTGTTCCATGCCTTGAACCATCGATACTTGCCGCTATCCATGATGCGGTACGTACCTTGCTTGCCGTTCTTCGGGGCTTTCAACTCGGTCATCGTCTGCGGTCGTGCCATGATTTTGATACTCTCGATACTAGGAACGAGCAATAAACTACCTAATATTTATACATTATTGTGTATAGAACGTCCAGTATATCCCATTTTATGTCAGTGTTTTATATGTTCTGGAAGTGTCGTAAGTATATTGCATATAAGACCTTATGCAGTATCGTAATCCATTCCAAGCGGATGGAAACCGTGGACGATGAAATCCGCGACTTGGCGATCAATTTCATGGACAAGGCCAAGAAGGATGGCAAGCCTTTCTTCGTCTGGCTCAACCCGACCCGCATGCACATCGTCACGCATCTCTCGCCGAAATACCAGGCCATGCGTAACTCGGAGAATGGCTGGTCGGAACAGGAAGCCGGCATGGCCCAACTCGATGACGACATCGGCATCGTGCTCCAGAAAATCAAGGACATGGGCGAGGAGGACAACACCATCGTCGTCTTCACTACCGACAACGGCACCGAAAGCTTCACCTGGCCCGATGGTGGAACGACACCTTTCGCGCAGTGCAAGGGGACGGTCATGGAAGGCGGCTTCCGCGTCCCCTGCATCTTGCGTTGGCCCGGCAAAGTCCCGGCCGATACCGTGCAGAACGGTCTCATGTCCGGCTTGGACTGGTTCCCCACCTTCCTCGCCGCCGCCGGTAATATCACGATCACCGACGATCTGCTCAAGGGCGTGAAACTGGGCGACCGGACTTACAAAAACCACCTGGACGGCTATAATCAGATGGCCTTGATCACCGGCAAAGGGAAGTCTAATCGCCACGAAATCTTCTACCTCGGCGAAAGCACCGTCGGCGCAGTGCGCATTGACGATTACAAGTTCCGCTTCATTGACCAACCCAATGGCTGGCTTGGTGACAAGACCCATCCTGACGTGCCCTACATCACCAACTTGCGTCTGGATCCGTTTGAACGCATGGGCTGGCCGAACAACGGAACCAAAGATGGCGCACAGCAATACTTCGATTGGTTCAAGTTCCAATTCTGGCGGTTTGTGTTCGTTCAGGAGGTGGTAGGCAAGGAAATCCAGACCTTCATCGATTACCCGCCCATGCAGCGGGGCGCGAGCTTCAACCTGGACGCCGTGAAAGCCGAGATGGGTAAACGGATGCAACAGGCGGAGGCAGCCAGCCACGGCCCCAGTAACTAACCGGAATGACCTTTACGGCGGGCGGCTCGCAAGGGCCGCCCGCCTACTTCACAAGAAGAAGTGGTTTTAGGCCGATTGCTTCCCATGAGCAAACGTAAGAACAACATCCAGAAGGATGCGACGGTGCTGCCGACTCGCAGTCAGGGGGGGTCGCTCGCGGTCGTCAGAGTCCTGGCGGTGGTGATCGTGGCTTCTCTCGGTTTCTGGTGGTGGAAAACAAAACACACCGACGAGCCGCCGTCGACTCCGCCGCCCACCGAAGTAATAGCAGCAGCAGCCCCACCGGCGGACGCAGGCCCGTCCAAGGCTGATTTCCAAAAGCTGAAGGGCAAATGGCTCCGGCCGGACGGCGGATATGTTCTCGAAATTCGAGCCATCGGGGAAACTGGAAAGCTCGACGCATCGTATCTCAACCCCCGGCCAATCAAGGTTTCCAAGGCCGAGGCGTCGCAGGATGGCGAGGCTGCCAAAGTCTTCATCGAACTGCGAGACGTGAACTATCCTGATTCCAACTATGATCTGACCTATGACCCGCAGAGCGATTCTCTCAAGGGGATCTATTTTCAAGCCACCTTGCGTCAGCGATTCGAGGTGGTTTTTGTGAGGATGAACTAACCGATAGCATGAAAAACGATTGGAAGCGAGTCTTCGTTATTGAGCAATAGTACGATCACCAAAGCAAGAAGAAATAAACTTGATTAAGGTCTTGCGGCTCTACAAATCAAGAGAACGGATTGAGCCGATTGTACCACGTTTTTTTGAAAGAACACCACGATCAATTACGTGTGAGCGCCAACGGTAATAACCATTAGAACCTAGGGTCAATCTTTCGACGGGAGGGGTACGTTCGTGAGTTGCTTAGCAATCAGCGGCATCATATTCGCTTGTGTCGCCGGTGGCACATTACTGGGAATGGTCCTGAGAGCCGTCATTCCCGAGCAGCACTTGACCGATGAGTCCAGGGACGTGGTCAAGCTGGGGATGGGCCTCATCGGGACGATGACGGCTCTTGTGCTTGGTCTGATGATCGCATCGGCAAAGAGTTCCTTCGACACGCAAAGAATCGGAGTGTCGCAGTTGGCCGCGAATATCATCCTGCTGGACCGGGCCTTGACACATTATGGAACGGAAACGAAGGATCTCCGTGAAATACTCCGCACCTCCCTGAGTGACATGATTCAACATATCTGGCCCGCCGAGAACTCCACCTCGGGTCAGGCAGAGGGAAAGCCTGGAACCGAAGGCAAGTACGAGGGACTCTATGAGAAGATCGAGGGGCTCACGCCTAAGAACGACGCTCAGCGTGCCTGCCAAGCCCTGGCCCTGAAGACTGCCACCGACATCGCCCAATTGCGCTGGTTGCTTTTCGCGGAGAAGGGTAGTTCGATTCCCGTTCCGTTCCTTGTAGTGATGGTTGCCTGGCTGGCACTCCTTTTCGCAAGTTTCAGCCTGTTTGCCCCGCCAAACCCGACGGTGGTCGTCACCTTGCTGACTTGTGCCCTGGCCGTATCGAGCGCGGTATTCCTGATCCTTGAACTCGATCGGCCCTTTGCGGGCACAATCCAGATTTCGAGTGCCCCATTGCGAGCCGCCCTGGAACAACTCAGTCGATAAAGATGAAATTGTCATGCTAGACGGTGGCGCGGGTCATCGTCGCCCCCATTAAGAATTTGCCTCCTCAACAGAATTCATGGGTGAAATTTGGCTCTGGAAGATCGCCCAGCGTGTGATATAGGGCGATTTCGATGGCTTCATAGGTGCGGAAACCATAGGCTTTTCTGATAGTCAATTT
>Ga0118677_10004484_pt1 | contig 25367 bp, 17 predicted proteins | sample AliMusrvi5mmetaG_FD_86154 | JGI IMG/M metagenome (GOLD analysis project Ga0118677, IMG submission 86154)
AATGGGGGATTAGTTCTGGGGGGGGGGAGGGTAATTTGACATATTCACCATGGCCGAAATTGTCAAATATCGCAGCGTTTCCATCGCGGTTTACCCGTGGAAGCACCCTAGCGGGCGGGAGTATTGGCGCTTCAAGGCCCATGACAAGCACGTCACGCGCTCGACGCTCAAGGCGGCCAAGGCTGAGGCTTTGCGAGTCGCCCAGCAGACGTACCGGGGCCAGCTCGATCTGGACGAGTTGACGCCGGAGCAGAATGCCGCCATGAAGCGGATGATCGACGCAGATCCAACGTGCAAGCATGTGGACGAATACCTTGTGTGGCTGGCAAAACGGGCACCAAAGAAGAACGTGGGCGAGGCTATTGACGAATTCCTCAACGCCAAGGAAGCCAACAAGGGAAGCTCGCCCCACAACATCCGCACTCTCAAGCGCCACCTATCGGCGCTCGACCGCTCTGCCATCCTGTCAAACATCGCTCTGCCGGCCATTCCCGGCTCGCCCCGCACCCGCAGGAACGTCCAAGCGGCATGGGTGACGTTCTTCCGCTGGTGCCGGGATCGTGACTATCTGCCCTACGGTGATCGCACGGTGGTCGAGAGGCTGGAAAAACCCATCGTTACCCGAGGAATCCCGGCCACATGGGAGCCGGAGGAATTGCGCGTGCTGCTGGCCAACGTCCGGCCAGCCTACTTGCCGTGGTTGGCCCTGGCGGCATTTGGCGGGTTGCGCACCGAGGAAGTATGCCCGGACAAGAAAAGCGCCAAGAGTCCGCTGGCTTGGGAAGATGTGATTTTTGATCGTGACCTGATAATCGTGCGGCCGGAAACGGCCAAGACGGGGCACCGGCGCGTCATACCACTCTGCGCGTCGCTGCGCTCGATCCTGGAGCCGTTGAGGGCATCGGGGAACATCGGCCCACACCTACCGCCATCCTGCCCGCCGTGTGGCGGCAAGCAGGCAGAAACCACCCGTCTAGGGTTGGTGGTGGGAGGCTGGAGGCGCAACGCCCTGCGGCATAGCTTTATTAGCTACCGGGCGGCCCAGGTCGGGCTTTCACAGACGGCCATGGAGGCGGGCAACTCAGAAGCCGAGGCGCGCCGGAGCTACAACGACGCGAAGGGGAAGGACGAGGCGGAAGCCTGGTTTTCCGTGGTCCTTGGAAAAGCCGGAGAACACTGAGAGAACATCCGCTGGAACCCTTGTAGAATATGGCGGACAGGGAGGGATTCGAACCCTTAAACTCGGCTATCAGTTTTTCCCTACGTTGCGTGAGGATGCTTTATTTCAAGGGGTTAAATCGCTGTTTTTGCATCTTTACGCAACGTGGGGAAATGACGATTTTGGAGAACATCTGAGGGACACAGGCACGAAAAAGCCCGCCGGGAGGACCGGCGGGCTGGGTTGGGTTACAAGGCCAAAATGGCGGCTTCCAGCGTGCGACCACGGGACAGCTCCTCGCCGACGCTAACGCCGTCCATGTCCATCGCGCTGAGCGTAACGAGCGGCTCGCCAGGGTGGGTGGGATGCTCCTTTGCATACGACCCGCGCCATACAGCCACCGGGGCCATGAACTCAAGCGTGGCGAGCGCGTTGGAGGCTACCACCAGCCTCCCGGTGGCTATGTCCTTGACAAGCGCCCGCCAGCTCGGCCGGCCGTAGTTGGCACCGGCTCTGGCGGTGGAGTTGTGGGCGGAGGCGATCTCGGTCAGCCGTTCGATGTCGGCGGCGCGTAGGTCGATGGCTGAGCGGGCTAACGGACTGGGGCCCGGACCTTGTGAGGTGGTTTTCATGTTAGTAGGTGGTGGAGGGCTACGGCGGCGGCGACAAAGCCCCAGCCGATGCAACAGCAGGAGATTATTTCAAGTACGGTCTTCATGTTTCGTGGGGATTTTACAGTGCAATTTTGCGTTCGAGTTGTCGAGGCTGGCCAGCAGTAGCCCGGCCTCAAGCGCCAGAGACTCCCCGGCGGCAATGCGGCCTACTAGATTGCGCAGCCCGGAAATGTGGCAATCCAGCCGTATTGCATCGTTGCGCAGCTCGTTGTAGACAGCGCCCAGCGTAGCCGTGTCTGGCGGGCACTCTGAGTCATAGGCTGGGTAGTGGGTCTGGATCATTTTTTGCGTGGTTTGGGGAGGATTAGAGCGCCGACGGAAGCGCGGACGCCAGCAGCGCGGACGTAGAGGCGCATGACCTCTGGCACTGTCAGACCCACGCCGGCGGCGTAGGTGGTGAGATGTTCTTGGACGGTTCGTTTCATGGCTGGGTGAGTTGGCGGAGCTTATTAGGGTTGGCCTGCGCTAGCACTAACATGCCGATGGCCTCGCGGGTGCTGGCATGCTTTTTGTAAAGCTCGATGGCCTCGGCTACCGTTACTCCGAGCATGGCGGCGTAGGATTCCAGCGCGTTTTGGACGGCTCTTTTCATGGTTGGGTGGCTTTGGAGATGGCGGCGCGAGATTTGCGCAAAACTTCGGTTATGGCGTAAGATTTTCCGCGAAGTTGTTTATCAATCGACTCTAGGACGCCCGCGCAATCCTCCAGCGCCGCCAGCAACTCAGGCGCGGCGGCTATCAGGCGGGCGTTGGCCTGCGCTTGCTCAAGTGGCACCGTGTAGGGATTATTTGGCATGTCAAAGTCGCAAGCCAAGGTAGCCAAATAGCACTGACTGTTGCTGATTTTAAGCTCCTTTCTAGGTGGTGTCGCCAGTGCGTAATCGCAAGTTTCAACTTTCCAAGTGCCGGGTGTGTGTTGTGTTGTCATTTTGTATTTTAGCGCCTCCCGGTTGTGGGAGACGCCAAAAAGTATCCCATCACGACAAAACGTCAAGATTTATTTGTGGGTAGGTGCATATTTATTTCAGCGACCTTGATCGGCGGACATCCCGGAGGGTAAACACGCCTTTTGCCATAAGCTGTAGCATGATGCGCCAGGATGGTTTGCCGTTGCGCAGGCAACAATCGTTTTCCTCGGCGATTTTGTTTAGGGCGATTTCCTCCTCGGGGGAGAGCCTTACAGATGTGTTTTTCGTAATCATGGGGTGGTGGTTATTTATCGGCCGGGATTACCGCTAGGCATCTCGCGCAACTGTGCCGCAAACTCGTCGTTTTCTATCCGCTTCTTGTCCTCTATTTCCCTTACGTCCTCCGGGGATGGTGGCTGGTCGGGTTCTTCTGGCATCGGTTCAGGCGCGGAATAAGCGGCGGATTTCACGTCAGACTTGCGCCACACCCAGCCCTTCCAGTCGTCTGGGCACGTTAGGTAATACTTATTGTCGGACAGAATAAGCCCCCCTGCTGTCAATTTTTCGATAGTTAGGTCGGAGGCACCCATTGCAACAGCGGTAAACATGGAATTTTCATCATCCGGTTTCCACCAATCGGCCCGCTTTTTAGGGTCAAACACGCTCTTGCATCGCCATGCCTTCCACGCCGACGCATCCAGTCTATCCCCGTTTTCAACAAATCCTTTGTCCACTAGCTCTTTGACGGTGCCTTTCATCTTGGCACACACGATAGCGGTAGGCATGGAGTGCTGCCCGTCAGGTTTCCACCATGAAGGGGACTTCAAGAAGTCAACGAAGATTCTTTTTTCATTCGGGTTTTTCACAATCAGGAAACCATCGGCTATTTGCTGGAGCATTATTTTCCAGCTCGCCTTGCCAGATGTGGATTTGCATTTCAGCTTTTCAGCAAATGATTCCAGAGCCTCGGATCGTTCGTCTGTCAATTTTACAAGTACGGATTTCATAATGGTATTGGTTGTCGAGTTCATAAAAATTAAACGATCTAGGACTTGCGGTACCACCCGTCGTCGCCCTTGACGAGCACGCGGTTAAAGACGGATTTGAATTTTCCATCCGGCTCCAGATGGACGACGGGTTCAGTGGTGCTGGCCAGGTAAATGCTGGCAGTGCTGATGGTGATGCGGACTCTCCAATGGTCGATAGTTGGTTTAGACATGGTTGATTGTTGTTGCTTTGTTGCAAAAAAGAAATTGGTTAAAAACAACGAAACGTCAAGATTTGTTTGCAAAAAGAGATCTAAAGCAAACACAAAATAGCATCAAAACAACACGTCAAATCTGAAAAATCCCTAGAGCCGTATGGAATTCATATAAAATTTTCTTATTATTGATTCTTAATCTTTCTTTCTCGAAGTAACCCTACCCAAGGACTTGGGTAGGGATTACGAGAGAGGGAAAGAATAGATAAGATGAAAGAAGAATAATAATAAAAGAGAAAGCAAAGATCATAAATCACTGCTCACCACTCACCACCCCGCCAATCGCTCCAGGATCAACGCAGACCACACGCAACTTCAAGAGTGGCACTATCACGCCAAACGGCACCTGCAACCCGCTACAGCCAATCCTAGAGCAAATTCAAACGATCGTTTCAATCCGAACCCAAGACACAAAAAAACCCGGCGGGTCGCGCCGGGTCTTTGGGGGGGGAGGGAGGTGCTATCTCCAATCCTCGCCATTGATGGTGATGGTCTTGGCTGCGCCGATTTGTTCGGCGGGTCAGACTGAGGTGGACCCCGGAGTCCGGCCACGCAGTGGCTAAACTAAGCTATGGTGGTGGGGTGCTGGAAATGGATAGGAGATCATGGATGTCAGATCAAGGATGAAGTGGGTAGGGACTCGAAATTGGGCAGGCGCAGCGCAAGGCGCAGCACGCAACGGAGCGTAGCGGAGTGGAGTGTGGAGCCTGGAGCGGAGGCGGCCCAATTTCGCCGCGCCGGGGGTCAGGAGGGTTGTTCACAGGCCCGGCCGTCGAGAATGGGTCCCGAAAAACTCGTCGGAGACGGCCGGGGTCTGTGAACAACCCGGTGGTCATGCGGCCTCCTGTGTTACCGCCTCAGAAGCCACCTGCGGCTCCCGGGGAGATGTTTGATAGACGACGCCGGGCGTGAGGTTGCCGAGGTTCTGGTGAGGTCTCCAGTGGTTGTAGCGGTCAAACCATTCCGCCAGGCTGACCCGCAGTTCAGGCAGCGTGCTGTGTTCGAACAGATAGATCCGCTCGTATTTCACGCTCCTCCAAAGCCGCTCGATAAAGACGTTGTCCATCCAGCGCCCTTTACCGTCCATGCTGATTTTGACGCCCAGATCCGTCAGGCAGCCCGTCCATTCAGCCGAGGTGAACTGACAGCCCTGATCCGTGTTGAAGATCCCGGGAACGCGCCCGGTGGCTTCCAGGGCGCTCTCCAGAGCCGCCAGACAAAGGTCGGTTCCCATCGTGTTGGAAAGCGCCCAGCCCAGCACCTTGCGTGAATGCCAATCCATCACCGCACACAGGTAGGCGTGGCCTCGCGGCATCGGAACATAGGTGATGTCGGCACACCAAGCCTGGTCGGGCCGGTCGATGGTTAGATTTCTCAGCAAGTAGGGATACTTCCGGTGCCCATCGTCTGGAATGCTCGTGCGGGGCTTGCACCAGATCGCCTCCTGGCCGATTTCCCGCCGCAGGCGCTGCAGCCGTTTGCGATTGATTTCCACTTCATGATCGCGCTTGAGAACCGTGCGCAGTCGCCGGCTTCCCAGGCACGGATCCTTCAGGTAAATCTTATCCAGCAGCCGCTTGATGCGGACGTCTTCGGGATCTTCAGCCACCGGCTTGTAATCCGCCGATGACCGCGCCACGCCTAACAACTCACATTGGCTTCTCATGCTGATTTTGGGATGCTCTTTGTCAACCAACTCGATGCGATCCCTTACAGACCGAGTTGTTTGGATTTTTTTGTCAGCCAGTCCAGTTCTACGGCTTGTTGGCCGATTTTGGCGTGGAGCTGGGCGCGTTCACGCTCAAAATCCTCCGACGCGGTCTTGCCCGAGCCGGGGCCGAAGACGCCGGACGCGCCCTCGGCCATGGTTTTCTTCCACTCGGAGACCTGCACCGGGTGAACATCGTAGTCCTTGGCGATCTGCTGGATGGTTTTGATGCCCTTGAGCGCTTCTAGCGCCACCCGGGCCTTGAATTCAGGGTCGTGTCTTCTGCGTTTTGCTTTCATTTGGTGTGTGTTGGTGTCGGTTTACAGTCCGCACCCCCACACCGCAATCATAGCTTAGCCACTGGCCCGATTTCCGGGGTCCGCCTCAGACAAGGCCCGCCATCACGTTAAGCGCTTTGGCCTCGGGCATGCGGCCGGACTCCCAGCCCTCGACCGTGCGGCGGCTTACACCGCAAGTGTCGGCAAGCTGTTGAGTGGTCCATCCCAGCTTGGCGCGGATCGCCTTGATGCCGGTGGCGTAGTCCATCACGGCCCCGTCATCAGCGACGATGACGGGCTGGCCGTAGGAACTGGATGGATGATTTGTTGTCACTTTCATGGCTCAGAATTTCGGGCTAACGGAAAATTCAACCTTGGCGGCAGTTTCGATTTCGTCCGCTTCCATTTCGCCGATGGCCTGTTGGAATTGATCGCGGGCGAGGTCAATGAGGTTTTCCACCTTGCTCCAAGCGGTATCGGTGAAAACGATGCCGAAAGCGGCCTCGTAGGAGTGGGGATTGATACGATCAATCTCAGTGTCGCTGATTTTTCCAGGAGTCGCCCAGGGCTGGCAATCGCTGAGGTTGTGCCCGTAACATGCGACATTTTCGGACTTTTCGCCGATGTTGAGCCATGCACAGGTTTTCCCGCTCTTGGTGGTGCCGATGGTGATTTTGATGGGTTGCTCAAGCAGCCATCCGATAGTGCCTTCGTTTTTGCCGATATTGTTGATATTGATTTCAATGGTCGTTTTCATGGTATTGGTTGGTTTGGGTCTTTGGCCTCATTGCCGCGGACGAGATCAATTTACGCTTTTATGCGTAACTGTCAATTTTTATTTTCGCAAATCTGCGTATTTTTTTTCTAAGCTTACTGCCGTATAGGTTGCAGGCCTAACGGATTTGTTTTGGCTTTACAAAACATGGGGGAATCTATCTCAATACGGGCATGGCGTTGCATGCACCCGCGCAAGCGATGGAGTTCGATTTGGTGGCCGAGGAGGCCGTCGGCCACCTCAGGGCCGAGGGCAAGCGCAAGCCTGGGTCTCTGTGCGATCCTGGCAGCATATCAGCAGAGCTGGCGGTGGCGCTGGCTAAGTTTGTCCCGTCCGACCTCATCGCCGAGCGCATACAGGAGTTGGTCAATGCTACGCGGATCAACCGCGATGGCAACGAGGAGCCGGACGTAAGGGCACGCGAGGCGGGGCTAAAGCTGGCGCTGGCGTACAAGGTCGGAACGCCGATTGCCCGCAGCGAGAGTGTAAATGTAAACCTGGACGCCGATAACGCCGTCGGCCTCGCAGACCGACTGCGCAACTCCCCTGCCCTGCGCTCGATGATGCGCAAGATGCTGGAACGGGCGGAGGATGGGCCAATTCAAACGACTGTTTGACCTTTATTTTGTAGATTCGTGGTTGACTCGGTTCGTTTTTGCCCGTAGTTACGGGCATGCGTGCATTTTCATACCTCAGAGTAAGCGGAAAAAGTCAGATTGAGGGCGATGGTTTCGAGCGTCAGCGCCAAGCCATCGCCGCCCGGTGCAAAACCGCCGGCATTGTCATCGAGCGGGAATTTATCGAGGCTGGCATCAGTGGGACCAGCGATCTGGAGGACCGCCCGGCGCTCTCGGCACTGTTCGAGGCATTGCTGGCAAACGGTGTGCGCACGGTCATTGTCGAGCGGGCAGACCGGCTGGCGCGTGACCTCATGGTCGGTGAGGTGCTGCTGGCTCAGTTCCGGGACGCCGGAGCCGTCGTCATCGAGGCGGAGGACGGGCGCGACCTGACGGCCAACGACCCGGACAACGCAACCGGCACCCTGGTGCGCCAGATGCTCGCCGCCATCGCGCAGTTTGAAAAAACGGGCATTGTAGCCAAACTGCGCAATGCTAGGCAGCGCCAGCGGGCCGAGACTGGCCGCTGCGAGGGAGTTAAGCCGTTTGGCACGCTGCCGGGTGAGTGTGAGACCATCGAGCGCATGCGGCGGCTCAGGCGTAAACCTGTGGGCCGCGACAAGCGGTTGTCATTCGCCGGCATCGCCGCGGCGCTCAACTCCGAGGGGGTGTTGTCGAGGTTGGGCAAACCGTGGAGGGCATCGACCGTCGGGGCTATTTTGAGCCGGAAACCCTGATTTTGGGCTTGTGGAACACTCCTAACCGACCGTGGAACACTTTTGCCCGTAGGGTTTTCCGTGCATTAACGGCGGATTTTTTTTGCTAAAGAATAATTTTGTGCGGAGGCAGCGGAATTCGTAATCGTTGCGTTCGGAAAAACAAAACAATGAGAAAGAAAAGCCACCACCTCCGCGAGGAAGACCGTAAGATAATCAGTATAATGAGTAAAGGGGAATACACGCAGACCGAGATCGCCAAGATCATCGGGTGCTGCCAGAGCTCGATCAGCAAGGAGCTTTCGAGGAACCGTGGACTGAGGGGTTACAGACCAAAACAGGCTCAGAAGATGGCTTTTGATCGGAAGAGTGGTAAGGAGGCGCGTGGGCGTACTATTGTCGGTGACTGTGAGTGTGAGGTAATCGTGAGGCTGGAGAGCAAGCACAGCCCCGAGCAAATCAGCGGGGCCTTGGGTGGTGGAGGCGCGGTAAGCACATCGGCAGTGTATAACTATGTTTATGAGGACAAGAGGAACGGCGGCTTGCTGTATATGAATTTGCGGATCAACGGCAAGCGGCGTTACCGGCACCGCAACAAGGCCAGTCGCAGCAAAATACCCAACCGTACGGGCATTGAGGAGCGACCTGTGGTTGTAGCCAGGCGCATGAGATACGGCGACTGGGAGGCGGATTTAATCGAAGGCGCGCGAGGACAGGGAGCACTGCTGAGCCTTTACGAGCGAAAATCACGTTTCGGGCTATTGGTCAAATTGGCAGGCAAGGATAGCGCGCAAACCGCCAGTGCGATGATCCGCGCTTTACGGGGCTTTCGTGTGAAGACGATCACCTACGACAACGGCCTTGAGTTCGCAAAGCATGAACTGGTGAGCTCGACGCTAGGCTCAGCAGGTTATTTCTGCAATCCTTACAGCTCGTGGGAAAAGGGAGGTGTGGAGAATTTCAACGGCCTGGTGCGGCAGTACTTCCCTAAAGGATGCGACATGCGGAAAGTGACCGTGCAGCGTTTGGACGAGGTGAAGAACGAGTTGAACGCCCGCCCGAGGAAAATCTTGGGATTCAAAACACCCCAGCAACACATAAGAAAATTGGCAGCGTGAGAACCCTCTCCTCCAGCATGAACTATTCTTTAGCAGTTAGAATTTGCCAACCACAAATTGAGCAAAAATGTGTTAATGCCGCTGGCTTGACAAAACGTCAAGGGACGGATAGGCATTCCGGGCATGGACGAGCTTGGGCAAATCATGGCGGAGGGCATCCGCTGGAACACCGCCGCGTGGATGGAGACGCACGGCAAGATCGAGCGCAAGGGGGGCGAGATCGTCACGCCGATCTGCAATGAGTACCAAAGGGAGATCAGCGACATCGTAGAGTGGTGCCACGAGCACGGCAGGCCGTGCCGGATCGTGGCGCTCAAACCACGCCAAAAGGGTAGCTCGACAATCTCTGTGGCCGTCGGCTACCGGAGGTTGCACGCCAAGCGTGGTCGAGGGTTGATTGCGGGCGGTGCGCATTTCCAGGGCTCCAACCTATTCAAAATTCTTAGGACCTACGGTGAAAACGACGGATTGAGTCCGAAAGGATGCAAGGTGATGGACACCGAGGCGAGGTTTTCCAATGGATCGACCATGGAGCGGATCACGCTGGCCAATCCAAATGCCGGTCGATCTGGAACCTACCAGGTGCTGATTCTCACCGAGGTAGCGTACCTGAGTGATGAGGGAGTCGCCAATGCCACCAATGTTCTAAATGGGTTGATGAAGTGCGTTCCGTTCGAGCCGGATACCATTATCATCGAGGAGAGTACGGCCAAGGGTGCGACGGGTGACTTTTACGACAGCTACCAGGGGGCTATCAGCTTCGAGGAGTTCCAGGCTGGCAAAAACGGCAAGATAAGGGTGTTTTGCGCGTGGTATCGGTTCCAGGACTCACGCATTGACCCGGCATCCGAGGGCATCGCCAGCATTGACAGCCTGACGGCGGACGAGCTGGAGTTGGCTGGCAAGTATTTGCTGGATCTGGAGCAAGTGGCATGGATGAGGATGGCAATCCGTGACGAGTGCAAGGGGGACTTTGACCGATTCTTGCAGGATTATCCGTTTGACGATGTGAGTTGCTTCCTCAAGTCGGGCCGTGGCCGGTTTGGCGAGCTGGGATTGACCTACCAAGACCGCGTGGTCAAGGTATCGACGCGGGAATTCGGGGTGCTGGAGCATGATTTGCGCTCTGACCGGGTGATGTTCCGTCAAACGTCTGAGGCTGAGGCGCGGGTGGTGCGCACTGAACCGCCTCGGGTGGGGTGCAGCTACATCCAGGCGACGGACCCGGCAACGGGCGACTCTCAGACGAGCGGGCTAGACCCTGACAGCAATTCGTACGGGGTGCTGCGCAAGGGGTACTTGCAGCATGGGCGCTGGGTGGAGCCTGCGGTGGTGATGCGCAACATCTGCTATCCCGATGGCACGCGCTTTGGCAACTGGTGGGATACTGACATTGTGGAGGAGGAGATTTACCGCATGTCCAGGTACTACGGCGGGTGCAAGATCGCGGTGGAGATCAACAAGGACCGTGGATTCGTCGAGCTGTTGAAATTGCGGCAGGACGTTGACCTGTACCAACGGGAGATGTTCAACCGCCGCGAGCAGGTAACGACATCGGCCTACGGGTGGAATACCGACGTGCGGACCCGCGAGATGCTGATATCGACGTTGGCGCGGGCGTTGCGCGAGGCCGGGACGGGCAAGGTGGGTGAGGGGATCGAGTTGCGGTGTCCGTGGATGGTGGCGCAGATGAAAAACTTTGTAACGAAGGCGAGCGGGCGGTCTGAGGCGGCGAGCGGGAAGCATGACGACGATGTGTTGATGGTGGCGATAGGGCTGCAACTGATTGAACATGCTACGCCTTACATGGAGGCGGAGCGGGAGGCATGGATACCGCGTGATTTGCGTGAAGCGCCGGGCGTTCATCGAGGTGGCGGGCAGTTTACTTGACAAGGAATCCGACGAAACGTAAAGGTTGCGCCAGCGCGATGGAGAAACGGTATCTCACGAGTCTCATACGCTTGGGTTGCGGGTTCGATTCCCGCTTGCGCAACCAATCTTTGCCGTGTGAATAAGCGCCCGCTCCGCGCCAACTCCAAAGCGGGCAAAAACGGACCCCGGAGCCGTAAAGACCGGGTGGTGGAGGTGTCCTTGACCGGACGCCCTGATTGAGAATAAGCATGTTTGAGGTCGGCGGGTAGCAGGTTGAGGACAGGGGTTCGACTCCCCTGCGGTCCACCAATTTTCTTGACAAAACATGAAGAATGCGGGATGAACGCGGGCATGAGTATGCCTCTACCATCCACTTCCAATCGAGAGACCGCTTACGGATTTCCGGTGAGAAGCGCGAAGGACGCAGGACTTGACGATTATTTCAAGAAAAACCCGAGCGTCGCAGGGATGGCGTGGGGTGGTGGTGAAAATGGATCAGATCCAAGCGAGGAGCGTTCTGTAATTTACAATCCATACAATCCGCAGATGAAAGACCCTACTCAGCGGGATGGATTGTATAAAATTGAAGCGGCTCGACACAAGATGTCTGTAGATCACGTTCCGGCATTCAAGATTTCTCCAGAGCAGCAGGCATGGCGTGAAAAGACATTTGCAAAAGGAACCGCTTACCGTGACGACGATCAGACGTTCCGAGATACACTTGTTTCAAGGCATCTTGTCGGAAGTTCCGAGGCACCAACATCCGAAGAATCACTATCAGCAACCAAAGCCTTTGAGCAAAAGCACTTTGGTAAACCTCAAATTAAAGACATTCAACCGTCTCCTCCAATTAGAAACCAAGATACTACCATGAGTACGCTGCTCCCATTCCGCACAGATGTTTATGGTCGTGAGATTACGCCGGTGGCGCGCGGGAAGGCGGAGGCGATGCGGACGTGGCTGGCGCAGGGCGGCGGGCTGACGCGCAGCGGGCATTTCCGCAAGGGACCGATGCGCGGGAAGACGATGGACCAGGCCGGGGTGGCGTTTGAGAACCTGTGGGGAGGAGCGAGCGGGGAGATCAAGGACAAGTACGCGGAGATGCAGGGGGACGGGGCGTTGTCTCCGAGCGAGCGTGCTAGATATCAGGCGTTGGCGGATAGGGAGAAAGAACCTAGGACGCTGAACTATGACACCAAGTTGGCCGGGGTGAAGCCTGCGCCTGAGGCGAAGACTGCCAAGCCTGCGGTGAAGCCTGTTTATTATGGTGAGAGTGACAAGGTAGCTGGTCCTCCGGTGCCTGGGTCGAAAGGTGACAGGACGGTTTTTGACAATGATGGGAAACGGATTGCGGCTTTTACTCCGGCTACCACTGCCACCCCTGCACCGTTGCCGACTGCCGCTGCTGTAGATACTCCAACATCAACCGTCCCAGCCAAGACCAACGGCGTGACTGCTGCGACGCCTATTCCCGGTTCCCCCGAAGCACAGGCTGCGCCAGCACCTTCTGGAACTGACACTTCAACCCCTGCACCGTTGCCGACTGCCGCTACTGTAGATACTCCAACATCAACCGTCCCAGCCAAGACCAACGGCGTGACTGCTGCGACGCCTATTCCCGGTTCCCCCGAAGCACAGGCTGCGGTAGCGAAGTCTGTGGCCGCTAGGAAAGCGCGGAGTAATTGGAAGCCCGCTTGGGTGAACAACAACGCCAATGAGGTGACTCACTTGACTCCTGAAGAGGTCAGGGCTGGAACTGACACTTCAACCCCGCTCGGAAGGAGTGTTGGCGCTGTTGGAACATGGATAGGAAACACTTGGCAAAAAACCAAAGACACGGTTATGTATCCGATTACTCCTGATGTTGAGTCGGCTCAGCAAGCCAAGAAAACGAAAGACGATCAAGCGGCGGCAGCGAAGGCAACGGCCGCCGCTAATAAAGCGCGAGAAGAGGCGGTTGCGAAGGTGAACCCTTCGGATTCAGAAATTCCTGTGTGGACTGACGAACAGCTTGACGATCTGGCGGCTAAGAAACGCTCCCAAAAGGAGGCTAGGGAAACCTCCGAAAAGAGTGCTTCCGATAAACCTATTGAATCGAGTAATGTCAGTATCAATGGAGTTTCCGTTGATCCATCTGCCAAAAAACCGACCCCCGCCCCTGCCCCGACCGGGCTGACTGCGGTACAGCCTGATCCACGCCTGCCAAAAGACTTTAATTCCGATCTGCGTCCGGCGTTGGACTTTGAGAAGGGACCGAACAAGAAGTTGTCTGGCGTGACTAGGGGAACGGATGGAGTTGCTCGGGCGACGTACACATCGAATGACGCGGTGTATGGGAATCTCAAGCCGAACCAGACTCGTGAGGATCAGGCGTTGGACTACCAGAAGAAGGAGGGCGCACGGGCGTCGGGGATGACCCGCATTGCGACCCCAGCCTACCAGCCGTCGCCTGAGACGCAGCGTGCGATGACGGCTGAGAAGGAGAGTCGAGATTTCAGTGCGTATCAGGAGACGGCGGCTAATACCAACGCGAAGCGCGATCAGGCGCAGAGAAATCGTGAGATTCAGATTGCGGCCGGGACTTGGCAAGATCCTAACGCTGCGCCTGATACCAAGATTGGAACGCCGTCGCCTCCCGGAACCAAGCCTGTTGATATGACTCTTGACGAGCTGGAGAAGGCCGCTGGCCGCAAGATGTTCACCGGCAAGATCAAGCCACTTGGTCAAGCATCCTGAAATTTTCCCCCTAACGGCCCGCCAAGCGGGAACGAGCGCCGGTGGATTTCCGGCACCCAACCAACACACGACCATGGACGATCAAGAATTTTTCGGTGACAGAGACCCCTCGGATGTAGCGACCGGGGAGGATGTGGCAACGCCTGACATGAATCCGTCGCCCCGGAGCGGAACGATGGCGACGATTGGCACGCCGGTGTGGCGGCAGTACGTGGCGAACAAGGATTTCCAAGAGGCGAACGCGGGGGCGATCCAAGCGGAGCGGGCGGATCAGGCGCAGACGCTTTCAAACAACCGTCAGGCGGAGTACGACCGCCGGCAGGCCGACCGGGACATTTCCCGCCGCCAGCAGACGGAGGTGTGGAAGGGCGCGAACGGGAAGCTTTTGCACAAGGTGGGCGGGGTGAGCGAGTTGCTCGACCCGGCGGATTACACGGACCATCCGGTGGCGGGTGGCGAGGCGCGGAAGAGTTTATGGCAGAGGGATGTGAAGTCGGCCAAGGCTGCGGTGCAGGGGTATCAGGACCAGTTGGACAACCCGGCATTGCAGGCGGGCAAGATGTCGTCGCGGGATTACGAGATGGCGCAGGCTGAGCAATCGACGCTTGAGCCGGGAGACGCCCGCTACAAGGAATTGGACGCGAAGATCCAGAGTCACAAGACCTACGTGGACCAAGGGGCGGCATTGAAGCAGAAGCACTGGGAGGCGACCACCCAGGCGCACGCGCTGGAGCAAGCCGGACCTGAGGCGTGGCACGCGGCCAAACAATCGGCGTCGATCAACGCGAACCGGGGTGCCATCGTGCAGGACGCACAGGAGCAACATGCCGCCGCCGGATCGGCTGCGGAAAGCCTGGCGCAAGACCAAGCGGCCATGGCGGCCCGGTTGGCGCAGGGCGTGAAGGGAAGCGAGCTTGCCGGGGTGCAGGCGCAACAGGCGCAGATGGCGGACGCTCAGACGAAGATTGACGCGGGCGGGCAGGCTGCCACCGCGCAGCTCGACGGGGTGAAGAAGGCGGCGGCGGACCAAGTGGCACCGGGCGGGTTGACGGGGTTGATTACGGGAAGCGGGACGCCGGCCAAGGCCCCGGCACCGGAAGGCATCACCGGGACGATCATGCGGTCGCTGGCGACCAAGTTGCCCGGATCACTGGGAACATGGGCGGGGACGGCGATTGGCACTGGCCTTGGCGCGGCGGCAGGCGTTGAAACCGGACCCGGATTGCTGGCGACCGGGGTTGCCGGGGGCATCGCGGGGGGCACGGCGATTGAGGCGTTGCGCCAACACGCTCTTGGTCCGAATTCGGTCAAGGAAAACGAGGCTCAGATGGTTGCAAACGCCAAGGAAAACCCGCTTTCGTCGCAGTTTGCGGACATGGCGAGCATGTTGGTTGGCTTTATGGGCGGGCTGGGCAAGAAGGTGGTCAGTGAGGGCGGGCAACTGCTGGGCCAAGCCGCCACCAAGAGTGGTGAGCAGGTTTTGCGGGACGCGGCCAACGGCATTGCGCCGTCCAAGATGTCGGCGGCGATTGAAAAGATGGTCCACGGCGCAGCGGGTTTCGCCAAGGTCGAGGGATCGGACGCGGCGCAGGAAAAATACGTTTCGGGCAAGGAGGATGTTTCGGTGCTGGACCGGATGGCCAAGGGGACAATCGAGGGCTCGGCGATGGGCGGCATGTCCGGGCTGATTACCAAGCCGACGGCCAAGGTGCTCGGGGCGCTGGGCTTGTTCGACACGGCGAAAAAACTGCTGTGGGAATCCACCAGAAGCGCGGTGACGGACACCGCCGCGATGCAGTTGGCGGGCGACATGTACGACACGGCGGTCCATGGCAAGGAGTTCTCGCTGGGGGAAACGGCCAAGCGGACTGAGGGAGGAATCCCCGCTTTCCTGCTGCAAAACCTGATTTTGGGAGCGTTTCACTCCAAGTGGCGGCCGTCATCGGGTGACAAACTGCTCAAGGACGTGAACGACCATCTTGCTTCGATTGACCCGACCCATGCGCCGGCGACGGAGGCGGAGTTGGAGAAATCGCACCAGATGTTCGGCGGTGATTCCGACCCGGCGGTGGCGGCGCAACGCTATGCGGATGGGGTGCTGATCCACCGCCAGCTTACCGGAATCGAGGCGGAAGACACGCAAGCGGTTGCCGACGCACAGGCTAACCTTGACGGGGTGGCGGCGGGCGGCGGGGACAAGGCAGCGGTGGGAGCGGCGCAAGCGGCGCTGGACACCGCCAGGGCCAATGCCGGGCGTGGTGACTTGGTGCGCGGGGTGATGAAGATTGCCTCCGGGCAGTCGATGGTCAATTTGAAGCCCTCGGAGTTGACGCAGCTCGGACTGGAGGCAGGCAAGGATGACAAGGGACCGACACCGTTGCCGCCCGACAAGCTCAAGGCGAACGGGCTGACTGAGCCGCTGGTGTACGAGGGGGCGGATGGTTCACCCATCATAACGGACAAGGCGAGTGAGCGGGTGAAAGCGATTTCGCCGGAGGCGCATGCCAAGATTTCGATGGACGAGACGCAGGCCAGGCGGCAAGCCCAATCCCGCGCCGATGCCGCAAAACAAGCTTCCACGGTCACGCCGGATGGTGCGCAGGGAGATCCTGCGACGGGCGATGTGTTGCCTCATGAAATACCGGGTGCCGTGGATACCCCTTCCGATCCGGCAACACCGGCAACACCGGCGGCGGAAGCCGTTCACCCGGATCATGTGAGCGCGGTGAAGAAGGCCGTCGAGCACATCAAGAAGATCGTCGCTGGTAACGGCGTTCTCAAAAAAGCCATTGTGGTTGAAAGCGATCCCAAGCAGACCGCCCAATACACAGGTGGCAAGATTCACATCAATCCCGACCGGATCATTGCCGACGCCTTGAAAAGAGGGATGAAGCCGGAGAAGGCTCATAAGTATTTCAAGGCGGTGCTGGACGAGGAGATCAAGCATTTGTCCGAACACAAGGTGAAGGTGGCGATGTATCACGCCGCCAAGAGCAAGGGCGAGACTGCTGAATTTAGAGATTGGTCGGAAACCCATGCCAGAAATCTTCTGGATTCCGACTTCAAGGGCAAGAAGCTCAACAACATTTGCTCCATTTACACTTACACGAAAGAGGGAGCCCAAGCGCAGTGGGACGCCAAGACGCCGGAGGAAAAGAAGGCGTGGCGCGAGAGCTGGGACAAGCTGACCGACGAGGAAAAGAAGGACGCCGGAGCCATTGATGGTGCTTTCAGCCGTTTGTCCGAGTGGGACAACATGAGCGACTCCCAGAAGTTGTCCGAGGCCGTCAGAATCCGCATCCAGGAGCGTGCTGATGGTTCCACGGAAGGGTTTGCGCCACTCAGCGCGGAACTCCGCAAGTACATCAAGCTGTTGCTGCATTCCATCCGCGCCTTGACACACGGCAACGAAATGACGCTGGAGATGGCCAAATACGTCGAGCAGATCGAGAACGTACTGAAAGAATCCAATGACCCCCAAGAAGCCCCTGCCCAAGAAAACCGCCCTGCGCCAACTCCTGAAGCTGGGGCTGAGCCGCCACCAAGCCAAGGCCCGCCTGCACCTGCTGGAGCAGGGCCGGAAGCGGGAGGATTGAAGGTTGGGGACAAGGTGGCATTCCACCATCCCGGTGCCGGCGGAGACGCCAAGGGGGTGCTTGAGAAGATTTCCGACGACGGAAAGGTCGCCAGCGTGTCGAGCAACGGGGTGAAGTTCAACGTCAGGACCGAGACTCTGCGGGGGATTGAGCCGGAAACGAAACCGGAGGTTGCACCGGTTGTGCCCACCCCCGCCGAGGTGGAGCCGGAGATGAACCCGGAAAAGAAGACGTTGAATTTCACATCCCGCAAGGAAGCCGTCGCATGGATGAAAGCCAACGGTATCCAAGACGGACACTTGACGAAGATCGACAGCGAATTGTTCAGACTGGAAGTTCCTGCCGGAAATCACTCTCTGCCGTGGGGATGGTATAAGATGGACGGCAAGTTCCGCTACACCACTTCCGCCGATCCTGACGCTGGATTCGGATTGTCCGGCCCCTACACGCGGGCATACGTGACGGACATGGAAGGACTTTCCTCGCAAGAACTCTCCAAGATGGAGAAGGCAGCAAAAAACCCCACCCCTCTCGCGGAGCCCCCGCACCCACAACCGAACCCCAACGACCATGGCAACCAAGAAAAAGCCAGCGCCGAAGCCCAAAGCGAATCCGTTCGCCAAGAAGGGCAAGTGCTGAAAGACCAACCCGCCGGGGCGCAATCCCCGGCGGGCGAGTTGTCGGAGAGTGAGCAGGCGTTGCGCAAGCTTGACGACGAACTGGCGAAGGGGTTGGAAGGCTTGTTTGCCGGAACACTTCCTGAAGAGTATGACGCGGAGATCTTTGCCAAACCTATTCCTCACGACAGGTTCGACGCCCTGCTGCCCGTGGTGCGTCAATACATCGCCTCCGGGGTGGACAGTCCCGAAAAGCTCGCGGAGCGACTGCGTGGCACGCTGGGAGGCAAGCTGGTGCCGTTCTCGCAATCCCTGTGGGGATTATTCAAGAGTTCGGGCGTGAAAGGTCCGTGGGAGCCGGAATGGAAGGACGTGCATGGGGCGATGGAGGTCCCGGAGGTGAAGACGACCAAACCCGTTGTTGAAACCGTCACGCCTCCTGCACCCGTCGTTAAGGAGGCCAAGGAGCAGGCCAAGAAGCCGGACACCAACGTCAAGAAGTTCAAGGCGCAGAAGGAATACCTGCTGGCGGCGCTGGACAAGGCGTTCAGCGAGGCGGAGTCAACACCGCTCACCCGAGAGCAGCTTGATGCCATCAGTGAGATTGACGAGAACTGGATAGGTAATCCCTACGCGGCCAGTGATGAGCGTTACAAAGTTCTTAGCGCCCAACGGGCAAAGGTGATTGAAATTTTCAACAGCCCGCTGATTCCCAAGATTGAGATCGAGGTTCCTGGAGACGGCACGTTCCGCATCGTCAACACGAAGAGCGCGATTGCGAAGTTCCGCGAGAAGGCCAAGAAGAAATTCCCTACCACGGCTCTGAAGTCAACCGAGACCAGGCCAGGAGGTCCACTCGCCCCAACTTCGATCACCCCCATCGGGAATCCGAAGGAGGTTGGAGAGTTCCAGAAAATCGCGGCCATCGCGACCACCAAGGATGAAACCCGCTACGTCCTGAAAGCCGTCCACAACGACGGCGAGAACATCGTGGCGACGGACGGGCGCAGGGCACTGGTCATCACCCGCAAGACCATCGGCAGCAATAAGAAGCCGGTGAACATCGACCCGAAAACGCTGAAGCCGCTGAAGGACAAGGATGGCAACGATCTGAACTTTCCTAACTGGCGTCAGATGGTTCCCACCGAGTTCAAGGAAGAGATCCCGATTGATACCGCCGTCATCCAGAAGATCGTCATTCAGGCGGCGGAGATGACGAGCGACAGGCAGGAAAGCGTTTATCTGTGGCGCGACGCTTCGGGGAATCTGGGACTTACCTCACAGTCCGCCGATGTCGGCATGTATGCCGGTGGCGAGGTAAACCCTGATTCCGCGAAGTTTCTTGTGGCGCTCAACGGAGGATCTCTCAACGACGGACTGACCGCCATGCGCCGCCTTGGATTCGACAAGGTGACGATGCAATACACCGATGAGATGTCGCCGGTGGTGCTTGTCGCTCCAAGTGTGAAATACGTCCTGATGCCGATGCGAGTTAAAACTGATAGTGCTTTGCATCCGCTTTCAAAAGCCGCAGAGGAAGCTGAGGCCAAGAGGCAGGCAGAACTTGAAGCCGCCCATCAAGAGCGCGAGAAGATGAAGGCCGAGCGTGAGGAGAGGGAAGCCGCGCGGATTGCGAAGATTGTGGGGGAGGAGGAAGCCGCCGCAGCCGCCGCCATCGAGAAGCAGAAGGCAAAAGCACCAAATGTTGAAACTCCGGTTGCGGAGGAAAAGCCCAAGTCAGCCGCCGAGCCGAAAGCGGAGGATCCCGCCGTCGAACCCCTTCCGAAAGCGATCATCGACATGCTGCTGAGGTTTGGTCACGAGGCGGTCCCGTCGGGGCCGCAATTCTCTGGATTTCGTCAGTTGTTGATGGATAAATTAACGGGCAAGAAATCGACAAAAGCGGATTCAGGAGTCATCAAGGCGACAACCGAGCTGGCGAAATACCTTGGAGTTGACATCAAGGGCAATGTTTGGGGTGCGAGTGACGCAATCAAGGAAAAACTGCGGGAGATGCGCGATGGCGAACCCTCCCCGACCGTCGCGGAGAAGGCGGAAGCGACGACGCTAAACAAAATAACCCTTCCGAATATCGACAAGGCACCTGATTCCGATCTCCTTGCCGCCGCCGATCAGGACGCCCTGCACACCGGTACCCTTCCGAAGCATGAAGACCAAGCGCACGAGGCGTTTTACTCGCACCTTGGGCGCACGGTGGAGGGGAAGGTGCCGAACAACGCCAACCCGGCGCAGATCATGGCAACGCTGCCAGAGATGGAAGCCCCCAAGCTCAGCGCCGCCTCCCCTGAGTGGAAGGCGATGAGCAAGGACGAGCGACTTGGGTATTTGAAGGGGAGGAATGTGCTCTACACCGCCACCCTCCCCGCTGAGATGGCCCGCAAGACGCCGGGTCTGGACATCGTGAAGGGAGTGGGGGATGGCGTCAAGACGCTGCTGCTGCCGGCGTGGAAGAGCAAGCTGCACCTGTGGGCGGCGGAACTGCTGGGGGCGAAGATCGGGGAGAAGAACCGGCATCAGGAATCGACCACGGAGGATTTCCGGCGGGATTCGCGGATGTTCGACAAGCTGGGGGTGCATCGCGCCGATATGGCGGATGAGAAGAACCCGGCGTTCAAGTTTATGAGCGACATGAGCACGGGCCGCCTGATGAGCCCGGCGATGGACGCGATTGCCAAGCGGATCGCCAAGGTGAACGACATCAAGATCCAGTTGCTCAAGGATTCGGGCGCGGCGTTGCAGAGCGTGCGGGAGAACTACTTCCCCGGCGTGTGGACGAAGGAGAGCCGGGAGGCGTTCAATCTGGCGATGAAGGAGGCGAAGGACGCCGGGATCATCGGCGAGGAGTTCAACGTGAACAGCGCCACCGCCGCGCAAAAAGCCTGGGTGAAGGCGAAGGTGGGGGAATACCTCAAGGCGGGCAAGGGGTCGGTGGAGGGCGACGCGCTGGCGTACCTGACGCGCAACCCGATCCACGGCAAGGAGAGTTTCCGCAAGCGCAAGGTGTTCGATGAGGACATCATGACGGCCATCGAGTTCGGGCTGAAGCCGGTGTCGAACAACCCGCTTGACCTGATGAAGCTCAAGTGGGCGGAAATGGACCAGAGCATTCTGGCGAACAAGTTTTTCCAAAGTCTGACCAAGGAAGGCAAACACCGCGTCTTACGGCTCGGGGCCAAGATGCCCGAGGGCTGGCAGAAGGTGAACGACAAGTACGGCGACGTGTGGGGACCACGCGAGATCGAGGTGACGGCCCGCAACTCGAAACTTTTCATGAAGGAAGAGGGCGAGGACGGCGAGAAACCCAAGTGGGTGCAGATCGACCCGGAAGAATACGGCATCGACGTGCCGCCGGAGGGGACCCAGATGAAGGTGCGGGTGCCGGGCCGCCTGCTGACCGGCCAGCGGATCGTGCCCGATGCGGTGGGCGACGTTTTGAACAACTACCTGTCGAAGTCGGCGTACAACAACCAGTACTTCGGCGGGGCGTACAAGGCATGGATGGGCATGAGCAACGCTCTGAACATGGTGCAGCTGGGCCTGAGCGCCTTCCACGCCGGATTCATGGTGGGCGAGGCACAGGTTTCATCCTTGTCGAACGTGATGAAGGACGTGTACGGCTTGCTGCGCGGCAACCGCAGCATGGCGGACGTGGGTCGGTCGATTGGCAATGCGGTCATCGCGGTGCCGGAGACGTTCCGGGCTGGCAGCAATATGAAGCAGGCGTGGCAAAACGAGGACGCGGTGCTCAATCCGAAATACGCGCCGCTGGCCAAGGCGTTTGAGTTGGCCGGCATGGGGTTGACGCAGGACAAGGGGCTCATCACCCACCAGCACGAGAAGCTGATGCGGGATTTTTACAACGGCCACAAGGGGATGGCGGCGCTGCGCTCGCCGATGGCCGCCATGGAATTGATGGCGATGCCGATCATGAAGGAACTGGTGCCGAGGATGAAGGCGGGGGTGTTCGCACATCTGGCGCAACGCATCATCGACCAGAACTCCAAGCTGCCGGAAGGCCAGCGCAAGACGCTGGAGCAGTTGACGCCGGAGTTCCGCCAAGCGGGCAACCGGGTGGACGCCCGCATGGGCCAGGTGCGCTATGACCGCCTGTTCATGAACAACGTGGCCAAGAACGTCATGCAGGCGCTCATCCGCGCTCCGGGCTGGAGCGGGGGCACCATCGCGGAGGTGGGCGGGTCGATGAAGGACACGCTGACATTCGTGCGGGACTGGTCGAAGACCGGCAAGCTGCCGCAGGACATGCCCGACCGGGTGGCCTACACGCTGGCGCTGCTGGTATCGGTGGGGGCGGCCAACGCGGCGCTCACCTACCTGTTCACCGGCGAGAAGCCGGACGGGCTGGATTACGCAGCCTTCCGCACCGGCGGCAAGGACGCGCACGGGCGGCCGTCGCGGATGCTTTTGCCGACCTACGCCAAGGACATTCTGGCCTACGGCAAGCACCCGGTGGACACCCTGCTGGCCAAGACGCACCCGATGATTTCGCTGGTGAGCAATCTGGCGGAGAACAAGGACTACTTCGGCACGGAGATCCGCCACCCCGGCGACGGCGCTGGCAAGCAGGCGCTCGACGTGGCGAAGTTCGCCGCCAAGACGGCGCGGCCATTCGCCATCAGCGGGGTCTTGAAGGAAATGGACTCGCCCAACCCGCTCGCCGCCAAGATTGCGCCGATGCTCGGCATCACCCCGGCCCCCAAGCGCATGACCCAGACGCCGGCCGAGGAGATGGCCGAAACCCTGGCCATGGCCAAACTGCCGAAAGGTGCCCGCACCCAGCAGGAAGCCGACGCGAGCCGGGAAAAATACGCCATCGTGGAAAAACTCCGGCGCAAGGAACCGGTGAACTTCGGCACGGCCATCAAAAACGGCTACATCACCCTCCACGACATCCCCGCACTGCGGGCGCGGGCGGGCATTTCACCGCTGGCCTACCAAGTGAAAAAGCTCGACATCGAGCAGGCTGAGGAGGTTTATAGCAAGGCCAACACTACGGAACGTAAAGAGCTGAAGTTCATCATCATGCAGAAGAAAATCCACGCCAAGGACTTCTCACCGCTCAAAGAAAACGCCAATAATCCCGACGAAACATCAAGACCATGAATCATAATTCAGAGCAAGTATCCCGCATGTTGGAGCCGCAGGAGGGTGATGAGGTGGTGGCCGATGACGGGATGAGCCCGCGCATGCCGTTTCCGACGAGCTACATTCTGACCCGCGAGCAGGAGGACGAGTTGTGCGTTCATGCGATGAGGCGGCTGGAAGAACTGGAGGGGGAGAGCGGGAGGCAGGTGTGCGGGAACGGGCAATGGTGGGGAGACGACGCGATCGAGGCGTACCAGGGGGAAAGCGAGGGGTTGAACCGGAGCGCGAAGACATGGATGGGCAAGCGCCATGTGTTCGACAAGACGTTCAAGAACCAGGTGGGCTACCGGGCACAATTGCTGGGCGGGATTTTCGCCAAGAGCAACCTGGCCGCGCCCATCGCCCGCCGGGTGACCCGGCAGATGATAGCGCGGGCATCAAATTACTTTTTCGGAACGGACCCGTGGTTTTCGGTGTACCCGGTGGGGATTTTGGACAAGGACCGTGCGGATAAGGCAGACCGCTACCTGCGCTGGAAGATGGATCAGGCGTTTCTAAAGCGCACGATGGAACTGGCCATCGAACGGGCGTTCATTCTGGGGGAGGCGGTGATGAAAACCTCATGGGCGAACCGGGGGCAAATCTACCGGGCGCACGCCGCCGTGCTGGTGGACGAGCAGGGCATGGACATTCTGGGAGCGGACGGGGATTACATTCTGGAGAGTGACCTGTGGGTGGCGGAAAGCGCCATCGACCCAGCCACGGGCCAGCCGGTGCAGAGCGGAATGATGATTTTGAAGCGCGACGGCAAGACGCCGCAACCGCCGGTGATGACCTTCGTTTCCAAACTCATTACCCGCCGCATCACGCATTACAAGGGGCCGGAGGCGAAGGTGGTGAATTTCATGGACTTCCTGTGTCCGCTGGAAGCGGAGAGCATCCAGCAGGCGGACTGCGTGGCGCACCTGTACGACAAGTCTCTGATGGAGCTGGCGGACGAGTGGCAGAAGGAGATTGCGGCCAACGCCACCGGGGCGGAGCGCCAGGCGGCCACGCGCAAGGCGGTGGACCTGTTGCGCAAACTCTCGGGAGGAGGCGGAGAGACGAACACGGCGCAGAATTCCAACAGCGTGGACGACTCGACCAACGGGGCGTCACGCGGTGCCCGCACGGTGCCGGTGGTTGAGATCGTGGAGTTTCACCTGCGCTACGATTCCGACGGGGACGGCATTCTGGAAGACGTGATGCTCGTCATGGACCGCCGGAGCAAGACGCCGATTTTCTACGACTACGAGGCGAACATCACGCCCGACGGCCTGCGGCCCTTCGCCTGCGTGCGGGTCAACGAGGTGCCGGGGCGCTGGTACGGCATGGGGTCGCTGGAGCAATTCGAGAGCAGCCAGCAGATCATCGACCTATTGCTGAACCGCTACAATTTTTCGCAATCCAGTTCGGGCAAGCAGGTGTTTTTCGACCCTTCATGCACGGTTGAGGGGCGGACCAATCCGAACCTTGAATTGAACGCGGGCCGGGTGCTGACGCTGGTGCGCGGCAAGAAGGCGGCGGAGGCGCTGAGCGTCGTCTATCTGGAAGAGAACAAGGGTGAAAAACTGATGGAGCTGGCGCAGTTCTTCATGCAGTTGATGATGAACGAGAGCGGCGTGGCCAATGCCAACGACGGCAACGTGTCGGGCATGGACTCGACCAAGCTGGCGACGGGCATCCGCAACATTGAGAAGAGCGGTCAGGAGGTTTTCTCGCTGCACCTCGGGCACATTGAGCCGGGGATTGCGGGGTCGCTGGATAAGATGTGCAAGCTGGTGTTTGCCAACTTGGACCAGATGGAGGTGTACCGCTACTTCGAGGACGGCGAGGACGGGGGCGAGGGCGGCAGCGGCGAGCTGCGCCAGATCAACCCCGGCGACATCGCCAACATGGAGGTGGATACCCGCGTGCTGCTCACCCGCTACCGGGGCGAGCAAATCCTTGAGAGCTACACGCGGGGCTGGGACATCGTCGAGAAGTTCTACCAGCAACCGTACGAGGTGCAGGTGCAAACCGCCGAAATGGCCCGCTCGATGCTCAAGGCGATGCAAATCGCCAACGCCGACAAGGTGATCGTGCCGGTGCAGGTGCCCATCGCACCCACCCCCGGCCGGCCGCTTCCGCCCCTGTCTCTTATCCACATCTCCTAGCCCACGAGACTAGG
>Ga0118677_10004485_pt1 | contig 25366 bp, 17 predicted proteins | sample AliMusrvi5mmetaG_FD_86154 | JGI IMG/M metagenome (GOLD analysis project Ga0118677, IMG submission 86154)
GCCCTGAGGAGGCCCGCCGGGGCCTCTGCCACCACCGCCACCGCCCGCCGGAACCGGTTCACTCGGAATCGCCGTAGTCACGAAGATGCGGTCGCCCCAGATCACAGGCGACGAGTTGCCCTTGCCCGGGATCTCGGTCTTCCAGGCAATGTTCTTGGTCGCGCTCCATTCCGTTGGAACCGCGCCAGGCGCGACCCCGGTGATGTCAGGTCCGCGCCACGATGGCCAGTATGCCGTGTTGTTCTCAGCCGCGAAGCTGAGGCCGGCCAGGAGAATGATTAGGGTGGTGGTCGCGTATCTCATGGTGTATGAGACGATCTTACCTTACTTGAGCTGGACGGTCACACCAGCCGGACTGGAGTTCGCCCCCACCGTCAGAATCACCTCCGCAGCGCCGGTTCCCGCGCCCGCAGGCACGGTCGCGTTCACCTGCATCACGCCTGCCACCAGGCCGGGAGCAATTCCCGCGTAGAGTACCTGTGCCGTCTGCCCGCCGATCTTCATCGTGACCGGCAGCGTCGGCCGCACCAGCGGCGGAGCCGTGAGAATGCCATCGGGCAGCAGCGATCCGAGCGCGCCTTCGCCCGTAGCATAGAACGTGATCACGCTGCCGGCCGCCGCCGGACTTGCAGTCGAGTTCAACGTCCCATCCTGATTGGCGGCCTTGGCCAACCCCTTGCCGGAAGCATCCGCCGTGAAGATTCCCGGGCCCGATGCCACCACCGGGATCGTAACCGGCCTCGACTGAATCCCGTTGTATTCCACCACCACATTCACACTCTGTTGTCCGGCGATGCCATAAGGAACAACTGCGGCGAGCTGTCCCGCCGATGTGTAGACGATGGGAGCGGTGAGGCCGTTGAACAGCACTCGCGATCCCTCCAAGGCCTTCAGAACGAATCCACCGGAATTGAGCCGCAAGTTGACGAGATTGGCCGGTCCCTGGCCAGAGCCGAACAACGTCACCAGCATGCCTGGCGCAATGCCTCCGGTTGCGTAGCTGGCCGCATTCGCAATTCCAGCGGCAGAGATGACCGGCCGTGCCGCCGCAGTTACATTGACTGTTGCGGTCCCGAGGTTCGAGTCGATGGACCCATTGAACGCCGCATAGGTCACCTGGTCCGTGCCCTCAAAATCGGCGTTCGCCTGATAGACGATGGAAGAGCCGTTGACTCGGGCCGTACCGCCTTTGGGCTGCGAGATGATGCGGAGCGTGCCGCTTCCTGTCACTGTCACCGGAATCGTAGTAGCTTGACCGGTAGTCGCGTTGGCCGACGTGTTCGCAACTCGTGCGGCAGCAGGTGCATTGCCGCCTCCACCCGCGCCGTTGTGGCAGGTATAGCAAGTGACGATAAAGCCGCGGAACATCGTGACCGATCCCGTTCTTCCCAGCGAAACAGACCTGTCCGTGAATGCTAATGACAGGACGGTGCCGCGATAGTCCGTGCCATGGCACGCCTGGCAGGCCGTCGCATTCCGTGCCGCGCTGGTGTGCGCCGAAACCCACGGCGTTCCCACCGGGTGCATACCGTGCGGTCCGCCATTGGTGGTGCTGATGCCGCCGCGATGGCAGGCCGTGCACTCGCCCAGCGCACCGGCATAGCCTTGTGCATCGATATTCTGCAGATTGTCGCTGGGTTGCGAACTGATCGCCTCCGCGTGCGTCGAGCCATGGCACCCCTCGCACTGCAGACCGCCATGCCCGGATGAAAAGCGGAACAGGCTCAGGCCTGCCGCCGGCTGATTCGGTGTCGTGGCGAAGGTACTGTCGAACGCCGCGCGGACCGCGCCGCTCGCATCGAAGACGCTGGTGTTTCGCAGTTGGCCCTTGGTTGCAACGGCGGTGCCTGTATGGCACGACTGGCATGACGGCTCGTCGAGCCAGCCCTGCCGCGCAGCGTTTCCAACGGCCGACATGTTGCCATGGCAGCTCTGGCATTGCATCGCCATGGTGCCATCGGCCGCAACGGAATTCCCCATCGCGCCGCGAAGGCATCTGGTGGTAGAACCGGGGTGGCAGCTGTAGCAGGCGGATCGGTTGGAAGCGTCGTCCAGGTTGACTCCCGTTACAGGATCAGGCTGGTTGGCGTGCCAGGAGTGCATCGAAGTCGTGAGCGAGGGAATTCCCGAGATGCCCGGTGCTCCCAGCGCGTTGGTGCCATGGCATTGGGCGCACAGCACGGGCTTGCCGCCTAGCGCGGTTGCATACAGTCCATCTGAGGAGTAGCCCGAGGTGGTCAGCGCACTCAGATACACCTGGCTGCGCAACTGTTTCTCGTCATGTTTGCGTAAGATGTTCAGCTTGTAATCAGATCCGAATTCGGATCGTTGACCCACCCCTGAGCAGGCTTGGCCGTGGTGGCGACTCCGGATGCGTGGCAGGCCCGGCAATCCATCTCATCGGAGACCGGAAGCACAATACGCGTGCTGGCGAGGATGGTTCCGGCGCCGTCGCGTGCCACCAGCTTCATCATCGGATAGGTGTTCTTGTTCCAGTTGTCGTCGTAGGGGATGAGCGGAATGCCGACCGCGCTGAACTGGTTGTAGCTCGCCTCGAAAGTCATCGCCTGCGGTTGATTGGACGCGCCCGGCATCAATGCGCCCTTGAGGCCTGCGTCAATCGGCAGGCCGGAGGCGAACATGCTGGCGAAGGTCCAGAAGTTGGTCTTGCCGCTTGATGTCGTGTTGATGCTGCCGTTGGGATCAGCGATGGCCTCGTAGGTCACCTGCACGCCTGTGCCACTCTTCACCAGCTTGCCCGTGGAATCGATCAGCTGTGCGTGAATGGTGTTGTAAGGCGGAAGGATGGAGAAGATCGAATAGTCGGCATCCATGCAGTGCATGCCCAGATCATTCCATCCGATTAGAGTCCAAGGTGTCGCGGCTGATACTGCTACGGGCCGCACCGTCCTCCAAACAAGGCCCACTGCAGCCAGTGTGCCCAACGTTACGATTGCAGATCTGATTATCCGCTTAATGGTCATGGCTGTATTATCCCCAATACAGCCTGCCGGGTGTCGTTACCAGGGTCAACTTATGTCAACTTAGGTTAATATCAGTTTCCAGTTGGTAGCCTGCGCCATCGATCTGCGCCATCAGCACTTCCGACTCGTGTCCGTGCATGGCGAAGATCTGTCGCACCAGGTCGCAGACCTCTTCGTGACCCTTTTCGTAAAAGACCAGAATAGACGGGCCCGCGCCGCTCAGGCAGCAGCCGAGCAGGCCGGGCGCGCGCAGCTTGATCACCGCATCCAGGCCGGGCACCAGCTTTGCACGATACGGCTGATGCATGCGGTCTTCCAGCGCGGCCGGAAATGCAGTCTTCGAACCCGTGGCAAGAGCGGCCACCAGCAGTGCACTCCGCTGGACGTTGAACACCGTGTCGGCCTTGCTGTAGCTGGTCGGCAATACAGCGCGGGCTTCGGATGTAGGCAGAATAAAATCGGGCACCACCACGGCCACGCCGAACTGCTCCGGCAGGTCGAGCCGCACCGCGCGTGCCACGCCGCCGGAATCGATGGCGCTGGCGACGATGGAGCCCAGCACGCACGCCGCAACATTATCAGGATGGCCTTCGATGCGAGCCGCTTCGTCAAGGATGCGTAGCGGCTTCCAGTTCAAGCCGAGCAATCGGTCCGCAATAACAACGCCGGCTGTGAGGGCGGCGGCGCTGGAACCGAGTCCCTTGCCGAGCGGAATCTGATTATCGATTTCAAGATGAATCGGCGACAGCGTCTCGCCCGCATCGCGTGCGACGGCGAGAGCGGTCTGCCAGATCAGGTTGTTTTCACCGGGCGCGATCTGAGAACAGTCGCGCCCGGTGGCATGAATACGCAGGACATCGCTCGCCTCGAACCGGCACTCTAAATGGATGCCCAACGCCAGACCCAATGCATCGAAACCGGGGCCCAGATTGGCGCTGGAGGCCGGTACGCGAACCCTATCCATCGAGCGTGACCTTCTCTCCGGTGCGGCACGATTGATAGGCGCTGGTCACCACTTCCAGCGCGCGCAGTCCTTCCTCTCCGCTTACGAACGGCTTGCGGCCGGTCTTGATCGCTTCGCCGAAATCGAGGAACTGCCGTTCGAACGGAGTCACCGGAATCGCCATCGGATCGCTCGCTCCGGACATGACTTCCTTCTCCACTGGAGCCGGATCGCCGGAGTCGTTTTCAACATCCCACGCCGTGAGCTTGTCGCCAGTGATGATCGCCGTGCCCTTGGTGCCGTGCAGTTCGATGCGTTCACTGTAGCCGGGCCAGAAAGCAGTGGAGGCCTGGATCACGCCCGTGGCGCCGTTGGCATAGCGCATCATGACGTTCACGACATCTTCGGATTCAATCTTGTGCAGTGCGCCCAACTGCCAGTAGCCGAACAGCTCCTTCACCGGTCCGATCAAGTGCAGCAACACATCCACCTGATGCACGGCCTGATTGATCAGCGCTCCGCCGCCCTCGGTAGCCCAGCTGCCTTTGATGGGGCGCGAATAGTATTGTGCCGAGCGGAACCACTTGACGTAGGCGTCGGCCTGCAGGATCTTGCCGAGCCGTCCATCAGCGATCGCTTTCTTCAGAAAGCGGCAGGAATCATCGAACCGGTGCTGGCTCACTACGCCAAGTGTGATGCCGGCTTTGTTGGCGACATCCACCATCTTGCGCGCCGTCTCCATGTTGGTGGAGATCGGCTTCTGCACCTGCACATGCTTCTTCGATTCGGCGCAAATTTCGATCGGCTGCAGCCGGAAGTCGGGGAACGTGCAGACGTCGACGTAATCCACCTTCGGATGGCGGCACAGCTCCTCGTAGGATGCTACGAATTCGCAGCCGTGCTGATCGGCAAACTTCTTGCCGGCTTCCGGGAAGACGTCCGTGCAGACGGTGAGTTCATAACCGATGTTCTTGTAAGCGCGCGCATGCATCTGTGAGATCGCGCCGGTACCGATGATTCCTACTCGCAATGTAGTTCTCCTTGTAGCGCACGCATTCCTGCGTGCCGTGTCGACATTCGTGTCGACACTTTACAACCCGTGGTTCGTCCCGCAAATGGTGACTTCCATCCCCAGGTTGCGGAACATGGCTGCCTTGGCGGCGAGAGCGAGGTTGGCTCCGGCGGCGTCTGGCGCATAGGCTACTTGAATGTGGTTCGACTTGTGGCGCGCCATCATCTGATCGCGCGAAACGCCGTAGGTAACGGCGTGCATGATCGGCCACTGCGGCGTGGTATCGGCCCAGCGGCGCTCAGTCTCTTCCTTGGGAAGCTCAATGACTTCGGCTCTTCCCAGATCTGCTTTCAGTACTCCATTATCGACGAAGATCCGGCTCCAGACAATCTCGCCTGGCTTGGAGATGCCCTTCACCGTGCCGCCGCCGAGGCGGAAGTACATGGGGGGCTGGCGTTCGCTGGTAGTGCCTGCATAGCCGCCGATCAAGTGGTTGGGCGGCACCGCTCCAGAGATCTCAAAGACCCACACGAACTTGTCTTTGTAAGCTTCGCCGAAGCGCAGATCGTGCAGCGTGTTTTCCGGATCGAAGCCGAGCTTGCGCCACACACGATAAGTAATGAGGCCATCCAGGCCGGCGCACTCGTCCACTTCATTGAAGTGAGGCAGCGCTTCACCTTCAAACAGCACATGCGGCAGTTGCGAGTGCTTCACCGGAGGACGGTCCACGTTGTTGAGCAGGCCTTCGGCGAGGTCCGAGGCCGGCGCGAGATCCTTCAGGCCCTGCTGATATTGGATGCCGATGGTGTCGCAGCCGAAGTCGTCGGCGATGCGCAGTGCGGCGATGTACATCTTGCACTGCTCGTGCAATTGGGCGTCTGTGAGTTCGGTCTCTTCATCGGTGCCGGTATGGAACTTCATGCCTTTGGCGTCGAGCCACTGGCGCACGGCGCGGGCTTCGTCGTCGGTGGCCCGCTGCATCTCGGCGAACAGCGCGCTCTGGCTCAGGCGTTCTTTAAACACGCCGGTCTTGTGCAGCAGTTCGTCTGGGATGATGGCGTTGTACATGCCCATGCAGCCTTCGTCGAAGACTCCCATGATGGCCTTGTTGCGCAGCAGATCGGTGGCGAGTTCAGCGCCGACGGCTTCGGCCTTTTCGGGGAGCTTGAAGTTAGAGAGCGAAACGGCGTGGCTGGTATCGTGGACCACCTCTTCGCCGGCGAGCCAGCGGCGCAGTCCGTTGAGGAAGGCTTCGTCGGTAAAGTCGACGCTCCACAGCGTGGAGTACTTCACGCCCGCCTTGGTGAGCGAGCCATTCAGGTTCAACATGCCGACCAGACCCGGCCACTGGCCGCTCCAGTTGGCGACCGTCAGGATCGGTCCTTTATGTGAGTACAGGCCATGCAACAGGTGATGGCTATACTGCCACACCGCCTCGACCACCATGAGAGGTGCGTCCTGGGGAATGTTGCGGAAGACTTCCATGCCGCATTTCTGCGAATCAATGAAGCCGTGATTCTTCTGCGGGTTGACGGCGTGCCCCCGTTTTACAGTGCCACCCAGACGTTCAATGGCAGCGGTGACGTCCTGTTCGGCTTTGAGCTGAGCAGGCCAGCACTTCTGATTTGCGGAGAGTCGTAGATCACCATTAGCTATTAAGTAGACAGGGTATGACATGACCTTTCATTATTCCACCGCGAGGGGGCTGGGCGCTATGGGGTTTGGCGGCGCGACACGAAAGTTCGCCCGATTGGCAATCTCAATAATCGGGAGAGTATCTGAACCTAGGCCATCCGTGGGGCAGGTAGTTTATCTGCAGCCGATTGGAAATCGGCCGGAGCGGCGATTAGCAATCGCCGCGCAGCTTTCCAAGCTGCCCCACTTTTACTGCAAACCGAATCGCGGTGGCCCTGAGACGCCTTTATCCAGCTTCATCCCGGTGCTTGCCTAAGGCTCAAACGTAATGAACGAATCGGCTTCAAAACGTTTGTACTCAGAGAAGCTCTGCACCGTCAGGCGGGCGGATCCTTTTTCCAAAGGGACGCGGGCGCTCATCTCCTTCACCACGAAAATGGGTTTGCCCTCGTGGTGAGCGAGCACCATGCTGATCTTCTCGTCTGTCGATCCGGCGTGCCAACTATTCCACGAACGGGTGACGTTCAGACGCCAGCGGACCAGCACCCCTGTCTCCTGATCGATCCAAAGCCGGGCATCGCCGCTCAACATCAGGTCCTCGAACTTTGCGGGAAACGGAGCCGCCGGCCGCAGATGCGACTGAATCACCCATGTCTTGCGGCCACCCATCTGTTCTTCACCGAGTAGTTCCAGATCGTGATGCTCGATCACATGTTGGATGCTCGCCGAATAGCGCGAGCGGTTGCGGCGTTCCGAATGCGGCGTCCTGCGGCGGTACTGGAGTTCATGAGCCATTGCTGCTTCCTGCATTTGCTCCTGCGCCTTCGAAAGCGGCTTGCCCTTGATGGCAACGAGCCGGTAGTACGGCGCGCCTTCCATCACGCTTGCTTCGTAGGTTGTCCAGCGGCGGAGAGTCTTGTGGCCGTTCGGCTTCACCTCGTACTCGCGAATGTCCTCGCGGCCCAGGTAGCGGGCGGTCAGCTTCAACTGCTCGCGGGCTGCGGTCTGAGCTTGCTTTAGCAAGTCAAGCGGCTCAGCGGCATGGCAGAGCGAAGCGGCCAGCAGGACGAGCAGCATCAGGGCTCCTGTACCAGGCCGGCAAAGAGCAGAGCGCCTGTCCTTACCTCAGACAGCAGAACCACGAAAGGACGGTCAAACACCAACGTCTTCGTCTCGCGCTTCTGCGGCATGGCCGATCCAACCATCATCGTGACAGCTGTGGCCGCGGCGGCAACGGTGCCTACTTCGTCGACTTCCAGGCGCGATTTGTGGATCACGTCTCCAATATAGAAAAGCCTCGACCCCATGGGCAGAAACTCGGCCCCGGGGTACTGGAACGCGATGCCCATTCCCATTTGCCGAAGCGCCGGCCGCAGGCTCTGGCCAAAGTCCATGTTGAAGCGGGGCAGGGAAATGTCGAGGTCGGCAGTTGCTACTGTGCCGCGCAGCCTGTCCCAATCAAGATTGTCGAGCACTTCCCGCGCCGTATGGCCGGACTTCGGCAGCAGCACCTGCATGCCGATGGTGGAAGCCTCGTACGGCAGCGACGCGCTTTCAAAGATGCCGCCATCTCGATAGCCGAGCGGCACATGCGGATTGCGCATCATCGGCACGTCTTTCGTCGCGCCGCCCACCAAGTGAAACGGCTTGGGCGCAGTGGCCGATTTGGCGAAGGTGTGCTTCCACTTGCCGCGGAAGTAGATGGCGTTCGTGAGAATGACGCCCGCATCTTTTACCTGATCGAAGCTGACGATGCGAGGGATCATGCCCATCGTCTTGTCTTTCACCCAGCCGTTGATGGTGTCAGTCGCGGCAGGCCGCTTGAAATCGAGCGTAGTCACTTTCGCCGCATAGGCCGCTTCGCAACGGGCTGCGAACTCCTTGCTGAAGTGGAACTGCAGGCTGGCCCACAGCGCGTTCGCAATGACGACCTTCGCGCCGCGGTCTGCTTCGAGTAACTTCGTCAACACTTGTGCCGATTCATTCAACCTGGCGTCAGTGAGTCCTTCCGGCAACCCCAGCGTCTTCCACATTGCTGTTCGCGTGCCGCCGGCCGCGCCGTTGCCCGTCATGGCCAATGCGAGGAACACGCTGAGCGGCGAGATGAAGAGGTTTTTATCCGGAGCCTTCGCAGCAAGTTCACGCGCCAGGCGCAGTCCGAAATCATTCTGTGCCCGCACTGCCAGCGTGGGTTCAGCCTGCTGCGCGAAGGCGGTTGCGAGTTGTGCGAGCGATTGGCGGCGAGTCATACACTCCAATGATAAGATAGTATAAATGTCCTACGATTTGATTGTGATTGGTAGCGGCCCCGGCGGCTATTCGGCGGCGGTGCGCGCCGGCCAGTTCGGATTGAAAACCGCGATTATTGAGAAAAGCCCGAAACTCGGCGGCACCTGCCTCCATGTGGGTTGCATCCCCACCAAGGCCCTGCTCCATACAGCTGAGGTATGGGATTACTTCACCCACCCCGGCGACCAGGGCGTGGCGTGCGACAACCCTCGCCTCGACTACACAGCCGTGCTGAATCGCAAGAACGGCATCGTCAGCAAGCATGCCAAAGGCATTGACTTCCTGATGAAGAAGAACAAGGTCGACGTCTACAAGGGCTACGCCACCGTCAAGGGCGGCGGCAAGGTGGAGGTCTCCTCCGAGACCGGCGTGCAGACGCTCGAAACCAAGAACGTGATCATCGCCACTGGTTCGGAAGCGCGTATGATTCCCGGCCTGCAGCCTGACCCCGACTTCATCCTCACCAACATCGAAATCCTGAACATGCCCACCATACCCAAGACCCTCGCCATCATTGGCGCGGGCGCGGTGGGCGTGGAGTTTGCGAGCATCTTCAATCGCTTCGGCTCCAAAGTCATCGTCATGGAAATGCTGCCGCGGCTGGTTCCGGTGGAAGACGAAGAAGTCTCCAAGGAACTGGAGCGCGTCTTCAAGAAGCAGGGCATCCGCTGCGAAACCGGCGCCAAGGCTGAGAACATTCAGCGCACGGGCAACGGCGTTTCGCTCACTTTGACCCTCGCCAACGGCAAGCAGGAACTGATCGAAGCAGAGAAACTGCTGGTGGCTGTGGGCCGCAAGCCCAACACGGAAAAGATCGGCCTGGAGAACACGCGCGTCGAAACCGACCGCGGCTTCATCAAGGTCAACGGCAATCAAGAAACGGCCGAGCCGGGCGTCTACGCCATCGGCGACGTGGTGGCCGGTACCCCGCAGCTGGCGCACGTCGCGACCGCCGAAGGCATGATCGCGGTGGCGCACATCGCGGGCAAGGCAACTACCCCGATCAATCGCAACCGTATCCCGGGTGCAACCTATACCGAACCGGGCATCGGCAGCGTCGGCCTCACCGAAGCACAGGCGAAGGCGCAGGGCTACGACGTGAAGGCCGGCAAGTTCAGCTTCATGGCCAACAGCAAGGCGACCATCCTTGGTCATCATGACGGTTTCGTGAAGGTTGTCTCCGATGCGAAGTACGGCGAGATCCTCGGTGTCCACATCATCGGGCCGCATGCTTATGAACTGATCGCCGAAGCGGTAACGGCGATGGAAGCGGAGGCGACCGTGGAGATGATGATGAATACCATCCACGCGCATCCGACGTTGTACGAAGCGTTGGGCGAGGCATTCAACTCGGTCTACGGTTTGCAGATTAATGCGTAATTGCGAAGTTCGCGACATGGGCCGCATCGGATATGATGCGGCCTTCGCGTTGCAGAAAAAGCTGGTGGAGGAGCGCAAGCGCGGCGAGATCTGCGATCAGCTGCTCTTCATTGAACACCCGCATGTGGTGACGATGGGGCGCAATGGCCACCTGGAGAATCTGCTGGCCAGCGAGGATCTGATGTCGCGCGCGGGCATTTCGTTTCATCACACCAATCGCGGCGGCGATGTGACCTATCATGGGCCGGGGCAGATCGTCGGGTATCCGATTCTCGACCTGCGGGATTGGAAGCGCGATGTGGTGGAGTACGTCCGCAGCATGGAAGATGTCATCATAAAGGTGCTGGCGGATTTTGGAATTACGAGTGGCCGCGTTGCTGGGGCCACGGGCGTTTGGGTGGAGAACCGCAAGATTGCGGCGATCGGCGTGCATATCAGCCGCTGGGTAACGTCGCACGGTTTCGCCCTGAATGTGGATACGGATTTAAGTTACTTTCAATACATTGTCCCGTGCGGCTTGACCAAACCGGTGACCTCCATGCGCCGCGAAGGCTCGAATGCTTCGCGCGCGGAGGTGGTGGCGGCGCTGGTGGAGCAGTTCGGGAACGTGTACGGCTTGGCAATGGTACAACCAGTTTTGACAACGGAGAACATGTAAATGATCGATGTCGTAATGCCCCAGATGGGCGAAAGCATTGTGGAAGGGACCTTGACTCGTTGGCTGAAAAAGCCCGGCGATCGTGTGGAACGGGACGAACCACTGTTCGAGATCTCGACCGATAAAGTGGATACCGAAATTCCGTCGCCCTCGGCTGGCACGCTGGCTACGGTCCTGGTGGAAGAAGGCAAGACGGTCGCCATCAATACCGTGGTCGCGCATATCGATGAGACCGGCGGCGCAGCGGTTGCCGCTCCGGCTCCGGTTGCCGCTCCGGCGCCTCCCCCTCCTCCTCCTCCGGCACCGGCCCCTGTGGCTGTGGCGCCTCCACCTCCGCCCGCTCCGGTTCCCGCACCTCCTGTGGAAGTGTTGCAGGCCGACGAGGACATGGGTCCGCTGTCTCCGCTCGTACGCCGCATGGCCCGCGAGAACAATCTGGATCTGAACAAGATTCACGGCACCGGCATTGGCGGACGCATCACCAAGCAGGATGTGGAAGCATACATGGCCGCGCAGTCGGCTCCGAAGGCCGCTCCTGCTCCAGTGGCTGCCGCTCCAGTTCCTGTGGCACCGGCTCCGGTTGTGGCTCCGGCTCAGCCGTTCGTCCCGCCCCCGGCCCGCTCCGAGGCGCCGAAGACCCGTGTGGAACCGATGAGCATGATGCGGCAGAAGATCGCCGAGCACATGGTCCACAGCATGAACACCTCGGTCCACGTGACCACGGTCCACAAGGTGGACATCACCAAGGTGGCAAAGCTCCGCGACCGCCAGAAGGGCGAATTCCAGGCCCGTTATGGCTTCGGCCTGACGTTCCTGCCGTTCATTGCGCGCGCAACTGCGGAAGCCCTGCGTACGTTCCCGATCTTCAATGCGTCGATCGACGGGACGAACGTGCTCTATTACAACGACATCAATCTGGGTATTGCTGTCGCGCTGGAAAACGGCCTCATCGTGCCGGTGATCCGGAACGCCGACGAGAAGAACGTGGTTGGCTTGCAGCGCTCGATCGTCGACCTGGCGGCTCGTGCGCGTTCGCGCCAGTTGAAGCCGGACGAGGTGACCGGTGGTACGTTCAGCATCACCAACTTCGGAAGCTTCGGCAGCATCTTTGCGACGCCGATCATCAACCAGCCGCAAGTGGCCATTATGGGCGTCGGCGCAGTGGAGAAGGTGCCGGTGGTGATTGACGACGCGATCGCGATCCGCAGCGTGTGCCATATTGCGCTGACTTTCGATCATCGGTTGATCGATGGCGCGCTGGCCGATCAGTTCTGCCAGAAGGTGAAGGCGGTGCTGGAAGGCTGGTCGGAGTCGGTCCTGTAAGTCAGACCGATTAAAGAATCATTGGCCGCCGATGGACGCCGATTCACGCCGATAGAACAACGGCTTGGATTGGGGTCTGCCGGCGGCCTTTTTGTTTGCTGCTTGCTGGTTGTTTTTCAGAGAGGGTTGGCTGCTGATGGACGTCGAGTTGTTGCAAGAGGTTACAGCGGAAAGGGTTAGGGGGAGGTAGGTTCGTTCGGCCAACTTTTGTTTTTGTGCGGTGGGAGCGTGGCTTGGGCGCGCTCCCCTGGTGGCTTGGATTTCAAAGAACCGGCGGCTGCGGTTGGCGACCCTATGAGGCCAGCGCAGCCATTTTGGTATACCACGTGAGCGCAAGGGACTAGCTTCTTGGCGAGCAGAATTTGTTGTGGCTATTGGAGATCTGGAGTTTTGAGATTGGTGACCGGTCCACGGAGATGAGGGCAGTCATGCACGCGACACTCACAAAGCAGGAAGTAATTGAGGAGATGACCAGGCGGTTGGTGAACTTCTACCGGCCCGTCCGTGTTTATCTTTTCGGGTCCGAGGCGCGCGGTGAAGCAGGACCTGACAGTGATCTGGATTTTCTGGTTGTCGTTCCCGATTGTACGCCCGAAGAAACGATGCGAAGCGGCGGAGCGTATTCGGCCCTCTCGGGGTTGGGGATGTCAAAGGACATTATCCCTTGGAGGCTCTCCGATTTTGAAACACGGGCGGCGCATGTGCGCTGTTCCCTACCGGCGACGGTAGTGCGTGAGGGCAAGCTGCTCTATGAGTCCTCATGATGCGCGAGTTTCAGAGACAGTTGCATGGTTGGCTCGCAGCAAGGAGGACCTTGATGCTTGCGAAGCTCTGATTCGGGCGGAATTGGCAGCCTCATCGTTGTATCATGCGCAACAGAGCGCCGAAAAGACGATGAAGGCTCTTCTGCCCTGGCATCAAATCACGTTTAGAAAGACACATGATCTGGACGAATTGAAGCAGTTGTGTTTGCCAGTGGCGGGCCTATCGAGGCCGGATTTCGATGAAATTGAGAGATTGTCCCGGTATGCGTGGTGTTTTCGTTATCCGGGTGCGCCCTACTCGCCAGACAGTCAGGATGCGGAGCAGGCCGAACAAGCGGCAGCGGACCTCTTCGGATCTGTTTCTTTGCTGCTTCAGACTTTTTTCAGTAAGCCCGTCACCCCGGAGGCTCTTTGAATCCGGACTTGATGAAGCTGTTTGGGCTAGACTGTAACCCTTACCTCTAGTCACTAAAGAGTCCCACTAGAGAAAAAGATCTTGAATAAAGTACTTCCGGCAGGCTATACTCCCTGAATACTGGAGCGCGATATTGTCCTCTTTGGAGCAACCGTCGGTAAGTAATCTCACAGACGTAGCCGTGCGCCTCAGCGCCATCACCAAAAGTTTCCCAGGCTACACGGCCGTAAAAGACGTTTCACTCGATGTTCGCGCCGGCCGGTTCCTCTCTGTCGTCGGCCCGAGCGGCTGCGGCAAGTCGACGCTGCTCAACATGGCAGCCGGCCTGATGACGCCCACCGCGGGCACCGTGGAGATCTTCGGCCAGCCACTCCATGGCATCAACCGCAAAGCCGCCTACATGTTTCAACAGGACGCGCTGCTGCCGTGGAAGACCGTCCTCCATAACATCCTGCTCGGCCTGGAACTGCGCGGCGACGAGCCCCAAAAGGCGAGGGCGTCGGCGCTGGCATGGGTCCAACGCGCCGGCCTGGATGGCTTCGCTGACCGCTATCCTCATCAACTCAGCGGAGGCATGCGCAAGCGTGTCGCCATGGCCCAGACCTGGATTATCGATCCGGCCATCGTCTTCATGGACGAACCCTTCGGCGCGCTCGACGTTCACACCCGCCTTCGCATGGAAGGCGAGATCCTCAACCTGTGGGCGGATACCAGGAAAACCGTCATGTTCGTCACACACGATCTGGAAGAGGCGATATCGCTTTCTGACGAAGTGGTGGTGCTTTCGGCAGGTCCCGGAAGCCACGTGGTGGGCGTCTACCAGGTTGGCCTGGAACGGCCGAGAAACCTCATAGACATCAAGACGGACCCACGATTTGTAGAGATCTATAGCGCCATCTGGCGCGACCTGCGCGAGGAGGTGCTGAAAAGTTATGAGCGAACCGGGAAGGCGTAAACCTGTTCCGATGTTACTCTGGCAGGTGCTGCTGGGCGCCACGCTGCTCGGGGCGTGGCAGGCTGGCGTGAGTGCAAACCTGATGGACAAGTTCTTTTTCAGCCGCCCCAGCGACATCATCGCGCGTGTCTGGCAGATGATCTCCACGGGCGTGATCTGGGGCCATCTGGCCACTACGATCATGGAAGCGACGCTCTCGTTTTTCATCGGTGTAACTAGCGGTGTGCTGTTCGGCTTTGTGCTGGCTCGCAACCGCTTTCTTGCCGGCCTGCTCGATCCTTACATTCGCGTCGCCAATGCTCTTCCGCGCGTCGTTCTGGCTCCCATTTTTCTGCTCTGGTTCGGTCTGGGCATCTGGAGCAAGGTGGCGCTGGGGGTGACGGTGGTGTTCTTCATCGTCTTCTTCAATACGTTTCAGGGCGTGCGCGAAGTGGATCCTGTGATCGTCAACAACGCACGGATGCTGGGTGCGAGCGAGCGCCAGTTGATCCGCCACGTGCTGATCCCCTCGGCTTTAACTTGGATCTTTTCGAGCCTGCACATCAGCATCGGCTTCGCTATCATTGCCGTGGTGGTGGGCGAATATCTGGGCGCGTCACGCGGTATCGGCTACATGATCTCCCAGGCAGAAGGCGTCTTTGACACCACCGGCGTCTTTGCCGGAATGGCGATCCTGGCGGGCGTGGTGTTGGTGGTGGGCGTGGTGGTCGACAAGCTGGAGAGTTATCTGCTGAGCTGGAAGCCTCGCAATACGGCAGGCGTCAGTGAGGATGTTGCATGAACGGGCGGGGAGTTCTCGCCCTCTGCCTCATGCTTGCCGGCTGCGGCGAGCCAGTTTGTGTATGAACACTGCCTCTAGGCACTAGGATGCCGCTCCAGGCTTTGATGCAACTGACTGGGGATTTGGGGTGATGGCGGTTACTATCGGATATTGTGTAACTTTAATCACAAAAGAGATTAAGTTGTGTATCGTGTGTAACAGTGAATATGGCGCGGCACGAGGGTTTTCAGCAATAATAGCAATCTGACTAACATCAAATTACCCGAATATCGGATAATAAAGATCGATGGCTGTCCGCTGGTTGTATCAGATCGTGCTTTGCCTTTACGGGTTGCAGGCCGTTCCGATCCGCACGCAAATCTTCCCGTCCGATCATCCGCGGCGAATCTTCAACGTCTCCGGCGACCGGCACGGTCTGGTCTGGCTTGCTGCAGATCAGGATGGCGTCTACCGCTTCGACGGATTCCACTATCAAAAAATACCGGGCTTCCCTCTTTCCACCGCGAGGCTGATCGCCGTAGAGCCAGGCGGTGCGGTTTGGGCAGGTGGAAAAGCCGGCCTCGCCCGCTACGACAACTCCGCCTGGACGTTGGTGCTTAACACTCCGGTGGAAGATATTGCAATGGGGCCGGCCGGGCTTTGGGTCAATGCAGGAGGCCTGCGACTTCTCTCCCCCGGCCAGCCCGAGCGCCGCTTTCCTGAAGCAAAGGTGACCGGCGAACTGGTGGCCGCTACCGATGGCTCCCTGTGGTTTCCCTGCCGGGAGCAGGTCTGCATCCTCCGCCCACCGGATTGGCGGCTGGAATCGCGCGAGAATCCCGCTCCTGGAACGTGGCAGAAGGCCGTTCCGGAAAAATCTGGCCGGCGGTACTGGCTCGGCTCCAGGGCTGAAGTCGCGCTGGTAGAAGGCAATTCTGTCCTCACACGCAAGAAGGCGGAGATTCTTGCCGATCACTCGCGCCAGATCGATCCCGATCTCTCTCCGCAAGGCAATGTGTGGATCAACCGATCCACTCTCCGGTCAACGGCGGCGACGGGCGCGATTCAGACCATTGCACCGGAAAGTGGAAGGTCATTCTATCCAGACGAAGGCACACGGTGGTTTGCAGATAAAGTCATGCTGCGGAAGACCAAACTTGGAGAACATTGGGAGGGTTGGGTCGACGGACTGTCGAGCGTGGTTTCCCCGCATGGTTTTGTGGAAAGAGACGGCACTCCTCCCTTTGTCTATTCGGGACACGGCTTCCTGGAAGTGGATGTGGCGAAACGCATGTGGGTCCGGAGCCGGTCCAGCGCACCGCTGGATATCCGCAACAGTATCGAGGACGGCTTTGGCGGCTATTGGCTGGCCACGATCGAAGAGGGCCTGGTCAGGACAGGTAGCGATTTCGCAATTCTGGAGCGCTTTCCCCAGCTTTGCGCGACGGTGGACGGGTTCTGCGGCATGCTGCGCGATGGCCGCGGCCGCACCTGGGTGGGTGGAAAGTCCGCCAGTTGTCTCTTCGAAATCCAGGGCCGTCCTGGGAACTGGAAATTTGTCCCGCAATCGCTGCCCGATGGCTCCTTTCAGACCGTCGAATTCCAGACCGACAGCAAAGGCCGGCCATGGGCCGGCTACCAGCACGGAATCGCTTACCTCAGTGATTCCGGAGAGTGGCGCCTCATCCGGACCTCCGAACCCGTGACCTTTATTCGCACAATTGCATTTGATGGCGACGATGTTTTATGGATCGCACACCGTGAAGGCGGCTTCTTCACCCGCCTGGAACGCAAAGGCGAAATCTGGCTCGTGCGACGGTTTCCGGCGGAGAAATATGGCCCGGCCGAGACCAATTACCTACGCCGGGACTCTCGAGGCTGGATCTGGCGCGGTACGAAAACGGATGTTCAGGTTGCCAGGCCGGGGCATTACGAACCGGCGGAGTGGCTTCACCTTACCCAGGCAAGCGGACTTGCCTCATCCGGGTCGAGCCTTCATGGCTGGGTGGAAGACAAAGAAAGCTACGTCTGGTTGGCGGGGGATGCCGGCATTACGCGGATCAAGCCCTCCGCGGATTGGTTCGGTGCCCCAAAGTCCAAACGGCCCATCGTATCACGGGTAAGCGCCGGCGGCCAGACCTGGCTCGATCCTGATCGTATTCCCGCCGAAATTCCAGCTAATAACGGACCGGTGGAGATCGATCTCAGCGGGACCGATGCCAATCCGTTTCAAGAGTGGCCGCTGAAATACCGGCTGAGGCAGGACCGGAAATGGACACTAAGTAACAATGGCAGCCTTCATTTTTCGAACCTGACACCTGGGGATTACACGCTTGAGGCCGCTTATACCGGGGATGGTGAAGCGGAGGTCATGCGCTGGCAATTTCATGTTGGCTATCCGGGGATGAGCTTCTTCTATCCGGCCGTGGGTATGCCAGTTGCTGGAGTTCTCGGCCTGCTGGGGTGGCGGAAACGTAAAGTGCTGTTATATCGGATGAGGAAGCGGGCTTACTTCCTCAAGCGGGACCTGCTGGCGCCAAAAGGCGGTGAGCCGAGTCAGGTCACCTGGACCAACTATGCGGGCCGCACTCTTGCCGGCCGCTACGAAGTGATCGAGACGATCTCCCACAGCGGCATATCGACTGCTTATCGAGGCCGGGATTCACAGACCGGCCGGACCGTTGTGATCAAAGTGCTTCACAGGCTGCCCGGTCAGGAGGCGGCCATGCGCAATCGCTTTGCGCATGAGGTGGCCGCGCTCCACACCCTCAGCGGTACAAGTGTTGTGGCATTGCTGGATTCCTGGGTCACTCCGGAAGGCGAACCCTGCCTGGCGATGCCCTATCTGGATGGTCCAACTCTACGGCAGTACTTGACCCAACGTGGCCCGCTAAATCCCGATAAGGCGGCGCAAATCCTGGAACAATTGAGCGGGGTCATTGCGGCCATTCACGAAAGTGGCATTATACATCGGGATCTGAAACCTGAAAACGTCATCCTGCTTGACCCTGGAACAGCGGCGGAGCGCGCCGTCCTAATCGATTTCGGGTCGTGCGCGCCAAAGGGTCCCGAGGCGGTTGAGGAAATGACCGTTACCTTGACAGGCTCACTGCACTATCTTGCCCCTGAACGGTTAGCCGGGCACTACTCCTCAGCCAGCGATATGTATTCGTTAGGCGTGATGGTGTTGGAGATGGTGACGGGCAAACGGCCGGCAGAACTGGACGTTACTCCGGAAGTAGCGGACTTTGTGAGCGTGGTTGGGATCCGGGCCGGCGAAGCGGCTGCGGAAATGATAGCGCAGGCCTTGCTGCATCAGCCTTCAAAAAGGCCCCCCGAACTTAAAATATGGGCGGCGGAACTGGCCAGGTTGTTGCGCGAGTTTACCGCGAGCCACCCAACTCAGAAGCCAGCCAGGTAAGTGCGAACTCGCAATCGTCCCGCACCCTCCATTCCGGAATGTTGAGATGCAGAGCTGTCTCTCGAACCGTAAATCCCTCGACAAAACGGCATTCGACGCACTTTGCCGCTGCGGCATCGCATTCGGCGAGCCCGCGCAATGCGTTGTTTACGGAGATCCGCTCATCCGGATCCGAAGCGCTTCCGGTGCTACGCAGCAATGTTTCCGCGACGATTTCAGGCGAAATGCGCCGGCGTTTCGCGCGGTTGCGCCGGGCGTGGTCCACCAGCACCTGACGCATCGCGGTGGCGGCCAGTGCGTAATAATGATCGCGATTTCGGATGGGCAAGGATAATAGGCGCAGCTTTTGTACAAAGGCTTCGTTGACCAGCGCTGTGGGCTGGAGCGTATGATTCAGACGCTCGCGATTGCACATGATCCGGGCGATTTTGCGCAATTTATCGTAGACAAGGCGTATCACTTCTTCTTCTGCTCCGTGGTCACCCTGTTGGGCGAGCGTTAGAAAAAGAGTGATATCGATTTTCATGAAATACCCCGATCTGTGTAAATTCTATCACAATGTGGCACTATTTTTGCCGGCTGCATCACACTTTCGAATTGCAAACGGTCCACCGAATCTCAGCACTTAATGTGTAGCCTGACAGAAGGCCCCGATGGCCGTGTCTTTGTTTGGTGCCGGTTCCCTGCATGGCTACGTCAGGCGTCTGCTCCACGCAGACCAGGGCAAATAGGAGACAATACAAATGAAGTACTATCGAGGCATAGGCAATGAACGCTGTGCAGGAATTCGAAGGTTTGACCGCCACGCTCGCCGCCCTTCCGCTGGCAGTCATGATTGTCGACTGTCAAGGTCTGGTTCAATTCGCCAACCGGCCCATGGAGATGCTTGGCGGCGCCGGTGAGATCCCTGGCAAGTCTTGCGAGCAGTTGTTTCTTCAATCCCCCGGAATAGTATTGCAAGCAGCGATACAGTCCGTTGCCGCTTCCCGTCAGGCCTGGACTGGTGTGTTGATGCTACGCCATGAGTCAGGCAAGCCTGTTCCGGTGGAGGCAACCATCTCCGCAATCGGAGGACCCACTGGTCCTGCGGACTTGGTACTGATTTCCTTGCGGGAAGACGCAACCCAAATCGGCTCTGATGCTCTTCGTGAGAACCAGAACCTGCACCGCATGATCCTCAAGACAGCGATGGACGGTTTCTGGCTGGTAGATTTGCAGGGGCGCCTGCTCGAAGTGAACGATGCCTATTGCAAGATGACCGGTTATGGCGCCGAAGAGTTGCTCAGCATGGATATTGCCGGCCTGGATGCCGCCGAGGCGCCAGATGAAGTCGCCGGGCACATTCAGCGGACCCTGGAACAGGGGCAGGACCGCTTCGAAACCAGGCATCGCCGCAAAGATGGGAGCGTTTTCGCCGTCGAAGTCAGCGTCCACTACCGGGAAATCGAGGGTGGCCGGATATTCTGTTTTCTGCATGACTTGACAGAGCGCAGGGATGCTTCGACCCTGCTCGCCGCTCAGCAGCAAAGATTCCAGAACATCATTGAACAGGCGGAGGCCGGCTATTTCAGAATTGGCAGGGACGGCTGTTACGAAGACGTGAACCCGGCATGGTTGCTGATGCATGCTTTTACGAGCAAGGCGGATATCATCGGCCAGCACTTCTCTAAGGTGCAGGTGCCTGAGAGTTGGGCTCAGGAGGGGCAGGTCGTTACAGCGCTCCAGAACGGCCAGGGTATCAGTGGTGAAGCGCCCCGGTTGCTACGGGACGGTACCATTGGGTACCACTCCTTTTCCGCCAATCCCGTTTACGGCAATGACGGGATCATGGCGATTGAAGGCTTCCTGATCGATACTACTCGCCAGAAGACCGCGGAGTTGGAAGTGGAACGCAGTGAGCGGCGCTACCGTTCGATATTCGATTCCATGAATGAGGGCCTTGCCGTGCACCAGTTAACGTATTCCGGCGGTGTGCCTGATAATTATGTGCTCCTTGATACGAATCGCCGGTATGAGGAGATTCTGGGTATCCGCCGCGAAAACGTAAGGAACATGCTGGCAACCGAGGTTTACGGTACTGCGGTGGCGCCTTATCTTGAGGAGTACGCTAAGGTCGTCCAGACCGGAGTTCCTTCCAAATTCGAGACCTATTTTCAGCCCCTCGGCAAACATTTCTTGATTTCAGTGAGTCCTATGGGCGACGGCCATTTCGCCACGATCTTTTCCGATACAACCGAGATCCGGCGGCGTGAGCGGCAGATGCTGACGCTGGCCACCGCGATTGAACAGGCGGCTGAGACGATCGTGATCACAGATCGGGACGGCCTGATTCAATATTGTAATCCTGCTTTTGAACGGATTACAGGCTATACCAAGGAAGAAGCGATCGGTCTGAATCCAAAGGTGCTCAAGTCAGGCAAGCACAGCACGGAATTCTACCGCGATTTGTGGGAAACCATTAGTGCCGGCAAGGTCTGGAACGGGCGTTTAACCAACAAGAAGAAGGACGGTACGCTCTACGAAGAGGATGCGACCATTTCCCCCATTCGCGAACCGGCGGGTAACATCGTTGGCTTTGTTGCACTCAAGCGGGATGTCACCGAGCAGCTGAAACTGGAGCAGCGCTATTTCCAGTCGCAGAAACTGGAGAGCATCGGCCGTCTTGCAGGTGGCGTCGCGCATGACTTTAACAATCTGCTGACGGTGATCAACGGCTACAGTGGGCTGTTGCTGCAACGGATGCATGCTTCCGACCCCATGCGCCCTCCAGTGGACGCAATCAAAACGGCCGGGGAACGTGCCGCCAGTCTGACCAGGCAATTGCTGGCGTTCAGCCGCAAGCAGGTAATCGCACCGCAAGTTTGGAATCTGAACCAAACCATTGTGGAAGCGGTCCCCATGCTGGAACGTCTGATTGGAGAGGACATCGAACTCCAAACGTCTCTTGATGAGAACCTCGGGACCGTCATGGCCGACCCTTCCCAGATGCATCAGGTGATTATGAACTTTGTCATCAATGCACGCGATGCGATGCCTGATGGCGGCCGGATCGAAATCGCTACCGCGAATGTGGATTCGGTGGCTGATGCAGGCAATTCGCTACCAGACGTCAATCCGGGGCCATACGTGCGGATGGAGGTATCGGATACAGGAGCTGGCATCGACGAGGAGACACGCCAGCATATCTTCGAGCCCTTCTTTACAACGAAAGAGTCCGGCAAGGGAACAGGCCTGGGATTGTCCACCATCTACGGCATCGTCAAGCAGAACAACGGCTGGATCACCGTGCAATCCGAAGTCGGGAAGGGAACGGCCTTTGTCATCTACCTGCCTCGCCTTACAGCCCCCGCTCCTTCCCTTGCGGCCCCTGTCGTCAGCGCCAGGAAGGGTGGCGAGACGATCCTCCTTGTGGAAGATCAGGCGGCGGTCCGCTCCTTCACCGCGGCAGCGCTGAGAGAGTTCGGGTACCGTGTGCTGGAAGCCGCAAGCGGCGAGGATGCCATCACCCTGGAGCATGCTCATTCCGGACAGATCCATCTGCTGTTGACGGATGTGGTGCTGACGGGCATGAATGGGAAGGCGGTATCGGAAAGACTCGTTGCCAGCAGGCCGGAGCTTCGCGTGGTTTTTATGTCGGGCTATACCTCGGATGTGATCTCCGTGCGGGGCATCCTCGACCGGAACTCCGCTTTTCTGCAGAAGCCTTTCCATCTGGACGATCTGGCCAGAAAGGTCCGCGAAGCCCTGGATACTCCGTAGCTCGCACCTCAGTAGTCGGTTAATTCCTCGAACGGCAGCGCGACTCGCACTGCATTCAACACGGCGGCGATATCCAGGATCTCCTGCATCACAGCGCCCGTCACTGGCGGCAGGTATCCGGTCGCCGCTAATGCCATGCCGAGCACGCTCAACGCCATGCCGCCAATGGCGCTTTGCAGTGCGATGCGGCGCATGCGGCGGCCGATGTGGATCAGTTCGTCGATCTTCTTGAGCGAGGGCTCCAGCACCACCGCGCCCGCCGCCTCGGAGGTGATGTCGCTGTTCTGCCCGAAGGCAATGCCGACCGTAGCCACCATCATCGCCGGAGCGTCGTTAATCCCGTCTCCGACAAAGAGAGTGGACTGCTTGCTTACTTCGCTCGATACGATCACCACCTTCTCCTCCGGGCTCTTGCTGAAGTGCACTTCCGTGATGCCCACGATGTTGGCCAGATACCGCACCTCCGATTCGCGGTCTCCGGAGAGCAGCATGACTTTATCCACGTGATGGCGCGGCCCGAGGTGTTCGACGAACGACTTGCTGTCGGTACGCGGCTCGTCGTGGAAACGGAACGCTGCCGCGTACTGGCCGTTCATGAACGCCAGGCATTCCAGGCCCGAGGTCAACTCGGGCAGGCCGCCAGGCAGCGTGCGGCCCTGTTGTGTGAGCACGTTGCGGCCGGTGATCACCATCGGAACCCCTCGCACCGAGCCATACATGCCGTCGCCAGGCTTTTCATCCACTTCGTCCACATACTCCAGCGCCAGTCCTTCGCGCTTTGCCGCGTCGATGACCGCGCGTGCCAGCGGATGTTTCGAATATTGCTCCAGGCTCGCCGCAAGGCGCAGCACCTCGTCGCGGTCGAACCCCGGCGCGCAACTGACATCGGTTAACTCTGGACGTCCGTAGGTAAGGGTCCCGGTCTTATCGAAGATCAGCGTGCGGCACGTGTCGATCTGCTCCAGCACCTGCGGATTCTTGATGATCATGCCGCGCCGCGCAGCCAGCGAGATCGCGCCGATGATCGCCACCGGAATCGCGATCAGCAGCGGGCAGGGCGTGGCGATCACCATCACCGAAAGGAACCGTTCGGGCGTGCCCCCGATGATCCAGCCAATCACGCCGACCCCCACTGCGATTGGCGTGTACCATGCGCCCAGCCGGTCGGCGATGCGACGGATCTGCGGGCGGTTGGTCTGGCAGGACTGCATCACTTCCATAATGCGCGCGTAGCGAGAATCGACGGCCAACTTTTCCGCGCGGATGGTGATGGCGGAGTCGCCATTGACCGCTCCGGAAAGGACCAGCGAGCCGGGAGCCTTCGACATCTGGAACGGCTCGCCGGTGAGGTAGGATTCGTCCATCACGCAGCGGCCTTCGGTGACCACGCCGTCGACCGGGCAGATCTCGTGCGGCAGCACGATCAAGGTGTCGCCGATCACGACTTCGGCCAGCGGAACGTCCGAGAGATGGCCATCGATCTTGCGGTGCGCGACTTGTGGCACGCGCCGCGCCAGCGCGTCGAGCACAGCCGAGGCACGCCGCGTCGCGTACTGCTCGAGAGACGCCCCTCCGGTGAGCATGAGGATGACGATCGCGGCAACCAGATATTCGCCCAGCAGCACCGCGGTAATGATGGAGATGCCAGCCAGCAGGTCGGAGCCGAAGTCGCCGGCGAGCATCTTCTTGCCCAGATCGTAGAGAACCGGTACTCCGCCGATAGCGATGGTCAGCCATAGCGGAACCGGGTTGAAGCCGAGAACCAGGTAGAAACAGATGCCCAGTAGGGCGGCTGCGGCGACACGGGTCTCCCACTGCTTGAAAAAAGGGGACATCAGGACCTTTATAGCACGTAGGGCGCCATGCGGGTTGGCTGGAGCGATTTTCCAGCAGTCCCGAATTGAAACGAACTTCATTCCTTAATGGATCACGCGCAAGGAAAGGGATGTGCCCTTTTGAGATTCTCCTGATGATTGCTCTGGTGAGCTTTCCGGCCCGATTGGATCGAAAACAATGATTGTCATTTGCATCGCTTATTCGAAAACCGGGACGTGCATGGCCCGCGATGGTGGAATCATTGGTGTTCCAGGACTGGCGTAGATTTGGCACGCGTCAAAATTCCAGGATCGAATCGACGTGATTCCGCCATCGCAACGTGCCACATTTCACTTGAATCCCCATAAAAGTGCCATGGCGGATTTGGTCGCCGGATTGCAATAAATCGATTGAGGACACGAAACTCCTGTATTGAGAAATGCAACGAGATTCCACTCGGCGACCTGGACCCTCGTGTGGTCCCAGTTTGCGGAATACCCGGTAGCTCGAAACTCGCAATGCCGGACCGCACCCCCACAGCATCGCCCTGCCTTTTGAGAGAGATTTGAATACCACGCCGGGCTGAGCCGGCACCTGGAGAATGGAATGATCAAGGAATACACAGATGCGCCCACCAACGGTGCGCATGGCGGGCCAGCGCGCCTCGCAATGAACAAGCTGGGGCCGCAAAAGACAGCCGCTCCCCCGCCGGCCAGAAGGACGCATGACCAGAGTCCCCATGGCGACGACCTGGCGCAAAGCCGCTTTTCCGCAAAGAAGATGGCGGAAGAAAAAGCGCGTGCCCGCACGGTAGCGCGCGCGCAGGCAGTTGCCGAGAAACTGTCGACCGCCACTGACCAGGTCTCCAGCGCCATCGCCGAAGCGACGGGTGCGGTTGAGGAGCTGGAAAAGACGATGCATACGATCGCGGCGGGAGCCGAAGAGGCATCGGCGGCAGCGGAAGAATCGCGGGCGGCGATCAACCAGATTGAGAAAGCATCGGATGTGGCAAATAATCGCGCCGAGGCTTCGCTGCAGAAAGCGAATGAATTGCAGGTGATCGCAAAGGCCACCACCTCCGATATCGAAGCTCTGATTAAGGGCGTTGGCGATGCGGCGGACGCCAACCTCGAATCGGCCAAGATGATTGCCGAATTGGAGCGCCAGTCCGAGGAGATCGGCAAAATCGTCCATGCCGTAACCCGGATTGCAGACCAGACAAATCTGCTGGCATTGAACGCGGCGGTCGAGGC
>Ga0118677_10004487_pt1 | contig 25363 bp, 26 predicted proteins | sample AliMusrvi5mmetaG_FD_86154 | JGI IMG/M metagenome (GOLD analysis project Ga0118677, IMG submission 86154)
TCATCTTCATGTGCGCGGCGTGGTCCATGGTCTGTGCGTTTGCTGCGCCGGCCAAAACTACAGCAGCCATGGCGATCACGTTCAAAAACTTCATTCTTGTCTCCTGGCTCAACACGACTTTCAGCCCGATCCCACGCTCTTGTGGTGGCGGGCGAGGATCATCTTCACCAGATTCAACGGCAGATTTCTGATCGCAGCAGGCAAGAGCCCCTCCGTCTTGAACGAGAAGGCCGCCGCCCAGCGCGTGTAGGGCCGCAGCCAAGCCGTCGCTTGTAGAAATTCTTTTTGCTCTGCGCTATTCATGAATGGCTTCCTTCTTGATGTAGCGTCTTGCTTCTTTGAGCATAAGCAGCTCACGGCCCGACTTCAACCATACCGTACGATGACCCTTTTGACGGAGCCCAATACCGCATGGCCTTGATCGTTCCCCCATGGCCGCCGCCACGCCTCCGCTCAACATATTTTTTGGATCATTTAGTGAATCCCTTGCATGCACGCTTACTCCGATTTTCGGCTGTTTTCATCAATGCAAGGGACAATTCAGTCGAATATGTCCGCCAAAATCCAATCGGCAGGACTCGATTCACAAATTTGGATCTTATTGAGCGGATTCGACACCCACTTGCAATGGAATGAGCGAACACATCCCACAAGTTGGGCAAAATCCAGCCCAATGACTCAGCAAATCTCCACCCCAAACGGTTCTTTGAAAGCCCAAATGCCAGCGCCTAACAGCCCTGCCCACACCCCCATGATGGCCCAGTACCTGGCCATCAAAGCGGACTTTCCGGACACTCTGCTGTTCTACCGCATGGGGGACTTCTACGAGATGTTTTATGGCGACGCCGAGAAGGCCGCGCGCCTGCTGGACATCACGCTGACCGCACGCGGGCAAAGCGCCGGGCAACCGATTCCGATGGCCGGCGTGCCCTTTCACGCCATGGAGGGCTATCTGGCCAAGCTGATACGTCAGGGCGAGTCGGTGGCGATTTGCGAGCAAATTGGCGAGGTCGGCGGCAAGGGGCCGGTGGAACGTAAGGTGATGCGGGTGGTGACGCCCGGCACGCTGACCGATTCCGAACTGCTGAACGAGAAGACCGAGTCCATGCTGATGGCCGTGCACCAGGGGCCGCGCAACCGCTGCGGCCTGGCCTGGCTATCGGTCACGCAGGGGATCGTGTTCCTGGCCGAGTGCGGGCCCGACGCACTGGGCGCCTGGATCAGCCGCGTCTCACCCAGCGAGCTGGCCTACAGCGCCAATGTGACCGGCGGTTTTGAAGACCGACTCAAACGCATGCGCATGGGCACGTCCTTGTTTCTGACGGCGCGCCCGGAGTTTCAATTTGACAGCGCCCTGGGCCAGACCAAGCTGCTCTCCGCCCTGCAGGCTGCCAGCCTGACGAGCTGGAATGCGCAAGACCTGGCGCTGGCACATGCCGCCGCCGCCGCGCTCTTGGCCTACGCGGAGCATACGCAGGGCCGCAAGCTCACCCACATCAGCAGCGTGCAGGTGCAGCGCGACGACGCCCTGATCGATCTGCCCGCCACCACGCGGCGCAATCTGGAGCTGGTGCAGACGCTGCGCGGCGAGGACTCCCCCACCCTGTTCTCGCTGCTGGACAGCTGCATGACCGGCATGGGCAGCCGCGCCCTGAAGCGCTGGCTGCTGGAGCCCAAGCGCGAGCGCACGGAAGCGCGAGCACGCCTACAGGCCATCCACACGCTGCACAGCGGCGCCAACACCAAGCTGTGGCAAACATTGCGCAGCCAACTCAAGGGCTGTGCCGACGTGGAGCGCATCACCGCTCGCATGGCCCTGCGCCAGGTACGACCGCGTGAACTGGTGGCCCTGTTGCTGACGCTGCAAAAGACACAGAGCCTGTCGCAGCAGCTGCAGGGCCTGGACGGGCAACTGCGCGACATGGCCTACGCCCTGCTGGCGCCACCGGAATGCGCGAATCTAATTGCCGCCGCAATCGCCCCCGAGCCTTCTGCGATGGTGCGAGATGGCGGCGTGATTGCCAACGGCTTTGATGCCGAGCTGGACGAACTGCGCGCCATCCAGACCAATTGCGACGCCTTTTTGCTGGACCTGGAGGTGCGTGAGAAGGCGCGCAGCGGCATTGCGAACCTGCGCGTGCAATTCAACCGCGTGCACGGCTTTTACATCGAGGTCAGCGCGGCCCAGGCCGCCAACGTGCCGCAGGACTACCGGCGCCGTCAAACCCTGAAGAATGCCGAGCGATTTATCACGCCCGAACTCAAGGCCTTTGAAGACAAGGCACTCTCGGCCCAGGAACGCGCCCTGGCACGCGAGAAGTGGCTGTTTGAACAGGTGCTGGACCAGCTGCAGGCCTTTGTGCCCATGCTGACCCGCACGGCGCAGGCCCTGGCCGCGCTGGACGCGCTCTGCGCGCTGACCGAGCGTGCACTGACACTGAACTGGTGCGCGCCACAGTTTGTGGAGCAGCCCTGCATAGACATCACGCAGGGGAGGCACCCAGTGGTGCAGGCAAGGCTGGCGGAGTTATCGAGCGGAAATTTCATCGCCAACGACACCCGCCTGGGTGCCAAGCAGCGCATGCAGATGATCACCGGCCCCAACATGGGCGGCAAGTCCACCTATATGCGTCAGGTGGCCTTGATCGTTCTGCTTGCCAGCATGGGCAGCCATGTGCCGGCCACAGCCTGCCTGCTGGGGCCGATAGACGCCATCCACACCCGCATAGGCGCGGCCGATGACCTGGCAAATGCCCAGTCCACCTTCATGCTGGAAATGACCGAGGGTGCGCAGATCCTGCACGCCGCCACCGCGCAAAGTCTGGTGCTGATGGACGAGATCGGACGCGGCACCTCCACCTTTGACGGTCTGGCCCTGGCCAGCGCGATTGCCACGCAGCTGCATGACAAGACCCAGGCCTTCACGCTGTTTGCCACGCATTACTTTGAGCTCACCGAGTTCCCGGCCAGCCACCACGCGGCCATGAATGTGCATGTCAGCGCGGCCGAGTCCGGGCGCGACATCGTCTTTCTGCACGCCATTGAGCCGGGCCCTGCCAGCAAGAGCTACGGCGTGCAAGTGGCGCGCTTGGCGGGTATGCCGGCGGCCGTGTTGAACCAGGCACGGCACACGCTGGAGGCCTTGGAGGCTCAGGCTACCGCTTCGCAACGGCAAGTGGATTTGTTTGCTTCTGCTCCGGTGGCGGAAGTGGCATCGTCGTCCGCGCTGGAGGCCGCTGTGCTGGCCATGAATCCCGATGCCTTGAGTCCGCGCGAGGCGCTGGAGGCGCTGTACCTGCTGAAGGGGCTGGTGGCAAAGAGTTGAGGACTACCCACCAATTACACTCCAGGGTTTTCCAGCCATTAGAAAAACATGACTTACTGCGTTGCCATCAAACTGAATGCCGGCCTGGTGTTCCTCTCCGACTCCCGTACCAATGCAGGGCTCGACCAGATCAGCACCTTTCGCAAGATGATCGTTTACGAAAAGGCCGATGACCGTTTCATGGTCCTGCTGTCGGCGGGCAACCTGAGCATATCGCAATCGATCCGCGAAATCCTGCAGACAGAGCGCCTCAAGGACCACGACGAGGACGAGGGCGTCACCATCTGGAACGCCAAGAGCATGTTCGAGGCCGCCCGCGTTCTGGGCGCCACCATTCGCAAGGTGCACGACCGCGATGCCGGCTCGCTGCAGCAATCGGGTGTGGACTTCAATGTCTCGCTAATCTTTGGCGGCCAAATCAAGGGCGAAGGCATGCGCCTGTTCCAGGTCTATTCGGCCGGCAACTTCATCGAAGCCACGCCCGAGACGCCCTATTTCCAGGTCGGCGAATCCAAATACGGCAAGCCGGTGCTGGACCGCGTCATCACCCCCACCACGCCGCTGGACGAGGCCGCCAAGTGCGCCCTGGTGTCGATGGACTCCACGCTTAAATCCAACCTGTCGGTGGGCCTGCCGCTGGACATGGTGGTGTATGAAGTCGACCGCTTCCATACCGACAAGGTGGTCTGCATTGACGAGAACAACCCCTACTTCAAGATGTTGCACGGCAACTGGGGTATCAAGTTGCGCGAGGTGTTCGACAGCATCGAAGACCCGACATGGGACGGCGCCCAGACCTTGGTGCCGCTGATGATGGCGTCTGAGCGCAGCCTGCCGCTCAAGAAGATCACCACGCCAGACGAACGCCTGATTTAGCCATCCCTCTGATCCACATCAAGTGGCACCCAACTTGCTTGCACCCATGGCTTCGCAGAGGGGATTGCTTGCTGCTTATACTGGCGAGCTGGGGCCTAGCCTAGGCTAAAGCCCTATACCCAACTGCAAAAAAGTGGGTTAACGTCTCCTCTGTGGAAAAACGATTCACAATTTTGTTCAACTTAAATACTGGAGTTTGAAACTCATGAAGCTTAAAACCGTTGCTGTTGCTGTGCTGGCCCTTACCTCTGGCTTCGCCTTCGCCCAATCTGTTGTGACCATCGCCCACGTAGGCCCCACCAGCGGCGCAATTGCCCACCTGGGCAAAGACAACGAAAACGGCGCCATCATGGCCGTTGAAGAAATCAACGCAGCCGGCCTGACCATCGGTGGCCAAAAGGTCACCCTCAAGCTGATGATGGAAGACGACGGTGCAGACCCCAAGCAAGGCACCGCAGTTGCCCAAAAGCTGGCTGATGCCAAGGTTTCTGGCGTGATCGGTCACCTGAATTCGGGCACCACCATCCCCGCTTCCAAGATTTACAGCGACGCTGGCATTCCCCAGATTTCGCCCTCCGCCACCAACCCCAAGTACACACGCCAAGGCTTCAAGACGGCCTTCCGCGTGGTGGCTGACGACACCCAACTGGGCGGCACGCTGGGCCGTTACGCTGTCAATACCCTCAAGGGCAAGACCGTGGCTGTGATCGACGACCGTACCGCTTACGGCCAGGGCGTTGCTGAAGAATTCAGCAAGGCCGTGGTCGCTGCCGGCGGCAAAGTGGCTGCCAAGGAATTCACCACCGACAAGGCTACCGACTTCAACGCCATCCTGACCACCATCAAGGGCAAGAAGGTTGACGTCGTGTTCTTCGGCGGTATGGACGCTGTGGCCGGCCCGATGCTGCGCCAGATGAAGTCGCTTGGCATCAACGCCAAGTTCATGGGCGGCGACGGCATCTGCTCTACCGAACTGGTGAAGCTGGCGGGTGACGCGATCACCGACAACCAGGTCTATTGCGCTGAAGCCGGTGGTGTCGAAGGCAAGGGCAAGGTTGGCATGGACGCCTTCAAAGCCAAGTTCAAGGCCAAGTTCGGCACCGAGGTGCAGGTCTACGCACCCTATGTGTACGACAGCCTGAAGCTGATGGTAGCTGCCATGGTCAAGGCCGGTTCGTCCGACCCCGTGAAATACCTGCCCGTGCTGGCTGCTACCAAAGACTACCAAGGCGTGACCGGCCCCATCTCCTTTGACGAAAAGGGCGACATCAAGGGCGGTGCTCTGACGCTGAAGACGATTCGCGGCGGCAAGCTCGAAGAAATCGCTGTGATCCGTTAATTAAACGGTTCATCACGGCAAGCGGTTCTGGCAACGCAAGTTGCCAATCCTGAAAAAGCGCACCTCGCTGGGGAGCGCTTTTTTTATGCCCGTAAAAGGGGCGAATCGCGGCTCAAGCGGGCTCGCAGTGTGGCTTGCACGCCACGTCTAGAATCAGCTACATGAGCACTTCTCCCTCCAATGTCCCAGCCGCTGCAGTCGCGGCCACCGAAGCCGTCAAAGCCAGCAACTTCCTGCGCCAAATTATCGAGTCCGATCTGGAAAAAGGCACTTACGCCAGTCGCCGTTGGGCCGGCAGCCCGGGTGACGCCGCGCACCATGCCGCCGGCCAACCCGACCCGGCCAAGATCCGCACCCGCTTTCCGCCCGAGCCCAATGGCTACCTGCACATCGGCCACGCCAAGAGCATTTGCCTGAACTTCGGCCTGGCGCGCGACTACGGTGGCGTCTGCCACCTGCGCTTTGACGACACCAACCCCGAGAAGGAAGACACCGAGTACGTAGACTCCATCACCGACTCGGTGCGCTGGCTCGGGTTTGACTGGGTGCAACTGGGCCAGGCCGCAGGCTCGGCCGCGCCCTACCAGGCCAGCGACTATTTCGACTTTATGTACCGCTCAGCGGAGCATCTGATAGCAGCCGGCCTGGCCTATGTGGACGAGCAGACCGCTGAAGAAATGCGCCTGAACCGCGGCGACTTCGTCAAGCCCGGCGTGGACAGCCCGTTTCGCGCCCGCACACCGGCCGAGAATCTGACGCGCTTTCGCGAAATGCGCGACGGCAAGCATGAAGACGGCGCCATGGTGTTGCGCGCCAAGATCGACATGGCCAGCCCCAATATAAACATGCGCGACCCGGCCATCTACCGCATCCGCCGCGCCACCCACCACAATACGGGCGATACCTGGTGCATCTACCCGATGTACACCTTCGCCCACCCGATCGAAGACGCGCTGGAACAGATAACCCACAGCATCTGCACACTGGAGTTCGAAGACCAGCGCCCGTTTTACGACTGGCTGATGGAGCGCTTGTGCGAAGGCGGCCTGCTGGCCAGCCCGCCGCCGCACCAGTATGAGTTTGCCCGCCTGAACCTCACGTACGTGATCACCAGCAAGCGCAAGCTCGCACAGTTGGTCTATGACCACCGCGTGAACGGCTGGGACGATCCGCGCATGCCAACCATCGTCGGTCTGCGTCGGCGCGGCTACACGCCGACAAGCCTGCTGCTGTTTGCCGAACGCATTGGCGTAACCAAGAGCGACAGCTGGATTGACTACTCCACACTGGAAGGCTGCCTGCGCGAAGACCTGGAAAGCAAGGCTCACCGCGGCATGGCTGTGCTGAACCCGGTGAAATTGGTGCTGACGAATTGGGACGAAGTTTTTGCGCCCGGCCACCTGGAGCAATGCACACAGCCCGCCCTTCCCCATCCCCCGGAGGGCACCGAGCCGCCACCGGCCCGCCACTTCAGCATCGGCAAAGAGGTGTGGATTGAGCGCGAAGACTTTGAAGAAGTGCCCCCCAAGGGCTACAAGCGATTGATTCCCCCAAGCGTTGACGCCAGCGGCAAGGCGGTGTCAGGGAACAAGGTGCGCCTGAAGGGCGGCTATGTCATCGAGTGCACCGGCTGCACCAAAGACGCCGACGGAACCATCACCGAAGTGCTCGCCACTGTGGTGCCCGACACCAAGAGCGGCACCCCCGGCAGCGACCTGGTCAAGGTCAAAGCCGCCATCACCTGGGTCGGCGTGGCCAATGGCGTCAACGCCGAAGTGCGCATGTACGACCGCCTGTTTCTGGATGCACAACCCGATGCGGGCGGCAAGGACTTTATTGAAAGCCTGAACCCGAACAGCCTGAAGGTGATTACTGCCATCGTCGAGCCGTCACTGGCGAATGCCGTGGCCGGCCAGCAATTTCAGTTTGAGCGCCATGGCTACTTTGTGGCAGACCGGGTGGACCATGCGCAGGGGGTCAAGCCGGTGTTTAACTTGGCGGTGGGGTTGAAGGATTCGTGGGGGAAGTAATTTTCCCGCGTCACCAATGCAATTCGAAAGCGTCCTCCACTTCTGGTTCACCGAGCTAAGCCCCAAGCAGCACTACGCCAAGGACGCCGCCTTGGACGAAGCCATCCGCACCCGCTTCGGCGCCACGCTGGAGGCCGCTGCGCAGTACGAACTGTTTGCCTGGCGCGCAACGGCAGAGGGGCGACTGGCAGAGATCTTGGTGTTGGACCAGTTCTCGCGCAATGTGTACCGCGACACGCCACGCGCCTTTGCACAAGACGCGCTGGCGCTGATGCTCGCGCAAGAGCTGGTCACCAGTGGGCAGGACCGCAGCCTGCCCTTGGCGCAGCGCAGCTTTGCCTACATGCCTTATATGCACAGCGAGTCTGCGTTGGTGCACGCACAGGCGGTCTCGCTGTTTTCGCAGCCGGGTATGGAAGACAACTTGCGGTTCGAGTTGCACCACAAAGCCATCATCGACCGATTCGGCCGCTATCCGCACCGCAATGCCATTTTGGAGCGCAGTTCTACGGCGCAAGAGCTGGCTTTCCTGAGCGAGCCGGGGTCTTCGTTCTAGGGCTGGAGACTTGTTGAAAGACATTGCATATGTCGGCCCAGTGATGCGTGGGCCAGGCTTGATGCGCAAAAATTGGGCAGATTCATGGTCCAGAAGTGCTTGCTTGGGCACTTTGCCCTACTGTGTTGCACAATCCACTCATAGACGCCGCTGCCATCGGTTAACCTAGCAGCAATTACCCAATAGGAATCGCGATGAAAAAACTCAAGGTCAGCATCAAGCTGGACATGTTGGTACCAGACGACTGGGAACTGGTTGAAACCTCCGAGGGCACAACCGTCGTCACGCTGCCGGATGGCCGTTATCTCGACCTTGCCATCGATCCGCTGTTTTCCACCGACCCGGAACAAGAATGGGCCAGTACACAGTACGACGATGTGCTCGATGAGATTCTGGACATGGTCGAGAGCGAAGAAGTGACCTACGAGTTCGTGACGCACTAAGCCCTGCAGTCCGCCCACAGGCTTGCTGCAGCCAGCGACGCGGGCGCTAGCCGGGCAGCCCTAACGCGTGGAACACGCGAATAGCTGCGTAGGCGTCATTGGCCGCGTAGACCAGCTGTGCCTCGGTCAAACGGGTGTTGGCCCAGTTGCTGGTAGCGGCCTTCTTGGATTTGATAAAGCGCTGCTGGAACAGCACCGCCACAGCGCCCTTGACGCCCATGTCCTTGCGGTAGCCGCGCTCCCTGAACACGGTATTGAGTTCCAGAATGCCCTGCGGCTGCACGCCCAGCTTCTGGATGATGCGTTTGCGGTCGTCACCCAGACCAAAACCGGCCTTGGCAACACCGCCCAGCGCCAGCAGCTCGGCGCTGACTTCGCTGCACCGTGGATCCTGAAGTTGAAACACCCAGGCGCGTTCCTGGGTCGCTAATTGCAGAATGTGCGGCCCGTCCGACAATTCTCCGACCTTGAAGGTGGGCTTGGATTCGGTATCAAAACCCCAGGCCGGCGTGTCCCTTAGCTGCGCAAAGGCTTCACGCGCGCCGACGCCATCGATGACCAGTGTGATGCGGTCCAACCCCAGGCGCTCAAACGCTGGCAGCAGGGCAATGGCTTCTTTGTCGGGGGTGGCGTGGTGGGTGTTCAGATGGGTATTCGGGTGGGTGTGCATGTGGGACGTATCATCGCCGCTTAAGGACATCCCCATGAAAAAAACGTTTCCCCTGAAAGCTGAAGGCAAAAACCCTGAGCGTATGCTCGAAGCCACCAAGCACGAAATCCGCAAATACATCAAACGCGAGCGCCGCCGCGACTTGCCCGAGGGCGTGGACTTCTGGGACTTTGACTGCAAATTCGGCACTTCGTCCGAGACCGCCAGCGTCGCCCATCTGGCCGAACTGGTGCCGCTGATCGACGCCCTAGTCAAAAGCGATGGCGAACAGTTTTATGTGGAAATCCTGTCCAAGCACGGCCACCGCCAGACGCGCGTACATGCTGAAAACAGGGCCGAAAGCACGGAAGAATAAGGATGAGGTCCGAACCCGCCTTTAGCCCCGCTGCCGAGCGCAACAAGCAGGCCATTCTGGAACTGCTGCTGCAGTTGCTGCCTGCCAGCGGCACTGCGCTGGAAATTGCCTCAGGCAGCGGCCAGCACGTGGCCTGGTTTGCACAGCGGCTGCCACAGTGGACCTGGCAGCCCACCGACGCCGATGCGCCCGCCCTCAACAGCATAGAGGCACACATCGCGCTGGGCCAGCTTGCCAACGTGCGTGCACCGCTGTTGCTGGACGTGATGAGTCCGGTGTGGTTGCCCGCCGACACAGCGCCGTTTGACGCCATTTACTGCGCCAATATGCTGCACATCGCGCCCTGGCCCACCTGCAGCGCGTTGATGCTGGGCGCAGCACGCCATCTGGCACCGGGCGGAAGGCTGATCACCTACGGCCCGTATCTGGAGGACGAGGTGAGCACCTCGCCCGGGAACCTGGGCTTTGACCGCGATCTGCGGGCACAAAACCCGGCCTGGGGAGTGCGCCGGCTTGAAGAAGTGGCGCAGGAAGCTGCCGGTGCAGGGCTCAGACTGACGCAGCGCCATGCCATGCCGGCCAATAACCTGTTGCTGGTCTGGACCCGCAGCGATTGATTTTGAGTAGACACACATGCTTGCAAATGGACAATCACGCTTTACAAGGTGGATAAGCGCGGGCATAAACATAGTGTCTTATTCATTGAAAGGTTGACTATGAAAAAAATAACTGCCACCGTCTGTGCCATCGCGGCCACTGCCCTGCTGGCCAGCAGCACGTCCTTTGCCGACGATCGTGGTCGTCAGAATGAATACCAACGCGGCGACCGCCACGGCCAAGCCGACCGTGGCCAGGCGTACCGCGGCCAAGAACAGCGCTTTGATCAGCGCGATGGTCGAGCCAACGACCGACGCCCCGATTACAACGCAAGAGGTCCGGAGTACCGCCGCGGTGGGCGCCTGCCCAACGAATACCGCAGTCGCACCTATGAGGTGGATTACCGCGAACACCACCTGCAGCGCCCGCCAGCCGGTCACCACTGGGTGCAAGTGGGTGCGGACTATGTGCTGGTCGCCATTGCCACCGGCGTGATCGCCAACATCATCCTGAACCACTAGGCCATCCACCATGATTTTTTCTGCCCCCAGCCTGTCGCGGCGCGGCCTGCTGCGCTCAATTGCCGGTGCTTCCGTACTGGCATTGGCTGCTTGTTCGCCAGACGCTGGCCTCAAACCGGTGGCGGGCAGCATCAAGCAGGCCGAGTCCTACGATCTGCTGGCAAAGCAAGGAAAAGGCTTTGCGGTGGGTGCACTGATGAGTGCCAACACGGTCTATGTGCTATTTGACCCGCAATGTCCGCATTGCGGTGAACTGTGGCAGCAGTCCCTGCCGCTGCACAAGAAGGTCAAGTTTGTCTGGCTGCCGGTGTCCTTCATCAACGCCAAAAGCGCGCCGCAGGGGGCCGCATTGATGGCTGCTGCCAATCCGCTGGAGGCCATGAGCGCGCATGAGGCCTCCATTTTGGCCGGCAGCGGCGGCACGGCAGCCTCCAGCAGCATTCCCGATGACATTGCTGCTGGCATCAAAAAGAACACCGACATGTTCAACGGCATGGGGGTGGAGTCGGTGCCCTATATCGTGGCCAAGAACGGCACCAGCGGCCAGGTGGTCACCAACGCAGGCTCCCTGGAGACCGCTGCGCTGGCCCAGTTCCTGGGGCTAAACTAGCGGGTAACCAGTACCGGAACGCTAGACTCGGCCACCACCTTGGTGGCCACGCTGCCCAGCATCAGGCGGGCAATGCCGGTGCGGCCATGCGAACCCATCACGATCAGGTCGCAACCCAGTTCCTTGGCACTTTCCACAATGCCGCTGGCGGCCGCCACATCTTCCACCAGACGCGCCTGCAGGGCGATGGCTGGACTTTCGGCCTTGCACAAGGCATCCACCTGCGCATGGGCCTGGGCGGCCAACTGCTGGGCTGCGGCCGAGTAGGCCTGGTAACCCATGGGGTTGACCTCGCCCACACCCAGATAAGGATAGGGGTCGGACACATACAGAGCCGTGAGGGCGGCTCCGTGAATGCGGGCCATGCTGACCGCGAGCTTGGCGGCGTGATCGGAAGCTGCGGAACCGTCGGTTGCCAAGAGAATATTCTTAAACATAAGGGCCTCGTTTTGTGGTTGCTGATGCCCCATCTTGCGCTTAACTGCGTGGAGGGTATTTGACCTTAGTCAACTTCGGCACAGCCGCCGGTTTCCGCACCCAATCAGTCGCTGGCTTCGTCGTCGCCTTCCACCGGCGCACCGCGGCTGCCGGCCTTGGGTGGACGCGGCACTTTTTTCAGACGAATATTGCGGGCCAACTCAATCGCATCTTTTTTGATCTGGCGCTCTGCATCCAGCTTTTCGCCGACTTCGAGCCACTGGGCAAACTCTTGCGGGGTTTCCAGAGTCACCCGTCCCAGAGCGCCGGAGCGGAAGTCGTGGATCACGATCTCAGCAGCATGGTTCAGGTTGACCCGCCCGCCGCCCAGCAAGGCACCGCGCTTGCGACCCACGGCGTCCAACAACTGCTCGTCGCTCAGTGCCGCCGCATCCTGGATCTTGTAACGCGCCTCCAGCGCAGCGGCGTAATGCTGGCGCATATAGTCCAGCAACTCCAGCGCCACCTCTTCGTCCTCAAAGGCATTGCGACCCACGGCACCGCTGGCCGCCAGGTTGTAGCCGCTCTTGGCCACGATGATGCGCGGCCACAAAATGCCGGGCGTGTCATAGAGGTAGAAGTCGTCGGCAATGGTGATGCGCTGCTCGATCTTGGTGACGCCGGCCTCATCGCCGGTCTTGGCGGCGCGCTTGCCCTTCAAGGTGTTGATCAGGGTGGACTTTCCCACATTGGGGATGCCGCAGATCAGCACCCGCATCGGCTTGGTCATGCCGCCGCGTTTGGGCGCCAGTGCATGGCAGGCGGCCACCAGGGCGCGCGAGGGCATGGACATGCTGGCATCCAAAGGCAGGGCCCGCATGCCCGGCTGGGCATTGAAGTGGTCCAGCCACTCGGCGGTGCGCGCCGGGTCGGCCAGGTCCTGCTTATTGAGCACCTTGAGCGCCGGTTTGCCCTGGGTAATCTCGGCCAACATCGGGTTGGCGCTGGAGCCAGGCAGTCGCGCATCCAGCAACTCGATCACCACATCAATCTCCTTGATGCGCTCGCCAATTGCCTTTCGGGTCAGATGCATATGCCCGGGGAACCACTGAATTGCCATACCGCTCAACCTATCTGTGTGAATCTGTCAAGGCTGGATTGTCGGGCAGTTCGCTTGCGGGCTTCGATCATGCAGTCGCGCCTTGGGCCTTGGCCACCAGGCGCTTGGGCGACAGGTATTCCTGCAAATAAATGTCAAACGGCATGCTGTCGGCCGCTTCCATATCGGCCTGGTCCCGCAGCGACTGCGCGCTTTGCGCCGCCCAGTCTGCCGCTTGCGCGCCTGACATGGGAAGTTCCAACATCGCTTGGCGGGTCTTCTGCGACTGAGCGCGCACAAACTCTACGAAGGAACCATCAAAATCGGTCTGTATCGCCTTCAACACGCGCGCCGAGGGGGTGGTATCCGGATGCAGCAAGACCTGCTCTGCGGCGAGCACGGCGGCCGAATAGTCTTGGCAGTCGTGAGCTGCGTCCAGCTCCGCCGCTATGGGTTTGAGCTGCTGCACGAGCTCCAGGCCCCAGGCGGTGAGCGTCACCGCGCCCTGCCCTTGTTCCAGCTCCAGACCGGGTTCGCGGCCCCGCTCGGCGGCCCTATGCTGGTTGCGGCCAATGGCGGCAATTTCCTGCGGCGTATCCATCGGGCTTTCGCTTTGCAGGCAGTGCAGCAAAAACACATCCAGAAAGCGCAGCGTCTGCGCCGTAATGCCCACCGGCTCAAACGGATCCAGGTCCATCAAGCGCACCTCAACATACTCCACGCCGCGCTCACGAAGCGCATGCAGCGGGCGCTCGCCGGGGAAGATGACGCGCTTGGGGCGAATGGTGCCGTAGAACTCGTTTTCGATCTGCAGCAGAGTGGTCTGCAACTGGCGGTATTCGCCCTGCGGCCCCTTGACACCCATGGCCTCATAGGCCGCGTAGGGCTGGGTCAGCGCCTGCTGCAGCGAGGCGGCATAGCCCGACAGGCTGTTGTAACTGACCGCCAGCGAGGCCTGGGCATCGCTCTGGTAGCCGAGCCGGCCCATGCGCAGCGAGGTGGCATGGGGCAAGTACATGGTGGACTGATTCAGCGCCTGCAAGGGGTGTTCGCGTCCGGCCACAAAGCTGGAACAGACCGCGGGCGATGCACCAAACAGGTACAGAGGCAAAAAGGCATGGCGGCGAAAGTTGCGGATCAAGCCGAAATAATCCGCGCTGCTTAAGCCCGGCAGGCTCCAGTTGTAGTGGATGCCGGAAATGGTCTGCATGCGCCTGCCATAGCGCCAGCCCAGGCCGCTGCGGTACACCGTCTTGGCGCGGCCCACATTCGAGCTGCCATATTGGCCCAGCGGAATCTCGTCGTCTGCAGGAAGGCCGCAGGGCATGCTCGACACCCACAGCATTTCCTCGCCCAGCGAACGCATGGTGAACTGCTGCACAGCCACAAGTTCATCCATGCAAGCCTGCACACCGGTGTGCACACCGGTGATCAGCTCCACCTGCGATTCGCTGAAATCGGTGGTGATGTGCGGATGCGTGAGCGCCGAACCCAGCGCGGCCGGATGCGGCGTCGTGGCCAAACGACCGGTCTCTTGAGAGCGCAAACTTTCCTTTTCCAGACCGCGCCGGATGTCGGTCAGTCGCTTGGCGGGCGCCAACATGGGGCCCTGCGAAATATGGTTCATGGCGGTGGCCCTTTCTTTCATCGGGCGCGAACTTAACACAGGCGCGGGTTTTGTGCTTATTCAAGGGCCGCCCAACAGGACGGCCCCGGCGCTGCACAATAGGGGCAAATGCAAATGTTCGAAACCATGGTCTGGTCCGTGATGCTCGGCGGTCTTATGACCATCGGCACCATGGCTGCTGTCGATGTAGTGATGAGCCGCAGCCTGGCAGCCTGGCGCGGCCTCGCCTTTATGGCGGTCACCGGCAGCAGTTGCGTGTTCCTGTCTGGGCTGCCGGAGGACCTTTTTAGCGCTTTGCCGCTGGCACCGCTGCTGGTGCTCAAGGCCAGCCTGGGGCCGCTCAGCGGCGCCATGGTGCTGATGTACCTGGGCCAGTGGCTGGGCGTAGCGGCGGAAGATCCCACGGTGCAACGCACCATTGTCTGGGGCTCGGCTGCCTTGGTGCTGATGGCCGTCATCATCAGCCTGCTGGCGGCCCTGTTCGCCCACTCATTGGCTACCGAAATTTTGCTGCTGGCCGCTGCCGCCAACGCCATTTCCGTGCTGCTGGCCACCTTCACCTCGCTGCGTGCCGCGCATTTGGGTGACAAACTGGCCCGCACCATGGTCATGGCCTGCCTGTTGCTGGCAATTTCTGTGGCCGGTCTGTACTCGCACCAGTTGAATGTCGAGTTTTACCTGCCGGTGGTCTGGGTTGCCACGGCCTGGAGCACGGTGGCATTCTTCCTGGTGATGGTCTCCCTCAGCATACGGCGCAATCGCCAGGTGCGCAGACTGGAGCGCCTGGCAGACCTGCCCCATGGAACCGATCCGGCCACCGGCCTGCCCAGCGGCTCGGTGCTGCTGTCCAAGGTAGATGATGCCTTCTGGCGCAGCGCCCGTAACAGCGGCAATTGCACGGTGATGTGCCTGCATTTGCGCAACCTGTACGCGCTAGGCGATGAGGCCGGTCACAGGGCGGACCAACAGATTTTGTCCACCATGGCAGCGCGCATTCGCCGAGCGGTCGGCTTTCGCTGCGTGGTCGGGCTCTACCACCCGCGCTGCTTTGTCGTGGTGATATCTTCGGTCAAGCAGGCCACGACCCTGAAAAAGATGACCGACAAGCTGCGACTGCTGATGTGCCAACCGCTGGAGGTGACCGGCAAAGGCCAGAGCACCCATAGCTTCACGCCGCAATTCAGCTTGGGTTGTATCACCGTGTCGGCCGAAACGGCGATCCCGTCGCAGGTGATAGACGAAGCCGAGCAGATGGCCCTTGCCAGCGAGCGTGAGCAGCCGTACTGGACCGCCACCGACAACAGCCCGCTTGACGCCCATTAGGCTTATGCGGGCTTGAGCATGGCCATGGCGCGTCCCACCTCATGCCCGCCCTGGGCCGAGCCATTGGGCGGCACCATCTCGCCCCTGCGATCTCTGACCTGCAGCAGTTGCTCGGCCAGCCGTTCGGGTGACTCCGCATCCAGACCGATCCAGGCGCCCTGCGTGAGCGTGATGTGCGCCGCTTCCACATGGCCCGCACCGGCGCACAGCACGGTGCGCGTGGGTGCGTCTTGCCCGACCAGCACCAGCATGGCAGGCACCACCGCCTGCGGTTGCAGCGCCGCCAGAATCTCGGGTGGCAGCAGGCCTTCGGTCATGCGCGTGGCCGCCGTCGGAGCCAGGCAGTTGACGCGGATGTCGTGTTTGGCACCCTCCAGGCCCAGGGTCTGCATCAAACCCACCAGCGCCAGCTTGGCGGCACCGTAATTGCTCTGGCCGAAGTTGCCGTACAGGCCGGTGCTGGAGGTGGTCAACAGGATGCGACCGTAGTTTTGTTCCACCATGTGCGCCCAGGCCGCCTTGCAGCAATGCACGGCGCCCATCAGGTGCACGTCCAGCACCAAGCGGAAGTCGGCCAGATCCATCTTGGCAAAACTCTTGTCGCGCAAAATGCCGGCATTATTGACCACAATGTCGATGCGGCCCCAGGTTTCCACGGCCTGCTGCACCATGGCCTGCACCGCCTCCCAGTCGGTGACCGAGGCGCCATTGGCAATCGCCTCGCCACCGGCGGCGCGGATCTCGGCGACCACGGACTCGGCCGCGCTCAGTGAGTGGCCCGAGCCATCGCGTGCGCCGCCCAGATCGTTCACCAGCACTTTGGCGCCACGTGCGGCCAGGGCCAAGGCATGTTGGCGACCGAGTCCGCCTCCAGCTCCGGTCACAATGGCCACGCGACCCTTGAAATCTATCGTCATACTTCACTCCTAAAAATCATTCAACACGCCAGCCGCCCATCGGCCAGTCCCAAGTCATCACCCATGAACATCAGCTCTGAAATCATTCACACACCGCCCAGAGATGCCGCCACGGTCATCATTTTGCGGGATAGCCCGGGCGGCCTGGAGGTATTTCTGGTCAAGCGCCATGGCCTGTCGGACGTGCTGGGTGGCGCCTATGTATTTCCAGGCGGCAAGCGCGATGACAGCGACGCGCAGCTGGACGAGTCCCTGCATCTGGACCAGAGCGCCAGCCAGCTGCATGCCGCACTGGCCGAGCCCGAGCTTGCACCTCAGATCGCCAAGGGCCTGTTTGTGGCCGCGCTGCGCGAAGCCTTTGAGGAGTGCGGCGTGCTGTTCGCCCAGGGCGCCGCGCAAGCAGAGTGTGACGCGATGGCGCGCCAGCTCAAGGACGGGCGCATGTTCAATCTGGCATTGGCCGAGGCACACATAAGGCTGCACACACTGGCCCTGGCGCCCTGGTCACGCTGGGTCACGCCCAAAATGCCATCCATCTCCAGCAAGCGCTTTGACACCCGCTTCTTTGTCGCCGCCCTCCCCGCAGACCAGACTGCCAGCCACGACAATGTGGAGACCACGCAAAGCGTGTGGCTCAAGCCCCGCGAGGCGCTGCAGCAATACTGGCGTCGCGACATTGAACTGGCACCGCCGCAAATCATGACGCTGGCCCAGCTGTCACGCTTTGCCAATGTCGCCACCGTGCTGGCGGCCGCACGCAGCGCCCCACCAGCCCTGATAGCACCCGAGCCCTTTGACGAGGGCGGCGAACGCGTGCTGACCTATCCCGGCGACGCCTGGCACAGCGTGGCCACCCGGGCCATGCCCGGCCCGACCCGGCTGCGCTACCGGAACAAGCGCTTCGAACCGGAGCAGGGCTTTGAGGCTCTATTCTCCTGAGGGCAACGGCGTCACCAGCATGGCATAGTCTGCGCATGCAACAGACCACGTTAATGCGGCCAGCACGCTCCAAGTTCGTACTCAGCGCCGTGCTGCTGTGCGGCCTGGTCCTGGACGGCTGCTCCAGCACGCCGCGCCAGACCACTGCCAGCGAACCGAGCGCGGTGCCCGCACGCCTGACGTTGGCGCAGGCCAACGACGTCACGCTCTACGCCATGAGCCTGGTCGGCACGCCCTACCGCTATGGCGGCAACACGCCGGCATCGGGCTTTGATTGCAGCGGCTTGATCGGCCACGTCTACAAGTCCAGGGCCCATGTACTGGCACCCAGGACGGTGGCGGCCCTATCCGATTGGGGCCAGCCGGTAGCGGCGCAATCGCTGCGCAGCGGCGACCTGGTGGTGTTCGTGCAAAAAGGGGGCACCAACCATGCCGGAATCTACGTCGGAGAAGGGCGCTTTGTCCACGCACCGTCAACCGGCGGTGATGTTCGACTGGATGCGCTCAACTCCAAGTATTGGAGCAAACAGCTGGTTAGTTTCCGCCGCCCCTGAAGCAGGTAGCGCGGCGTTCAGCCAATGATGGCCAGGGTACTGACGAAGACCACCTTCACCAGCAGCCAGGTGGCCAGCACGATGGCCCAAGACTTCCATTTCACACGCGGCGTGTTCCAGCTGTTTTCAGCCAGCGTAAATACCAGGGCACAGGCCAGTCCGAACAGCAAACCCAGCAAAGCCTGTATCAGCTTGAGTTGCCACCAGGGTTCGGGGCTGTCGTCCACCGGTTGAAACACACTGACGGCCAGCCCGAAGAGCAGCCAACGCGCCAGATAACCCCACCAGCGGGTCCACAAACCGGAACCAACCGGCGGCCAATGTTCATCATGCGGGGTGGTCGAATGCATAGGGTGTCCGAAATTCAAATGCGTGGGTTAACAGCTTGCTATCGTAGGCGATTCGGGCCGTGTGTGTGGCGAATGGTCAACATAAGCTGCTGGCGGACATCCCAGGGTGTTCAAAGGGACTTCAGGCTTGGGCGCGCCGCGTTCGCATGAAGGGCAGCAGCAGCAGCAAAAACAGGGCCGTGGCCAGCAGCCCGGCCGACAGTGGGCGCGCGACAAACACGCTCCAGTCACCCCCCGATAGCAGCAGTGCACTGCGCAGGTTTTGCTCCATCATCGGCGCCAAAACATAGCCCAGCAGCAACGGCACCGGCTCCATGCCCAGCTGCTTAAACAGATATCCAGCGCAGCCAAAGGCCGCAAGCAGCCAGACGTCAAAACTGCTGTGATGCTGGGCGTAGGCAGCCAAGGCACAAAGCAGCACGATGACCGGAAGCAGCCACCGGTAGGGCAGGCGCGGCAGCCGGGTCCAGCGCCTAGCCAACGACAGCAACGAACCCAGAACCTTGCCGCGCAGGCCCTGAGCCCTATCGCCGGGCACTTCGCGCAGCTGCGCGAACCGGGTCACATTCGTGATGACTTCGGCATAACCGAACACGCCCAAGGCCAAGGCAACAATGCCTATGCCCTGACTCAGCTCTGGCACATTCCAGGCAAAGCGCACCACGCCGAAGTCACTGCCGGCACCCACCAAGCCCAGCAACAGGCCCAGCAGCAACATGGCCAATGCCTTCAGCAGCGCGCCGGGAACCAGCACTGCTGCCACTAGCAGGCCCAGCACCATAAGCGCCACAGTTTCGGTCGGCCCCAACTGCAGGACCAAGCGGCTCATCGCCGATGGCAGCGCATAGGTGGCCAGCAGCTGGCCCGAGGGCGGCGGGCCGCCGAGCAGCACGCCAAACAACAAATTGGCCAGCAGGATGAACCCCAGTGGGCGCCAGGCCCAGGGTCCGATGCGGCCACCGTCCTCGGTCTCGAACACCAGCGCCTTGAACACAATCACCGCACCCAGCAAGCCAAGCAAGGCACCTAACAGCAGGGGAAAGTAGCCCGGCCCCATTTGCGCCGCCGTGCCAATCGGATATTTGGACGCGCCCCATGCGAAAGCCACGCCGAGGGCCATGAACAGCAAACCGGAAAAGAAGTCTTTTTGGTTTTTCAAATTCATAGGCGAACTCCGGTTGCGGACTAACAGCGCTTTTCATTCCATGGGCGGGGTGGAGCTCAGTACCTCTTCGCTCACCGTCAGCCCCTCGGCCACGCGCAGCGCACCGGCCAGGCGCATCGGACGCATGCCGTCACTCAGCGCCTGTTTGCGCAGCGCGTTGATCACCGGCTCCTTGGTGACGCGGGACTTGAAGGCCTCAGTCACCTCCAGCAGCTCATACAAACCCATTCGGCCCATAAAGCCGGTCATGCGGCAATCGACACAGCCCACCGGTTTAAAGGGCTGGTAGTCGCCGTTGATTTTCCAGGGTTTGATGATCTCGCCAAGCATCTCGCGCGTGGCGTCTTCGTCGGGCTGCTTGCACTTGGGGCACAGGGTGCGCACCAGACGCTGGGCCAGCACGCCCAGCAGGGTGGCATTGATCAGGTAGGCCGGAATGCCCAACTCCAGCAAGCGCGTGACGGCCGAGGGCGCGTCATTGGTGTGCAAGGTGGAAAACACCAGATGACCGGTCAGTGCCGCCTGCACCGCCATCTCGGCGGTTTCCAGGTCGCGGATTTCGCCGACCATGATGATGTCCGGGTCTTGGCGCATCAGGGCGCGCAGGCCCTGAGGAAAGCCAAAGTCCAGCTGCGGCTGCACCTGGGTCTGGTTGAAGGACGGCTCAATCATTTCGATCGGGTCTTCCACGGTGCTGACATTCACCTCTTCGGTGGCCACCCGCTTCAAGGTGGAGTAGAGCGTGGTGGTCTTGCCCGAACCCGTGGGGCCGGTTACCAGAATGATGCCGTGCGGGCGCTTCACCAAGGCCTCCCAGCGCGTGGCATCGTGGTTGGAAAAACCCAGTCCATCCAGATCCTTGACGGCGGTGTCGGGATCAAAAATCCGCATCACCATCTTTTCGCCAAAGGCCGTGGGCAGGGTGGAGATACGCATTTCCACCTCGTCACCGCGCGGATTGCGAGTCTTGATGCGGCCGTCCTGCGGGCGTCGGCGCTCGATCACGTCCATGCGACCCAGCAACTTGATGCGGGCGCACATGGCGTTGTGCACGCCCATGGGCATCTGGTAGACGGTGTGCAGCACGCCGTCGATACGAAAGCGGATCACGCCCTGCTCCCGCCTCGGCTCCAGATGAATGTCGCTGGCGCGTTGGTCAAAGGCGTATTGCCACAGCCAGTCCACCACCTGCACCACGCCCTGGTCATTGGCGTCTAGCTGCTTATTGGTGCGCCCCAGTTCGACCAGTTGCTCAAAGCTGGTGGAGTTGTTGCTGCCCGACTTGGCGGCACTGCGCACCGACTTGGCCAGCGCATAAAACTCGGCCGTGTAGCGGTGGATTTCCTGCGGACTAGACAACACCCGGCGCACCGTGCGACGCGACTGGCGCTCCACCTCGGCCACCCAGCCGGTGACATAGGGCTCGGAGGTGGCCACGGTGATCTCGGACGGGCTGACCGTGACCGGCAGGATCTTGTGGCGCTCGGCATAGGCCGCGCTCATGGAATCGGCGATCTTGCCCACGTCCACCTTGAGCGGGTCTATGCGCAAATAGGCCAGGCCAGCACGCTGGGCCAGCCATTGGGTCAGCAGTTCCATGTCCAGCGGCTTCTGGTCGGAGGCACGCCGCATGGAGACATTGGCCAGGCGCAGCAGCGGGTGCTGCGCGCTTTCGGCGCGGGAGCAGCGCGCTATGGTGCGCGTCGCCTCGTCCTCGGCAATCACGCCGTCTTGCTGCAACCAGCGCACCACCATGCGCCAGTCCAGCGGGCCGACATGCGCCGCCGTGCCATGGGCTGTGGCGTGGCTGCTCATGCCCTGACCGGTTTGAACACCCGCACCCACTTATCGGCGGGCAGGCCCCAATCGCGCACGATGATGTCGGCGCGCTCGGACAAGAGCTTGCGTGTCGGCCTGGAGGCGGTGCGCTGGGCCAACACCACCGTATTGCCTTCGCGCGTGGACTTAAAGGCCCAGACCGCGTCCATGCCAAAGGCCACGGCAATCTGGTCCACACTGTTCTGAAAGCTGCTGGAGCGGCCAAACAGGTTGACCGTCATGCTGCCTTCCTCGGTCAATGTGTTGCGGCAATCAGCATAAAAGTCGGCACTGTCGAGCACCGGCGCTGCTGCCTCCTCGTCATACAAATCCACATGCAGCAGATCGACTGCGCCCTGCCAGCGCGGCTTGTTGATTTCGCGCGCGGCATCGGCCAGCACTACCTGCATCCGCGGGTTGTCGGCGGGCAGATGAAACCAGCCCTTGCAGGCGTGCAGCACCTGCGGGTTGAGTTCGATGGCCGTGGTGTTTTTCATGCGCAGCACCTTGTGGCAAAACTTGGTCAGCGAGGCCGCGCCCAGACCCAGCTGCAAGGCCTGGCGCTGCTTGACGCTGGCCGGATCAACAAACAGCAGCCCGGCCATCATGCGCTGTATGTATTCATGCACCAGCACATGGGGGTCGTCGAGCAGCATGGAGCCCTGTATCCATTCGCTGCCCAAATGCAGATGCCGTACCGGGCCTTCTTCAGAAAAGTTGACTTCGGGGAGATTGATTGCTTCATTTCTTGTCATGGGGATTTATACCAGCATGGCAAGCTTGGGCAAGGCAGCGCACACATTGGCACAGCTGGTGGTGGCCAGATCTTCCAGAGTCATGCCACGCAGGTCCGCCACCACCGCTGCAATGCGCGGCAGCTCAGCGGGGGTATTGCGACCCTGTGCCACACCCGCGGCGCGCTGTTCGGCCGTCACGTACAACCAGTGCGGCGGGATATCGGGGGCATCGGTCTCCAGCACCAGGGCGCTAAGCGGCAGGCCGGCTGCCAGACGCCGCAGCTGCAGCGCCCGCTCGAAGGTCACGGCGCCCCCAAAGCCGAGCTTGAAGCCCAGCTTGAGAAATTCCTGCGCCTGCACCTCGCTGCCGTTAAAGGCGTGCGCAATGCCAGCCCAGGGTTTTGCCGCAGCAAGCTCGCGCAGATGCTTGAGCAGCTGGTCGGCCGAGCGGCGCACATGCAGCACCACCGGCAAATCGAATTGACGTGCCAACTTGAGCTGGGCGCGGTAGAAATGCTCCTGCTTTTCGCGCATCGCGTCCGTGCATAGCGCCGAGACAAAGTAATCCAGCCCGATCTCGCCCACCGCCACCAGGCGCGGGTCGTCGCGGTGACGTTCCAATTGCACCTCCAGCGCGGCCAGATCGTGCTCGCTGGCCTGCGGCACATACAGCGGATGAATCCCCAGGCAATAGCTGTCCTGGGTCTGATGGGCCAGCAGGCGCACGGCATCGAAATGGGCCACCTCCACCGCCGGGATCACGCAATGCGCAACGCCCTGGTTTCGGGCTGCGCTGCGTACGGCGCTTAGGTCTGAACTGAACTCAAACGCATCCAGATGGCAATGGCTGTCAATCCATTGCATGGCGCGCATTCAGACAGTGGGCCGCAGCTTGCCCTGCACCAGCGAGAGTTGGCGGCTGCAGCGCGAGGCAAGCGCCGCGTCGTGCGTCACCAACACAAAGGCCGTGCCGTGGGCCTGCGCCAGCTCCAGCATCAACGCAAACACGCCGTCCGCCGTGCTGCGATCCAGATTGCCGGTGGGCTCGTCGGCCAGCACACAATCCGGCCGCGTCACCAGGGCACGGGCAATCGCCACGCGCTGGCGCTCGCCGCCCGACAGCTCCGCGGGCCGGTGCTGGGCGCGGTCTTTAAGGCCCACCTTCTCCAGCATGTCGCTGGCGGCCTGCACTGCCAGTTCACGCGGCAGGCGGCGAATCGTCAGCGGCATGGCCACGTTGTCCAGCGCACTGAACTCGGGCAGCAAATGGTGGAACTGGTAGACAAAGCCCAGATGCCGGTTGCGCAGCCACCCCTGCCCGGCCGCGCTCAGGGATGCCAGCGCCGATCCGCACAGGGTGACGCTGCCGCTGCTGGGCGCGTCCAGGCCGCCTAGCAAATGCAGCAAGGTGCTTTTGCCAGAACCGGAGGCACCGACGATGGCCAGGGTCTCGCCCCGTTGCACGCTCAGGTCCACGCCTTGCAGCACCGTGACGTCGAGGCGGCCTTCTTCAAAGCGCTTCGAAAGCCCAATGCAAGACAGAATTATTTCACTCATATCGCAGCGCCTCCGCCGGGTTGACGCGGCTGGCGCGCCAGCTCGGATAGAGCGTGGCGACAAAGGCCAGCACCAGGGCGATCAGGCCAATCGGCAAGATGTCGTTCATTTGCGGGTCGCTGGGCATGCGGCTGATGAGGTAAATGTCCTTGGGCAAAAAGGTCGCGCCCAGCAGGTGTTCCAGCGCCGGCACGATCACGTCGATGTTGAAGGCCACCCCCAGGCCCAGCAGCAGACCGGCCAGCGTGCCGATGACGCCGACCATGGCGCCCTGCACCACAAAAATTCCCATGATGCTGGCCGGACTCGCGCCCAGCGTGCGCAGAATGGCAATGTCGGCGCGCTTGTCGGTGACAGTCATCACCAAGGTGCTGACCAGGTTAAAGGCGGCTACCGCCACGATCAACGTCAGGATGATGAACATCATGCGTTTTTCTACCTGCACGGCGGCAAACCAGCTGCGGTTCTGCTGGGTCCAGTCGCGAATAAGCAGCTCGCCGCTCAGGCTGCGACGCAGCTCGGCGGCCACTGTGCGCGCCTCATGCAGATCGCGCAGTTTGAGGCGCACGCCGGTCGGGCCTTCCAAACGAAAGATGCGCGCGGCGTCCTGCCAGTGCATCATCACCAGGGCCGAGTCGTATTCAAAGTGGCCGGAATCAAAGGTGCCCATCACCGTCATTTGTTTGAGGCGCGGCACCACGCCGGCCGGAGTGACCTCGCCACTGGGCGCCACCAATGTCACCTTGTCACCGACGCGCACGCCCAGGGAGCGGGCCAACTCAAGCCCCAAAACCACACCAAATTCTCCGGCCTTCAACTGGCTCAGCACCGCCGCCTGCGGGCCCGAAGCCACGTCGGTCACCTCATGTTCCAGCGCCGGATCAATGCCGCGCACCATCACGCCCTTCATGTCCTCACCGCGCGCCAGCAGGGCCTGAGCGGCAATGAAGGGGGCCGCGCCAATCACCTGCGGGTTGGCCTTGGCCTCTCTGAGTGTGGTGGCCAGATCCGGCAGGGCCGCTCCACCGATGGCATAGACCTCGATATGCGAGACCACGCTGAGCATGCGGTCGCGCACCTCCTTTTGAAAGCCGTTCATCACGCTCAGCACGATGATCAGCGCCGCCACACCCAGGGCGATGCCCAGCATGGAGACGCCGGAGATAAACGAGATGAAGCCATTGCGCCGGGTGCTTCGCCCGGCACGGGTGTAGCGCCAGCCCACCAGCAGTTCGTAGGGAATTTGTTTCACACGGCGATTGTGGCATTACGGCGGCTCGTCTGACCGAGTAACCAGGCAGGCTGCCGATACCAGTGGGGTGGATGTTTCCGGTAGGTAAAGGAGGAGCCCGCAGGGCGGGGGACACGGACGGAAACATTTACCCCGCTGGCAGCGGGGTACACAAAACGGCACGAACAGGTCACATGGCAATCATCCACCCCGGCGCACCGACGCCCACAAGCCGCGACAATACACAACCATGCCCACCCTGCCCGCCATGCGAACCATAGTCACCCACGCCAAGCCCCCGCAAGGC
>Ga0118677_10004488_pt1 | contig 25361 bp, 25 predicted proteins | sample AliMusrvi5mmetaG_FD_86154 | JGI IMG/M metagenome (GOLD analysis project Ga0118677, IMG submission 86154)
CCAGATCCCCCAGGACTGCGCCGGCGTGTAGAGCGCGAAGCCGGTGTAGGCCATGTACAAGATGATCGGGACCGTCGCCAGATAGGCGATCTTCTGCAGCGCACCGTACTTGGCCGAGATGACACGCGTGTTGCGGAAGAAGAGGTAGTACTTCACCGTCTCCATGAACTGGTGCTTGTTCTCTTCTTGCGGCAACCAGTTCTTCAGGTCCGTGTCCACAGCCTTGCTCCCGAGTTGGTTGGCGTCCTTGACCCAGAAGGCCAGGATCACTCTGCTCGTGAGGTTGATGAGCAAGATGAACATGAGCGTGAAGTGGATGGTCCGCGCGCCGTTCATGAACCCGGCGAAGAACGGATAGTGGATGTAGAACCCTGTGAACGCCAGGCCGATCATGCACAGCAGGTTGATCCAGTGCGTGAACACGAAGATCAACGGATGTGCTTCGCGATAGTGGCCTTCATGAGACATGGCGATCACCTGCCGCTGGGCTGCGACATCACGAACGATTTCTTGCCGGTCTTGGGTTCAATCACGTGAACCCCGCAACCGAGTCAAGGATCGAAACTGTGAACGATCCGCAGCGCTTCGAGAGGTTTGGTGGGATCGGCGATGGGCGTGCCGACGAGCGCCTCTTCCATCGGGCCGCGGACACCGGCGTCGTCGCGCGGAGAGCAATCCCACGTGGACGGGGTGACGACCTGATAGTTGGCGATCTTGCCGCCACTCACGTTGACCCAGTGACCGAGGGCGCCACGCGGCGCCTCCCACAAGCCTGCGCCCTGACCGTCGGACTGCGTGGCCTCCACGAAGTACTTGGAGTCGCCACCCTTGACGGCTGCGACCATCTCGCCGATCCATCCGCCCATGGCGTCGGCGATGACCTTCGCCTCGAGGTTGCGGGCGGCGACACGGCCGAGCAGTGACACGAGCACGGTCGGCGGAAGCTTCTTGCCGGCTGCCTTGCTGAGCGCACCCAGCGCGCCGTCGACGAGCGCCTTGACCGGCGCGACCCCGTCCACGTATGCGACGAGCATGCGCGCGAGCGGCCCGACTTCCATCGGCTTGCCGTTCAGACGCGGCGCCTTGACCCAGGAGTACTTGCCGTTCAGGTCATACGTCGTGAAATCGGCCTTCGTCTCACCCTTGGCCGGGTTGAGATTGTCACCCGAGTCGTACCAAGAGTGCTTGATGAACTCGGTGACCTCCTCCGGCTTCGGATCGAAGGGCGTGAGGCCGGTGAGGGCCCCGCGCGGCATGACGCGCTTCTTCGGATCCATGCTGACGTCGTCGAAGACGCCCCAGGCCAGGAAGTTGCCGACGCCCTTGCCGTAGCCGGCCGCCTCGAGATAGAACGGCGCGATGGCGAGCGTGTCAGGGATCATCGTGTTCGTGATGAAGTCGCTGACACCCTGCCAACGGAACAGGACGTCCGCCAGGCGCTGCTCGGACGCGACCCACGACGTACCGCCGGGGATCGAGGTCATGAAGTGCGGGAACTTGCCGCCCATGATCGCGATGATCTCCGCGGCCTGGGCCTGGATCTGCAGGGCCTCCAGGTAGTGCGCGACCGCGATCAGGTTGAGCTCGGCCGGCAGCTTCATGGCGGGGTGGCCCCAGTAGCCGTTGGTGAAGATGGACAGCTGGCCGCCCTTGACGAACCCTGCGAGACGCTTCTGGATGGCGCCGAAGTCGGCGGTGGTGGTGCCGGCCTTCTCGGCCAGCGCGTACGTGTCCGCGATGTTGGCGGACAGCGCCGAGACGACGTCGACGTAGTCGAGAGCGGTCAGGGTGTAGAACCACAGCACGTGGCTGTGGAGGAACTCCGCGCCCTCGATGATGTTACGGACGATGCGAGCGTTGTTCGGGATCTTGATACCGAGCGCCGCTTCCGAGCCCATCGTGGAGGCGTGTCCGTGAGAGATAGGGCACACGCCGCAGATGCGCTGCGCGATGTAGAACGCGTCCGCCGGGGCCCTGCCCTGGAGAACCGTCTCCATGCCGCGGTACAGACCGCCTGATACCCACGCGTCCTTGACCACGCCGCTGTCGACTTCGATCTCAACGCGCAGATGACCCTCGATGCGGGTGATCGGGTCTATGGCTACACGTGCCACTACTTATCGCCTCCTTCCGAGCTCTTGTTCTTGGAGTCGAACTTCTTCTCGCTCTCCTGCGGGACGCCCTTGATGCGGCCCTTGGAAGCGGAGACGACACCGTGGACGACGAGACCGGCCGCGGCGACTCCGCCGACGACAGCTCCGATGGTCGACGGCTGCACGCCGCCGATGCCCGGGAGGCGGGTGTCAGCGAGTCTTGACAGGAACGGGGTCCCTGCGTCGACCCAGTTGCCGGGGCCGCCCTTGAGCGGATCCGCGGTGCCGCAACCGATGCACGGTGAGCCGGACTCGACACACCAGGAGACGCGACGGTTCCAGCGAACGAGCGGACATGTCGTCTTGGTCTGCGGCCCCTTGCAGCCCATCTGGTACAGGCAGAACCCTGCGGCCTCTTGGGCCGTCTGGTCCGCGCTGCCGAACTGCACGAACTCGCCGTTCTCGAAGTGGCCGCGGCGCGGGCAGTTGTCGTGGATGGTCTCGCTGTAGAGCGACTTCGGCTCGTTGAACTCGTTGAGCGGCGGAAGCGCTCCGACGAGCAGGTAGTCGACGAGTACCGACACGACCCACTCAGGGTTGACCGGGCAGGTAGGCAGGTTGACCACGGGGGTCTTGATGCCGTTCTGTGCCAGGTACGCTTGGACGCCCGTCGCCTTGGCAGGGTTCGGATCGCCGGCGACCCAGCCACCGTCGACCGCGCACGAGCCGACCGCGATGACCGCCTTCGCCTTGGAGCAGACTTCCTTGAGCTCATCGACGCCGGGCTTGCCGGCGATGCGCAGGACGTTGCCGCCCTGGCCGGTCATGACGGAACCCTCGACGATGACGATGTAGCCGCCCTTGTCGACCGTCGCGGTGATGTTGTCCTCCGCCTGTGTGCCTGCGGCCGCCATGACCGTCTCCCAGTAGTTCACGGAGAGAAGGTCAAGAACGATCGTGGGCACGTCAGGCACGCCGATCTGTGCCATGGACTCGGTGCAGCCCGTGCACAGGCCATGCGCGAGCCACAGCGCCGGCTGAAGAGTACCAGCTGCGATAGCCGACGCGATCTGCGGGGCGTATACCTCCGAAAGCCCGATCACCGCCGCGACTGAACCACAGAACTTCATGAAGTCACGACGCGTGACGCCCCGCGCGGCGAGGAGATCGTAGAACTCACCTCGCACTTCTTGCGCCATTCCATACACCTCCTTGCGTTCACTCACGTGGACATCCGCGAGGCCCCTTCCCCTCCGGGAAGGCCCTGCATCCTCGCGCTCCTCCGAGACCCCTGCTCCTCCTTTCGATACTCGAGAAAACCGCTGGTCAGACCTTTCAGTCACGACACACGAACGTCGCCCCGGTGCGCTCAAGGCGCACAGGGGCGACGAAGTGGTCGGAACTGGTGTGGGGGTCGGAGTCACACACCGTGCGTGCGGGCAGACCTGCCCGGGCAACCGATCAAGGCGCCGAGTAGCAGCGATCACCGGACGGAGCGTCGCCGGCTGAGGTGCAGGGCCGCACACCTTTGAACTGTGTCACCTGCAAGGCTGCCCCACACCCCCCTCGAGACACGATCGTGGACACCAAGTAACAAGTCTGCGACTTCGCTCACTCCGGCACAATAGTCTTGTACCCACGGAGTGCGTCGAGTCCTGCGGGAGCGGCGACCCACCCGGCAGTCCATCGCTCGCTCGCCGGATCCGTGTCGGGGAGGAAATGCCGGTCCGATGTCGAACCCTACACGCACGAGCGGCAGGCGTCCGGGAGGACCGAACGACGGAGGCGTGCGAGTCTCCGCCGGCCGCAGCGGACGCGAGGTCGTGGAACATGGCAGGACTCTCGGACCCCACCCTCATCATCGATGTGCGAGGGTTCACACCAGCGCTCAGAGGGCCCTTGATCACGTGCGTCGTCGATCAGCTGATCGAGGCGGAGGCGCAGGACGCGGTCATGGTGATCCTGGACTCGGAGCCCGCAGGCCTCGGCTATCAGTTCGAGATGCGTCGCGAGACGCGGGGGAAGGTGGAGTTCACCTACGACCAGCGCCACGACGGCGCGTGGGTGGCGATCATCCGGCCTCGTCCGGGGCGAGACGACTGACCAGATCGGTCCCGTGCTGGCGGATCAGCCTGGTGAGATCCCTCAGACTGCCCCGCCCGTCGGAGACGGCGGGACCATCTCCCGTGAAGAAGGTGCGCATCCCGGTCTTCGACGCCGGCATGTCCAGGAGCGCGTCGTCTCCGACCATGAGGCAGGCCGCTGGCTCGCACCCGATCGACTCGGCGGTCTGTTCGAAGTAGCGCGGAAGCGGCTTGCACGCCTCCATCGTCTCGTAGGTCGTGAGCAGGTCGAACGGTACATCACCCAGTCCAGCCCAACCGAGCCGCTGCCGGATGGCGATGCGAGGGAAGATCGGCTGTGTCGCCACGGCCACCCGGAACCCCGCGGAGAGAGCGGCGTCGACGACTTCGCGGGCGCCCTCGGACGGGCCGGCACCCCCTCGCAGCGAAGGGAAGACGCCGAGGTAGAAGCCCTCGAAGATCGGCCAGGCGTGGTCAAGGACGACTCCGCAGCGGGCCTGCAGGTCCTCGGCGAAGACCTCGCGGTTCGTCCGGCCGACGTGGTCCGTCTGCATCGTGCCGGTGGACGCGAGGATGGAGTGCAGGAGATCGTCCACGCCGGCGAACCGCTCGTGGGCAAGTCGGTCCACGGCCGCGAAGTACCTTGTGAGGAACGCGCCGACATCCAGGTCGAGCAGGGTGCCGTCGAGGTCGAAGAGGATCCCGCTGTGGGACACGGAGCAGTCGACCCTTCGGATGCGTACAGGACGTGGGCCGATCGTAGCATCCGCGCTCGCGTCCGTGCCGCCGGGGGCGCACCCAGGTGGGTAGGAATCACCACGGTGGGTCGCTGTACGCGACCACGCAGGCGACTCGAGGAAGGCGCTACCATGAAGGAGTACACGGCGGAAGAGCTCGCGCGGTTCGACGGCAAGAACGGCAGCCCCGTCTACGTCGCCTACAAGGGCGTCGTGTACGACGTGAGCGGTTCTCCGATGTGGAGCGGCGGGGACCACGAGGGCATGCACGCCGCGGGCCGGGACCTCACGGTGGAGCATGACGACGCGCCCCACGAGGTCCACGTGACCGAATTCCCGCAGGTCGGGACGCTGGTCTAGCCCGCGGGCCGCTCGAACAGAGCCACTGTCTCGACGTGCCACGTCTGAGGGAAGAGGTCGATCGGCTGAGCGCTCACAAGGTGCAGGCCGTTCGCTTCGAGCACCTTGGCGTCCCTTGCCAGCGTCGCCGGGTCGCACGAGACGTAGACGATCCGGCGCGCGCCCGTCGCGATCAGGGCCGCGGTCACCTCGGGGCTCATCCCCGCCCGCGGTGGATTCACGACTGCGAGATCGAATCGGCCTGCCTCCTCGAGGGCGCGCGCGGCGTCGCCTCCGAGCACCTCCGCCGACAGCTCCGCGTCCTCAAGGTTCGAGCGCAGGTCGCGCAGCGCCGACCCCGTGCCCTCGATGGCGATCACGTCGCCTGCCCTCTCCGCGATCGGCAGGGTGAACGTGCCCACGCCGGCGAAGAGATCGAGCACGCGGTCCGTCCCGTCGGGTCTGAGCGCGGTGAGAACCCTTTCCGCCATGGTCTCGGCCAGCGCCGTGTTCACCTGGAAGAACGAGGGCGCCGAGACCCGGTAGGTGTAGGGCCCGAGCTTCTCGCGCCAATAGCCCCGTCCGGAGAGGACCTCGACCTTCGCGTCGAACCTGCGGCGCGCCGCGCCCTGCGGGAGCACCCGGGTGACCACGCTCGCTCGGGTCGCGTCTCCCAGTGTGCGTGCGACCGCCTGACGCGGGAACGGTCCTGCGGCGGCCCAGAGGTCGACCTCGATGTCGCGGGTGCGCGCAGCGGCCCGCAGCGCGACGCGCTCGAGGTGGAGCGGCGTCCTGCCGTCGAGGTAGCGGATGGCGCCGGTGAGGGCCTTCGGGAGGCTGCGCGCCCTCTCCGGAAGAAGGAGGCAGGCGTCGATCCGGACTGTCTCCTCGCTTCCTTCGCGGGCAAGGCCCAGGAAGGGGTGTCCCGCCGCGTCCTTCGCGACCTGCATCTCCAAGCGGTTGCGGTAGCCGTAGGGGGACGCGCCGGTCACGACCGCTCCGACCTGCACGTCGTCGAGACCACCTATCCGGTGCAGAGCGTCCGCGACCTCGCGGCGCTTGGAGGCGACCTGCACCTCGTAGGCGACGTGCTGCCACTGACAGCCCCCGCACGCGCCGAAGTAGGGGCATGGTGGGGTCCGCCGATCGACCGAGGGCTCCACGACGGCGGTGGCACGCGCCTCGATGAATCTTCCGTGATCCGCAGTGACCTCGGCGTCGAGCAGGTCGCCCGGGCAGGCACCCTTCACGAAGACGACGCGCCCGTCATCGGCGTGAGCCACACCGGCTCCGCCGGAGGCGAGAGTCTCGATACGCAGGGCGCGCAGTTCCACCGCTGTCCTCCTTCGTGAGTCCCGTCCGCCGGGCCGACGGCTGCGATGATACGGCAGGCCCGGGCGGGCAGACGGCCATCAGTGCGCTAAGCCCCCCTTCCCGGCCTGCCGATAACTGTCTCGGACCCGCCCTTCTCAGCGGCGGACACTATCGGATGGATGAGGTTCCTCGTGCCCGAAAGTCGTGTCCTCATCGTGAACGAGGATCTGGCCCTCTTCGAGAAGCTCCAGCAGTACCTCTGCGCGAGATCCCCCGAGATGACGGTCATGAGCGCCATCTCCGGTCCTCGCGCCATCGGTATCGCCTCTGCGCGCCCTCCGGACGTCATCGTCGTCGACGCCGAGCTGAGCGACATGGACGGCTATCGCCTCACGGCGACGCTCAGAGCGCAGCCGGGGCTGGAGAAGACGCCCGTCGTGATCCTGGCTGCCGTCCCGAACGAGCAGACGGCAGCGCGGGCCCGGGAGGCCGGGGCGACGGCGCATCTTCCGTCTTCGGCCGATCCCGCCGTCCTGCTCGACACCATATGCCGCGTCGCCGGGCTGCGTCTGTCCGGCGCGTCCACGTCAGACGATCCCGCATCGGACGGCTCGGCCGCGGTCGCCTCCTCCGGCGCCGGCTCGTCTCCGGCTCCTCTACATCTCGACGAGCTGCTCGCTCTGCTTCTTGAGCGTGGCGGATCGGACCTGCACATCACCGTGGGCAGCCCTCCGGGACTGCGTCTGCGCGGCGAGATAGTCCCCGTCGAGAACACCGGCGCGCTCACTCCCAAAGACACGCAGGACCTGATCCTGTCGATACTCTCCGAGGACCAGCGGCACAAGTTCGAGACGGAGCTCGAGCTGGATTTCGCGTACTCCCTGCCCGGAGTGTCACGCTTCAGGGCCAATGTGTTCCAGCAGCGCAACTCGATCGGCGCTGTCTTCCGCGTGGTGCCGCTGAGCGTCCCCACGCTTGAAGAGCTGCACCTTCCCAAGGTGTGCCGCACGCTCGCGGATCGTCCGCGCGGGCTTGTCCTGGTGACCGGCCCGACCGGATCAGGCAAGTCGACGACGCTCGCCGCGATGATCGACCACATCAACGCCACGCGCCCCGTCCATATCGTGACGCTCGAGGACCCGATCGAGTTCATGCACAAGCACAAGAGGGCCTACGTCAACCAGCGGGAGATAGGGGAGGACACGCACTCCTTCGCCTCCGCCCTGCGAAGGGTCCTTCGCCAGGACCCAGACGTCATCCTCGTCGGCGAGATGCGCGACCTGGAGACCATCAGCGCGGCGATCACGGCCGCGGAGACGGGGCACCTCGTCCTGGCGACCCTGCACACCACCGGCGGTCCGGAGACGGTCGACCGCATCATCGACGTGTTCCCTCCCTACCAGCAGCAGCAGATCCGTCTGCAGCTCTCGGCCACTTTGGAGGGTGTCGTCTCGCAGGTCCTGCTCAGGACGCCCGACGGCAAAGGTCGTGTCCTCGCGATGGAGGTCATGCTCTGCACGCCACCGATCGCGAACCTCATCCGCGAGGGCAAGACGCATCAGATGCCCACGATCATCCAGGGTGCGTCGGCCATCGGCATGCAGACGCTCGACACGCACCTCAAGCAGCTCATCAAGTCGGGTGCGGTCACCTTCGAAGAGGGCATGAAGAAGGCGAAGGACCCCAAGGAGCTTGCGGCGCTACTCGGTCGTCAGCAGTAGAATCCTCACCTGCACGGTCTTCGGAGGGCGAGTCGCGCCCCGGCATCGCCGTGCGTCGCGGTGTCCCGTCTGCGTCCGTGACGGGCATCTTCTGAGGTGCGCGCGTCTTGTTGTGCGCCGCGAGCGATCGATCTTCGGTGAGGAGTATCCGATGGACAACGTCCGCGTGCGGTGGGTCAAGGACCGCCAGTTCGTAGCCTGGGACCGCCTGGGTCATGGGGTCGTCATGGACGTTCCCGGGGCGAGCACGGATGAGCCGATCGGCGCGCGACCGATCGAACTCGTGCTCTACGCGCTCGGTGGCTGCACGGGGGTGGACGTCGCGAGCGTGCTGGAGAAGAAGCGCCTCGACGTCCGCGGCATCGACATCTCCGTCTCAGGAGTGCAGAGGGAAGACGAGTTCCCTCACTCGTACGAGACCGTCGACCTTCACTACACCGTGACGGGCGTTGCGGTCCCCGATGCTGCCGTCGAGCGTGCGATCGAGCTCTCGCAGACGAAGTACTGCTCAGTGAAGGGCATGTTCGGTCCGCAGGTGTCGATCACCACCAGCTTCGAGGTCGTGGAGCCGCCGGCGCCCGGTCCCTCGCGTATCGACGAGGGGCGGCGGGATGTCTGACGAGTGTTCCGCGCGAACGTGCGTCGTCATGCCCGTCTACAACGAGGCTCTCAGCCTCCTCGGCGTGCTGGACGCGGTGCGGGCGGTCTTCGACGGATGGATCGTGGTCGTCGACGATGGATCGACCGACGGAACGGGGCTCCTGCTTGAGAGGCGCCCGGACGTCTGGCTGGTCCGACACACCCACAACCGGGGATACGGCGCATCTCTGCGCAGTGGCTTCGAGGTCGCACTCGAACTCGGCGCCGAGACGGTGATCACCATGGACTGCGACGGGCAACACGAACCCCGTCACATCTCCGAGTTCTGCACGGATCTCGCACTGGGCGGCGCGGACATCGTCTCCGGCTCTCGCTATCTGCCCGACAGCGGAGCGGCCGGAGTGCCCCCCGCCGGCCGGCGCGCCCTGAACGAGCGCATCACCGCGACCGTCAACGCGCTGACCGGTTGGGGCCTTACGGACGCGTTCTGCGGCTTCAAGGCCTATCGGGCGGACGCCCTGCGACGGATCGCCACGGACGAACCGGGCTACGCGATGCCGCTCGAGCTGTGGGCGCGCGCGTGGGAATCGGGACTCCGCGTGAGGGAGATGCCGGTGGAGCGCATCTACAACGACCACGACCGGTCGTTCGGGCACGACCTCGACGACCCTGAGCGTCGCTACGCGTACTACACGGCGGTGTGGGAGCGCGCGGTCGGCGAGTCCCCTCAGCGATGCGACCCGGATCCAGGAGGCCGATGAGAGTGGCGGACGTGATGTGTGTCGGCGCGCACCCGGACGACGTCGAGATCGGCATGGGCGCCACCGTGGCGAAGATGGTGAGGCAGGGGCTCGACGTGGTCATGGTCGACCTGACCGACGGGGAGCCGACGCCTCATGGGACACACGAGACACGGATGGCTGAGGCGGCCGAGGCGGCACTGGTCCTCGGCGTCGCCGGCCGGCACACGCTCGATCTTCGCAATCGGGAGCTCGCGGACACCGTCGAGGCGAGGTCGATGCTCGCGGAGCTGATCCGTGCCCACGCGCCGCGGCTCCTGTTCGCGCCGTATCCGGTGGACGCCCACCCCGATCACATCGCCGCTTCTGCGATCGTCGAGGCAGCGCGGTTCTACTCGAAGTTCGTGAAGACCGACATGTCGGGATCCCCGCACTACCCCGCGAGGCTCTACCACTACTTCGCGGTGCATCTGCGTCTCGTGGCCAAACCCTCCTTCATCGTCGATGTGAGCGAAGACATCGGGCGCAAGGGCGAGGCCCTGGGGTCGTACCGCTCGCAGTTCGGGGAACAGACGTCGAACCGGGGCGTGATGGACTGGGTCGACGGCCAGGCGCGGCAGTGGGGCGCGCTCATCGGCACGACGGCCGGAGAGCCGTTCTTCTCCCGCGAGGAGATCGGGATCCGCGACGTAAGGGACCTGGTGTAGATGGCGCGCAGCAGGACGACCATCCCGACCGGCCACGGCCAGGTCCTCGCCGAGCCGGCATACGAGCAATGGGCGGCGCTCCTCCAGGACAACGTGACCCGATCCCGCGGTTGGACGTTCGAGCTCTGCGGCGAACCGGTCTCGGCGGTGAGAGCGCAGGCGCGCGCCGAGGCACTGGAGCGCGCCCGCGAGTTCTCGGCGCGGCTCGGCGTCCCGGTCCGCGATGCCTCGACCCAGGACATCCTCGTCGTCACGGGTCATCAACCGGAGATCTACCACCCGGGGATCTGGATCAAGGACTTCCTTCTGCAGCGGCTCTCGGAGGACACGGGTGCCGCCGCCATCGATGTCGTCGTGGATTCGGACTCCTTCGACACCGTCGAGGTCCACTCTCCGTGCCTGCGACCCGATGTACGGGTCTGCCGCGCCTTCCTCGCGGTGGGGACCGCAGACGGCTGCTACGCGTGCACGCCCGTCCCTCCGCCCGGCACCATACGCATGTTCTGCGCGGCAGCCGCCGAGCACCTGGCAACGCTGCCGGCGCCGGCGATCGGGCACCATTTCGCGCGCTTCTGCGCCGACCTTGAGGCCGCCGCGGCCGATGCGCACGACCTCGGCGAGCTCCTCACCATGGCGCGCCGCCGGTTCGAGGCTCCGGCCGGCACCGACTACCTCGAGCTGCCGGTCACCTCGATGGCAAGGTCGCGCGCCTTCGCGACCCTCGTCGCTCACATGGCCCTTCACGCGGACGAGTTCGCGCACGTTTACAACGGCGCGCTCGCCGACTACCGCGACCGCACCGGCGTCCGCACACCGGCCCAGCCGTTCCCGGACCTGCGCTGCGAGGAGGGTCTGATCGAGCTCCCCCTGTGGCACCTGCGCGACGGCGGCCGCACGACCGTGTGGGCCCGCACGGGAGCTGCCCCCGCTCTTGTCGCGGACGGCGACGTGCTGTGCGAGCTGGGCGAGTGCGGAGAAGCTGTCGAGACGATTATGGGCTCGCCGCTGGTCCCGGCGCCGAAGGCGCTCACCTTGACCATGTTCACCCGGTTGCTGGTGGCCGACTTCTTCATCCACGGTGTCGGCGGGGGGAAGTACGACCAGGTCACAGACGATGTCTTTCGCCGGTTCTTCGGTATCGAGCCGCCCGCGTACGCCGTCGCGTCGATGACCGTCTACCTTCCGCTGGGCGCTCACGTCGTGCGCGACGAGGAGATCGAGCGGGCCGCGATGACGTTGAACCGCCTCAAGCACAACCCCGACCAGATGCTCGACGAGGTGGACTTCGAGACCCCGGAGGAGCGGGCGCGGGCGGCGGGGCTCGCGCAGGAGAAGTCGCACCTTGTGGAGGAGATCCGAGCCACCGACGCGGACCGCAAGACGATCGGCCGCAAGATCCGCGATGTCAACGACGAGTTGGCCGCCATGCTCGCGCCCATAGAGCGCCAGCTCCAGGACGAGCTGGCTCAACTGCGTCAACTCCGAGAGGCCAGCGAGGTCCTGACGGACCGCACCTATCCCTACTGCTTCTGGAGTCCGCAGGAGATCGCGGACAAGGCCAGATAGGTCGCGCCGTTCGGCGTCGCAAGCGAGGCGGCGGCGATGCTAGAATCGACGGCCTAGGGTCCGCGCACCAGCGGACATGTGGAAAGGAATCAAGCCATGGGCAAGCCGGTCATCGACCCGGACCTGTGCACCGCGTGCGGCATCTGTGTTGACGAGTGCCCATCGAGCGCGCTCGACCTGCAGGAGATATCGGTGCTGGCGCGCCCCGACGACTGCGCCGAGTGCGGCACGTGCGAAGAGGTCTGCCCCAACGAGGCGATCACGCTCAAGTAGCGTTCGACCTTCCGCAAGAGGAAGGCGAAGAAGGAGAGCCGGCCCCGACGGGCCGGCTCTCCTGCGTCTCGCGCTGATTCCTAGCCTCGGGGACCCCGGCCATCGTTCACATAGAGCTTGGGCTCCCTGCCGTGCAGCAGGCCGACGAAGCGCCGATGGTGCGCGGAGTAGACGATGACGCCCATGAGCAGGGCGAAGGGCCAATCGGGAGAGTGCAGCGCGAGTGCCGCCACGGGCAACGCCGCCGCCGCGGCCACCTGCCCCGCCATCATGTACCGGCTGATGGCGATCACCACCAGCGCCACGGCGACGACGGCCACGAAGTAACGCCAGTCGTAGGCGAGCATCGCTCCGGCGCCGGTGGCGAGACCCTTACCCGTGCGGGTAAGGCAACGGCTCCTGATCGCCAGCCACAGCGAGTAGTTGTGGCCCAGGACCGCACCGAGCACCGCGAGCGGCGGCACCGCCGCCAGCACCAGCACCGTGGACCCGACGCCGGCCGTCTGGCCTGCACGCACGAGCGAGAGCGCCGCGATCCCCCAGGGTGTGGTGAGAGCGGCCAGGCTGAAGCCGGTGACGACCCCTCTTGTCACCAGCACCGGGACGAGGCCCTTGAGCCCGTCCGCGAGGACCGCGACGGCGAACCATCTCCACGACCCGGTGGAGCGCCGGACGTTCATGGCGCCGACGTTCCCGGTCCCGTGCTCGGTGATGTCGACATGTGCGACGTGCCGCACGATCAGGTACGCCCATGGGACCGAGCCTATGAGGTAGCTGGCGACGAGCGCCGCCGCCAGTGGGATCGCGAGCCCGGCAGAGGTCATCACGATCGTCTCGGCACGATGCACTCGATGGCCGAGGGCAGGATCCGCACCTCGTAACGGGGCTCCAGCAAGACCTCGCCGTCTATCTGCGCGGGCAGGGGAGTGTCGCCCTCGATCGTCACCGACTCATGCCGCGACATGTGGACGACCGACATCCTCGTGTGGTGGCCGGTGATCACGAACGGCAGTCGCCACAACGCCTCTGCCAGGCCGAGTGCGTCGATGTCGCACACGTCGAAGAGTCCGTCGTCGGGGACGGCCTCGGGATTGATGCGGAAGCCCCCGCCGTAGGTGGCGCCGTTGGTGACCGCGATGATCAGCGCCTTCGTGGGCGTCGACTCGCCCCCGTCGAAGGAGACCCGCGCCTCGAAGGGCTCAAGATCACGGAACAGCACGTGCATCAGCGACGTGAGGTAGAGCCACATCCCGTCGCGTTGCTTGGTGACCTTGTACTCGACCGCTTTGGCGGTGACGCGCGCGTCCAGTCCGGTCGCGAAGGAGTTGTTGAAGAACGTGCCGTTGCACTCGCCGCAATCGAACCTGCGCCGCTCGCCCGTGCCGAGCAGCGCCGCGGCCTGGGCGAGGTCGAAGGGGATCCCGAAGGTGCGGCAGGTGTCGTTCCCGGAACCGGTCGGCAGGATGGCCAGCGCGGGGCGTTGCGGCGCGGCGATGCGCATCAGCCCGTTGAGGACCTCGTGCACGGTCCCGTCGCCCCCCCCGCGGCGACGACGACGTCACACCCGGACGCCGCCGCGGCGAGTCCGACGGCGTCTCCGGGGCTGCGGGTCGAGACGATCTCGTGGCTCGAGTTCGCCAGGAGCCGCTCGATCACAGGCAGCAGGCGCTCGGTCTCCCCGTGGCGCGCCTGCGGGTTCACGATCACGAGATGGTCCGGCTTCACCTTGCTGGTCCCTTTCGTCCACGCTCGCGCCGCAGCGATGAAAGGATAGACGAACTTCGCGCGATCGGCGTGGCAACGTGCCTTCGCGCTGTGCTACCGTTGCCCTCCGGCACGACAGCGGGCCCTGTTAGCTCAGTGGATAGAGCGTCTGCCTCCGGAGCAGAAGGCCGTAGGTTCAAGTCCTACACAGGGCACCACCAGCACACACGCGAGAGCCCGGCGCATGTTCTCGCGCCGGGCTCTCGCTCACCGCATGCCGGCGGGGACCGTCTATGCGTGGTCCTCGTCGCGCTCCTTCTTCGTCTGCTCCACCACGCGTCGCGCCATGTCCCCGGGCACCTCCGAGTACTCACCGATCTTCATGGTGTAGGAGCCGGTGCCATGCGTGAGCGAGCGCAGCTGCAGCGTGTAGCCCACGACCTCGGCGTAGGGCACTGTGGCGGTGATGACCTGCTTCCCGCCGGCGCTCTCCATGCCGTTGATGCGACCACGGCGCGAGGACATGTCGCCCATCACGTCGCCCGCATACTGCTCCGGGACGGTGATGGTGAGGTGCGCGATCGGCTCGAGCAGGACCATGTCCGCCTTCTCCGCGGCCGCCCGGAAGCCGATGCGCGCGGCGGTCTTGAACGCGATCTCCGAGGAGTCCACCGCGTGGTAGGAGCCGTCATAGACCGCGACCTTCACGTCCACCACGGGGTAGCCCGCGAGGACGCCCTGGATCATGGTCTCCTGGACTCCCTTGTCGATGGCGGGGATGTACTGACGCGGGATCCGTCCGCCCACGATCTCGTCGAGGAACTCGTAGCCGTTCCCGGGGTTCGGCTCCAGGCGCAGCCATGCGTCGCCGAACTGACCCGAACCGCCCGTCTGCTTCTTGTGACGGCCCTGAGCCTGGGCGATCTTGCGGATCGTCTCGCGGTAGGGGATGCGCAGGTCCACCAGTTCCGTGTCGACGCTGAAGCGGCTCTTCAGCCGCGACATGACGACCTCGACCTGCGTGTCTCCGAGGGCCGAGAGCACCGTCTGGTGGGTCTCGGGATCACGACGGAGCGCCAGCGTCGGGTCCTCCTCGACGATGCGGTTGATGCCCGTGCCGAGCTTGTCCTCGTCTGCCTTGTTCTTCGCGCGTATGGCCACCGCGTGCAGGGGCGCCGGCAGAGGCAGCGGCGCGAGCGGCGCGACCTCCTTGGCCGAAAGCGTGTCGTTCGTGACGACGTCGCCCAGCTTGGGAAGCACCGCGATGTCTCCGGCCGCGGCCGAAGCGATGTCCTTGGTCTCCTTGCCCATGAGCGACAGCACGTGGCCGAGGCGCTCCTTCTTGCCCGTGCGCGAGTCGTGGAGCTCCGAGTTCTGGGTGATCGTGCCTGAGATGACTTTGGCGAACGTGAGCCGGCCCTGATAGGGGTCCGACAGCGTCTTGAACACGAACGCGACGGCAGCCCCGTCCGGGTCCAGCTCCATCGAGCCGCCGTCCGCCGTCGTGAAGGGGCCGTGTGCGGAAGGGGCGGGGAAGAACGTGACGATCTCGTCCATGAGGTCCTCGACGCCCTGGAGCTTCGTCGCGCTGCCCACGAACACCGGGATGAAGATGCTCTGCGCGATGGCGAGTCCGAGCAGCTTCTCGAGGTCCTCCTGCGACAGCGCCTCGCCTTCGAGGAACTTCTCCATGAGCGCCTCGTCAGCCTCCGCGACCAGGTCGGTGAGCTTCTCGCGTGCCGCATCGACCGCGGCCGCGTACTCGGCCGGGATCTCCTCCATGTGCTCGCCGTCCGCATCGTGGCGGTACGCCTTCATGCGGATGATGTCGATGACGCCGTGGAAGTCCGCCTCTTTGCCCATCGGGATCTGGACTGCGCCCACGCGGTGGCCGAACGACGCGTCGAGGGCCTTCATCACGGCATCGAAGTCCGCGTGCTCCTTGTCGACACGGTTGACGAAGACGGCGCGGGCGATGCCCATCTCGCCCGCGACCTCCCAGAGCCTCTCCGTCTGCACCTGCGGGCCGCTGACCGCGTCGACGACGAACAGCGCCATCTCCGCAGCCGACATCCCTGCGATCGCGTCGCCGATGAAGTCGTTGAAGCCCGGTGTGTCCATCACGTTGACGCGCACGCCGTTGTGCGTGAAGGGCGCGAGTCCGAGTCCCACCGTCATGTGCCGCTTGAGGGCCTCGCGGTCGTGATCGAGTTGCGAATGACCGTCGTCGACGTTACCGAGGCGCTTGGTCTCGCCGGCCATGAAGAGCATCGCCTCGGCGAGGGATGTCTTCCCCGCGCCCCCATGGCCTACAAGGACGACGTTACGGACGCTGTCCGTGCTCGATGCTGTCATACGCCATCGCCTCCACGAGAGTCACCGGTGCATGGCCGCCGCGCGCAGACGAACGACGGCGCGGTCCCCGGGATCCGCGGGACGAGGAGCTTCCTCCGACCGCAGTCACACACACTAGCACCTCGCGCCACGCGCGCGCACGAGGCGCCGACGACGCCCGGCCCCGACCCACCCGGGCCCGTTGGCGACGCGCGGGGCGCCGCTGCTAAGATGGGCGGCGGCGCGCGCGGCGTCCGTCGCGGCGCCGAGACCGGCACTCTCGGCGAGCGCCGGATCGCCATCAAGCCTGCGAGGAGCGACAACGAGGTGGACCGAGAGCACTACGCTGCCGCGGAGGCCGCCTATGCGGCGGAGGACTGGCGTGAAGCCGCGCTGCAGTACCTCACGTCGGTCCATGGTGCCCCGTCGGACGGGACCGGAGCGGCCTACCACAAGGCGGGCAATGCGCTCGTGCGGCTCGGTCGCTATGAGGACGCAATCGGCGTCTACCGCTACGCGCTCGGCGACCCGAGCTACGACCGCCACTCCACGGTCCATGTGAACCTCGGCACCGCGCTCGAGGCCCAGGAGCGCCACTCGGAGGCCGTGTCGGAGTTCGAAGAGGCCCTCGCCGACCCCGCGTATCCCACGCCCTACAAGGCGCTGCAGGGCAAGGGTCGCGCTCTGTTCGAACTCGGGCGCTTCGGTGAGGCCGCCGAGGCGTACCGTCAGGCGGCGTGGACCGAAGGCAACCCCGATTCGGGGCGCGCCCTCAACAACCTTGGCCTGAGCTTCCTCGCCCAGGACAAGCCTCAGGAGGCCGTCGAGGCCTTCCGGGCGGCGGTCGGGGTCCGCGGGTACACCGCGAAGGGGAGAGCCACAGCGAACCTCGGTCTTGCCTACGCGAAGATGGGCTTCCACGAGGAGGCCGTCCGCGAGTTCGAGAAAGCCCAGGAGGTCCACGGGTACGCGCTCGCGGGCGAGACGCTCAGCACGTACGAAGCGAGTCGGTCATCGCTCGTCGCGCGCGCCCCATCAGAAGGCATGGCGCGCGACGAGACCGCTGACGACTCGACCGCGCCCACGGGGCAGGCGGACGCCGGGCCGGATCCGGCCGCCGACGCCCCGGCCGGGGAAGCGCCGACCGGTGCGCAGGAGAGCGGCCAGAGCCCCTCGCGATTCTTCACGATCTCCGAGAAGGAGATGCGCGATGAGAACCTCACCGCCGAGCGGGCGCAGCGCAAGGAGGGACGCCGGCCGCGCTGGATCCTCACGCGGATCCTCGTGGTGCTCGTGATCGTGATCGCGCTCGCCGGTTCTTTCGGCGGGGTGCTCTACTACGGATACGGCTATCCCACCCAGGAACAGACCGTGACCTCGTTGCTCGCGGCCTACAGCGCCGGAAGGCCGTATTCCGGCTACTGGGTGGCGGTTCCTCAGATCGATCTGCAGAAGCAGATGATGCAGCTTCCCGCGCGGTACACATCGTTCAAGATCGCGGGCGTGGACCGCTCGGCTCTCAAGTCCACGGCGCGGGTCGTGGTGCGGCTCCAGACCGGCGCGCAGCTCGACTACGAAGTCCTCCTCGTTCGCGAAGGGGTGGGCTGGAAGGTCGACGGCATCCTCAGCTCGTGGAGTTCCACCACCCCCTGATGCGCTCCCGGCACGTCGCGCCGGTCCACATGACCGTTCGACGTAGGCCGGTTCCGGCTCCGCCCGAGAAGCTTGCGCAGACTTTGTAACATTAGTTACTATGTGCCAGCGCCGCACGCCTGTTCCATCCCGTCGAGAAGAAGGAGCCCGCGTTGGACCAGAGCACGTACGTGATGATCAAGCCGGACGCCGTCGCCCGTGGGCTCGTAGGGCGGGTGGTCCAGCGGTTCGAGGACGCGGGCCTCAAGGTGGAGCGGATGGAGCTCGGAGTCGTGACGGCGCAGCAGGCGGCGGCGAACTACGCGGAGCACGCGGGCAAGCCGTTCTACGACGGACTCATCGCCTACATCACGAGCGGACCGGTCGTGAAGATGGTCATCTCCGGACCCGATGCCGTGACAGTGTGCCGGAAGCTGATGGGAGCCACGAACCCGCGCGACGCCGCCCCGGGCACGATCAGAGGCGACTTCGGCCTGATCATGGACGCCAACGTGGTCCACGGCAGCGACTCACCCGAGAGCGCCGCTCGCGAGATCTCGATCTTCTTCGGCGAGTAGCCGCCGGCGCTCGTCCCCCGGGCGGTGCGCTTGCGCCCGCGGGAGGCCGCCGGACCCCGCGACTGAAAGGGGCCGAACGGTGTTCTTCAAGATCATCGCAAAGGACGAGGTACCGGACCTGGTGCGCGGTATCGCCACCGAGTACGAGGTGATCGGCCCGCAGGCGAAGGGCACCGCGTTCGTGTTCGCCCCGCTCAAGGACCCCGCGGATCTGCGACTCGACTACGACATGACCATACTGCCCGCGAAACGCTACATCCTGCCCGAGCGCGAGACCCTGATGCGCTTCAGCGTCGAGGACAATGAGGTCGTCGAAGCCGAGCTCGACGCGCCGCGCCGCGCACTCTTCGGGCTGCACCCCTGCGATGTGAACTCGCTCCTTCTCATGGACAACGTGTTCCTCGACGGCGGCGACCCTGACCCCTACTACAAGGCGCGGCGGGAGAACACCCTCATCATCGGCGTCTCCTGCATGCCCGCCCCGACCTGCTTCTGCGACGCGTGGGGGACCGACGAGACGCACCGCGGCTTCGACATCTTCCTCACGGACATCGGCGACTCCTACTACGCGTCGATAAGCTCCGTTCGTGGGGCCGATCTCGTTGACAGGTTCGCGAAGGGCCGCGACATCACTGCTGAGGACACGGCCGCGTTCCAGGAGCGGTCGGCAGCGTTCAAGGCGGCGTTCGAGCACGAGATCGACACCTCACAGTTGCCGGTCCTCCTTGACGCGAAGTACGACTCTCCCATCTGGCAGGAGTTCGGCGAGATGTGTCTGGCATGCGGTGCCTGCTCCACCGTGTGCCCCACGTGCTACTGCTTCGACGTGCACGATGAGCTCGACGCCGACCAGAAGCACGGAGAGCGGGTCCGAACGTGGGACTCGTGCCAGTTCAAGGACTTCGCCGGAGTGGCTCATGGCAACTTCCGCGACTCGCGCGCGAGCCGGGTGCGCTACCGCTACTACCACAAGCAGTGGGGCTATCTCTCCCGATACGAGAAGGTCCTGTGCGTGGGGTGTGGGAGATGCACGCGCGCCTGCAAGGCGGACATCAATCCGCCGCGGGTCGTCCGCGCTCTTCAGACGGGGGTGGTCGACCGATGACCGCGAGCACGCTCGCCTCGCCAGTCCAGCTCAACCCATATCGGCCGTGGCCGGCGCGCATCACGTCGATCATCGACCTCACACCTCAGGAGAAGCTCTTCGAGTTGCGCCTCATCGACGACGCGACGCGCGACGCTTTCGATTTCGAGGCCGGGCAGTTCGTCGAGCTGTCGCTCTTCGGTGTCGGCGAGGCGCCCATCTCGATCTCATCCGCGCCCAGCAAGCAGGGATTCATCGAGCTGTGCATACGTGACTCCGGCGATGTCACCGGCGCCATGCATGCGAAGCAGTGCGGCGACATCGTCGGCCTGCGCGGCCCGTTCGGCCGCGGGTTCCCGTTCCAGGAGATGAAGGGTCACGACGTGCTCCTCGTGGCCGGAGGCCTGGGGATCGCGCCGCTGAAGTCGCTGATCAACCACATCCACGACGATCGCCACGAGTTCGGCAAAGTGACCATCCTCTATGGCGCCCGCACCCCCTCGGAGATCCTCTTCCGCCGCCAGTTCGAGATGTGGCAGCACCGGGAGGACTTCGACCTGATGCTCACCGTCGACCGTCCCGATGAGACCTGGGAGGGGGAGGTCGGTCTGGTCACGAAGCTCTTCGACAAGATCGATCTGGACCCGGACAACACCTACGGCGCGCTGTGCGGTCCTCCGGTCATGTACAAGTACGTGATCGCCGAGATGCGCAAGAAGGACCTCGACGTGGACAAGATCTACGTCTCCTTCGAACGGCGCATGAAGTGCGGGATCGGCAAGTGCGGGCACTGCGGCGTGGGTCACCAGTACGTGTGTGTCGACGGCCCGGTGTTCAACTACTGGGAAGCCATGAACCTGCAGGAGGCGATCTAGCCGTGGCCCCGCGAGTGGTCGTGCTCTCGCTGGCGTCCGATTTCGGGTGCCAGGTGCAGATCACCAACATGACGGACCAGATCCTCGATGTCCTCGGCGTCATCGATCTCACCTACTGGCAGCTCGCCACCAGCGGTCATCTTCCCGCCGAGTACGACGTGGCGATCATCGAGGGCGCGGCGACGACCGACGAGCACGTCGCGCTGTTGAAGAAGGTGCGTGAGACGGCCGCAGCGGTCGTCGCGATCGGGTCCTGCGCGAACATCGGCGGCGTGCCAGCGATGGCTCGCGAGGGCGACCTTGAGGAGCGCTACGCGACGGTCTACGGCGGCGCAGCGGTGGCCGTGGGTCGCATCATGCCGCGACCGATCGACGCGGTGATCGATGTCGACTACCGGGTGCCCGGGGGCCCGATCGATACGCCCGAGTTCCTGCGCGTGCTCTCGAAGGTGCTGCAGGGGCTTAAGGACGATACGCCCGACAAGACGATGTGCGCGTCGTGCAAGCTCAACGAGACCGTCTGCTTCTTCGACCAGGGCCAGGTCTGCCTCGGGCTGGTGACGAGGTCCGGCTGTGCCGCGCGATGCCCCTCTCTGGGCCGTCCGTGCACCGGGTGCCGTGGCGTCGCTCCCGACGCGAACCTGGGGTCCGCGCGGGAGATACTGGTCCGCTACGGACAGGACCCCGATGAGCTCGATCGCCTGCTGCGCATCTACAACACGTCGAGGGAGGTGCCCGTCTGATGGCTCGTCTCACGGTAGAACACGTGGCCCGCATCGAGGGTCACGGCAACATCAGCGTGGACGTCGCCGACGGTGTCGTGCGTGACATCCACATGGACATAGTCGAGCCGGCGAGGTTCTTCGAGTCGATGGTGTGCGGCCGAAGATTCGACGAGGCCCCGCTCATCACGTCGCGCATCTGCGGCATCTGCTCCCCGAACCACGTGGTCACCTCGATCAAGGCGATGGAGGCGGCACTGGGCGTCGAGGTCAGCGAGCGGACGAAGCTGCTCCGCAAGCTTCTGGTCTACGGCTCCTACCTGCAGAACCATGCGACTCACCTCTACATCCTGGCGGCGCCCGACTACGTCGGTCTTCCCAGCGTCTTCCCGTTGGCGGAGAGCGCGCCTGAACTGGTCGTGAGGGCGCTGCGTCTGAAGAAGCTCGGCAACGACCTGACCACCGCCACGGGCGGCAGGCAGGTCCACCCCGTGACCGCGGTGGTCGGCGGCTTCACCAGCGAGCCGGAGGCGGACATCCTCGCCGGGTTCAGGGACAAGCTGCTGGGCGTCGTCGAGGACGCACTGTCCACCGTGGAGCTCTTCGCGTCGTTCCAGGTGCCTGAGTTCGCGACGTCGGGCGAGATGCTCGCTCTCACCGCCGACGACGACTACGCCATCTACGACGGCGACACGACGGCGCTCGACGCAGGGTGGCGTCGCCCCGCGGGCGAGTACCGCTCGTTCATCCACGAGGATGTCGTCGGACACAGCAATGCGAAGCACGCAACGGTGGATGGTCGCACCTTCTTGGTCGGCTCGGTGGCGCGCATCGACATCAACGCGGGCAAGCTCAACGACGCGGGCAGGCGCGGGCTGTCGCTCTCGGGCGTCGCGCTCACCACGCGCAACCCTTTCCACATGAACGTCCTTCAGGCGGTCGAGCTCGCTGACGCCTCCGCCCGCTGCGCCGGCTACATCGAGAGACTGCTCGAGATGGGCGGCTCGTCGCGCCCCGTGCAGTTCCACATACGAGCGGGCGAGGGCGGCGGCGCCACCGAGGCGCCGCGCGGCACCCTCTACCACTCCTACGCCGTCGATGACGACGGGATTATCGTTCGCGGCGACGTCATCACGCCGACGGCGCAGAACCTCGCCAACCTCGAGGCGGACATGCGCGCGTTCGCGCCGACCGTGGTCGACCGCGAGCAATCGGAGTTCACGACGCTGGTGGAGGAGCTCGTGCGGTCCTACGATCCGTGCCTGAGCTGTTCGGTGCACTGAGGCCGGCGAGGGACAGAGCAAGCGATGAGGGGCGCCTCCCTGGAGGCGCCCCTCGCTCGTCTCACGCGGCTGCGATGTGAACGGCGGTCGTGTATGGGTCGGAGACCGGAAAGCCGGCGGGCGCATCCTCGAGCCCGGGAGCCCGCGTTCGGCGCACGGCGGCACTCCGCGTGGCGCCTCTGGGCTATGCTTGACCACGACGTGGCCAGACGCTCGTCGTCTGGTCTTCGCGAAGGGGACCGGGACGCTATGGACACAGGATCGCTGGCGCGGCTCGCGCTCACCATCGCCGGAGGCGGGATCGCCGCCGCGGTGCTGGTCACGCGCACTCCCGCTCGGCCTCCCTCCGCCCCGCCACCCGGTGTCACCGCAGTGCTGGGGGCCCTGCCCGGCGGCAACTGTGGTGCGTGCGGCAACTCCTCCTGCTTCGCGACCGCGGAGGCGATCGCCGCCGGGCGCGAAGCAGCCGACACATGTGTGGCCGGCGGTCAGGTGACGGCCCGTGCAGTCGCGGTCGCGCTTGCCCGCGTCCATGGGTCGGCTCCGGGTATCCGGTAGCCGGCTGGCGCTCTCCCTCGTACTCGTTGTCTGCGCTCATCTCCCTGTCGCATCGGCCGCGGTCGGACTCCGACCGGCGCGAAGGGTGGTGTGCGGTGGCTCCACGCATGTTGACCAGGGCCGATCGTCCGCGTGATGCGATGCTCGCGGGCCGGGCCGATCTGGTCTCCGACGAGGCCCTTGTCGGACTCGTCATCGGGGGCGGGCGCCGCGACGCCGGGCGCGCGGTGATGGAGTCGCTCCCTCGTCCGGACGCCCTGTGGCGGGCGACCGCGGAGGACCTCGTGGAGCTTCCGGGTGTCGGCGTGGCGGGTGCGGCGCGTCTCCTCGCGTGTCTCGAGCTCTCGCGCCGTGCGGCCGCCTGGCCCGCCTCGGAGCGGCCCACCGTGACGACGCCACAGGATGTGGTGAAGCTGTGCGCCACCCAGCTGCGCGGCCTTGACCGGGAGCACTTCTGGGCGCTGGCCCTGTCTACCAAGAACCAGCTGCTGAGGATGGTCGAGGTGTCGGTCGGATCGCTGAACGCCTCGATCGTCCATCCACGCGAGCTGTTCAGGGAGGCCGTACGCATCTCGGCCGCGTCTGTGGTGGTCGTCCACAATCACCCGAGCGGCGACCCGAACCCCTCGGGGGCCGACATCCAGCTCACTCGGCGGCTGGCGAAGGCCGGTGAAGTGTTGGGGATCGAGCTGCTGGACCACGTCGTCATAGGCGACGGCGGCGCGCACGCGTCTCTGCGCGACATGGGCGTCCTCTAGGGGCGTTTCGGACGCCGCCGTCCGGCTGTCTCGGCACCGTTGCGACAGCTCCCGAAAGGTCCTCGCTCATCGAGGATCGTGCGGGCCCTGTGGTAGACTGAGGGGCGCTTCGGACAGCATCGTCACGCTCTTGGCACGGTTCGCGCGATACCTGCCAGCGGCGTTCAGCTATTCCTCCCGGGTACCGCCGCGCCCGCGAAAGGACCGCCTTGTCGCTCATCGACGTCTTCTTCAACTCATGGTCTTCGGACATGGCCGTCGACCTCGGCACCGCGAACACGCTCGTGTCGGTGCGCGGCCGCGGCATCGTGCTGATCGAGCCTTCGGTGGTCGCGGTGGAGAAGGACACGAAGCGCGTGCTCGCGGTGGGCATCGAGGCGAAGCGGATGCTCGGGCGCACCCCCGGCTCGATCGTGGCCATACGTCCTTTGAAGGACGGTGTCATCGCCGACTTCGAGGTGACCGAGGCGATGCTGCGCTATTTCATCAACAAGACGCGGGTGACCAGATTCCCGTGGCAGCCCAAGCCTCGAGTCGTCGTCTGCGTGCCTTCGGGCGTGACCGAGGTGGAGAAGCGGGCCGTGTTCGAGGCGACCATGCAGGCGGGCGCCCGCCAGGCCTACCTGATCGAGGAGCCGATGGCGGCGGCGATCGGCGCCGCCCTCCCCATCCAGGACCCGACCGGCAACATGGTCGTCGACATCGGCGGCGGCACGACCGAAGTGGCCGTGATCTCGCTGGGCGGCATCGTGGTTGCTCAGTCGATCCGCATCGGCGGAGACGAGTTCGACGAGGCGATCGTGGCGTACCTCAAGCGCGAGTACAACATCCTCATCGGCGAGCGCACGGCCGAGGAGATCAAGTTCGAGATCGGCAGCGCGTACCCGCTGGCCGAGGAGTTGGACGTCGAGGTGCGCGGACGGGACCTGCAGGGCGGTCTGCCGCGGACCCTTCAGATCTCCAGCGAGGAGATCCGGCTCGCGGTGGAAGAGCCCACGTCCGCCATCATCAACGCGATCAAGAGCACTCTTGAGGAGACCCCGCCGGAGCTGGCGGGCGACGTGATGGAGTTCGGGATCGTGCTGACCGGCGGCGGAGCACTGTTGAAGGGGCTCGACGAGCGGGTCAAGGTCGAGACGGGCATCCCGGCCCATGTCTCGGAGAACGCACTCATCAACGTCGTCCTCGGGTCCGCCCTGGCCCTCGAGGAGATCGACGTCCTCAAGAAGGTCCTCACCGTCTCGCGCTAGCCGGCGGATGGTCGAGGGGTTCGGATGCTGACGTGAAACGACTCGAGATCGATGCGCCGCGTGGCACGGGAAGGCCCGTGGTGCTCGTCGTCGCCATCATCGTGGCCCTTGCGATCACGACTCTGTGGTTCCGCGAGGGGACGAACGGACCCGTCCACACCGCGCGTCGCGCGGTCATGCTGGTGAGCGAGCCGTTCGCGGCGGTCGGCACCTTCGTGACGAGCCCGCTCCGGGCGGCCGGTCAGTGGCTGGGCAGCGCCACGGTGAGCCGGACGGACTACGCGTCCCTGAAGGCGGAGAACGTCAAGCTGAGGGTGCAGCTCGCGCAGACCACCGAAGAGCTGCTGCAGTCGCGCCGCACCGGCCCGCTGACGGCCTGGGCCTCGCAGAACCCCGGCATGAAGAAGGT
>Ga0118677_10004489_pt1 | contig 25361 bp, 32 predicted proteins | sample AliMusrvi5mmetaG_FD_86154 | JGI IMG/M metagenome (GOLD analysis project Ga0118677, IMG submission 86154)
ATAATCCATTAACCCCTCACGGTAGCACGATCGCACTTTCCCACCCGCACTGCCCGTAGCGCGATGATGCTCCACCGGCAGGTCAGGGAAAGACTCTACTCGCCAACCGTTCATTCGGCTCCTGACTTCCGCATGCCAATCCGCTCCACCGTATGGAAGCGCAGCATAGCCGCCGCATCCTTCAAAACACTCGCGGCGGAACACCTGCACCGCCTGAGGAACCGATCTTCGACTATTGGTAGTACGCGGGCGGAACAGTTCCCCGTCGTTCTCACAAATCCAACCCCCACCAAGCCCAAGTCCCGGATCGCGTACGAACTTCGCTAGCAGATCCTCGAAATACATGGCAGAAAATGACACGTCAGCATCGAGGTTGCCGATGAAATCGTATTCGACATCATTCATCTGCTGAATTCCTGCGTTGATTGCGAATACCTGAGCGGCGAAATTACGTCTGTGCGCTTCAGTTATGTTGTGCAAACGGATGAAGGGGTACTGTTTCGCGTACTGTGCCACGATTTCGGATGTTCGATCCGATGACGCATCGTTCACGATCACCCACCGCAGCGGGCGAATGGTTTGGTTGACAACTGACAGGATCAGGCGCTCTATATGATCGCCCTCGTTGTAGGCAGCCGTAACGGCAACAAAGGCAGGCAGATTGTCTTGGGAACTAAATCGTTTCATGAGGAGCTCACCATGGCGCTTCCCCTGTTCGTGACTAGCCAACGAAGGCAGGCAACGCACCGGCGAAGCTTGAAAAGAGCATCAGGCCGGCAGGTCTTGGAGAATACAACTTGCAAGCCATAAACGATGGACCGGACAACTTCATGTAGGCCAACGGCGAAGGCAAAGGCAATCGTTTTCCATCTGCCATTCCACTTCTTCCAAAACTGGAGATTCGCCCGTACCATCTCAAGGTAAAACCGTATCGGGCTTCTCGCTGAACTCGCTCCACCATAGTGAATGGCCTGAGCACCTGCAAGATAGATGCGCTTCCAACCGGCTCTGTAAAATCTGTACGACCAGTCGATGTCCTCGCCATACATAAAGAACCGCTCGTCCAGGAGGCCGACCTCATCCAAAGCCTCTCGTCGCGTCATGACGAACCAGCCATTGAGAACATCAACCTCCGCTGTTCGGTCCCAAGTGCAGTTTCTCATCAGAATGCCAGAAAAGGGCGGCATTTCATTCGTGGCCAAATCTAACCCAAGGGAATAGCATAGATAGGCTCGAAGAGTCGGGAAACGCATGCAGGAGCGGCTTGCCAGTCCATCTGGCCCGATCATCCTGGGTCCAATTAGACCGACCTTGGGATGTTGTTCGAGATAACGGCTCATGGTTGCCAGACAAGTAACATGAACATTCACATCGGAGTTGATCAAACAGATCTGTTTCCCGCGACTTAGTCTGATGCCGATATTGTTGGCCTTCCCAAATCCAAGGTTTTCAGCATTGCGGACAAGTCGAACCGCAGGAAACCGCGCTTGGATCATCTCCGGAGTGCCGTCTGAAGATGCATTGTCTACCACAATAATCTCCGTGGAATAGGGCATCTCTTGAGTTTGAAGCGAATGGAGGCATTCCTCAACGTATGCCTTACCGTTCCACGTCACAATTATAACGGATAGCCAAGGCGGATCCGGGATCATAGATATACTGCTGCTCCATTGAATTCGAACATACGGTCCACGCTTCTGCGATCTTCTCCCCTAGACTGGCAAAGGACGGGACCATTCCTCTTCATTTATCGGCCTGTATTCCTCCAGATCGGCCGGCGATGTCAAATCAGTCCCTGACATCTTTTGGTCAACCCGTCGAGTGCACGACGAGGTCACGGCGGGAATCATCGCCAGGAAACATAACCACCAGACTTGGAGCGTGTCAAAGTACGCAACCCCCTGAAACGCCACCAGATGCGTGAAAAGCCCCGCCCCAAGGCACCACCCCCCCCCACTCAGCTTTTGAATCCCCGGAAACCCTCTTCCGCGCACGACCTATCATGCTGAAGCCATGGTAAAACAACAAAACGAATAAACCGAGTGCGGCTACCCCACCTAATGCCGCTTCATGGATGAATTGGTTGCAGGTATCCCAGGTGCTGTAGCCCCAAGACGCATTCTCGGTGGTTCCAAATAGCCACCAATCCCCGAGGTGCACCGCAAACTGGTCTACTAGAAAGGCCCTATCCCAAGAATGGCCGCCGACAAAATCCACGCGTGCAAGCAGATACCAGACGGGAGCTTTCATCACCAGGGCTAAGACCACGATTCCTGAACAGACCGCCCATCTCACCGCTCGCATATACCTCCGCACATACCAGAACGCCATCGCCAGACATGCGCATAGACACGCCGTCAACGGCGTGCTCGCAACGGACGAAACAGTCACCAGGAATGCAGCGCCAACTCCCAATATCCCGACAGCCGTTGTTTTGCGACTCTTACAAAGCCAAACAAACAAAGGTAGCAGAGTGGCGCCCAAACATCCGGCAGTAATTGACTGGCCGAACGGCCCTTGAGCACGCACTCGCGTTCCGCGCACCCATGGCTCAATTTCGGCAGTTCGGATCAAGTTAAACACATTTACCCGCGTTAGGTGCTCATAAAGCATACACACTGCGATAATTCCAACAATTGGCACCATCGTCTTAAGTGCCGCAAGAACGTCTCGCTCATCACGGAGTAAATATCGAAATAAGAGGTATCCGCCATAGGAATCCAACAGGAAGGCAACTTGGTTCGGTATTGCTGCCGGATCCTTAAGAAGTGCGACGAACGCAAACGCCCGCCACAAAGCCCAAATCGTGAACGTACGATCCAATGCTGTCAACCCGCCTTCAAGGATCTTCTCTTTACGAACAATCGTTACCCACAACAGTCGAACAACGGCGGATGCAATGATAATCCGCGGGGAATACAGGTGAAATCCACCATAGTTCAATTGAGCACCGGCCGGAATCAACAGGCAAGCGAACATAATCGGAGCAAAAAGCTTTCTCCTGGGCAGCAGCAGCACGAGGATTACTGCGAGAAGCGTAATAATCATCACGATAGGGTGCATGGTACTTTCATTCGCGCCCCCACCGAAATACATCCGCTCGCCCATTTTATGACCCCATCGCTTCCGCGCCTTGCCCGATCTGGTTTGGCCCAACTCCATGCATTGCTGGCATTCCCCTATCGCGTTCGCTCAACATTCGCTTTAGATTCAACAAGACCTCCCCGCATTCCATTTGACCACCGTCCGTCAGACGGCGGGGGACACAGGGCCTCATCCGGCAATTTGGTGGTTTTCATCTTCGGATACCAGGGAGACCGGCGATAAGCCGCCCCAGCGCCTCGTTCGTACAATTGCATTATTCCGTGTATGAACCTCGAAACTGGAGTTGCCAATCCTTTCCGATTGTTGCCTGAAAGAATCAAATGCTGTGATTTTTCGATTTCCCGCCGCACCTGACTCAACAATCTTCCTCCATGCGCCTCAACCAATGCCTCAAATCGTTGCCATTTGAGCAACTCGCACTCCACAAACAACCGGTTGTCCTCAAGTACCTTTCGAGAAATACTATCCTCGCTTTGACGCCAGACAACAAGAGGATCGGCAACGAAGGCCCAGTGGCCAAGTAGGGAGAGTCTTAGCGCCAAATCGTGGTCCTCGTCAAACCTCACATTGGGATTGAAGCCGCCAGCCTGCTCGTATGCACTACGTCGCATCAACATTGTCTGGCACGTTTGAACAAACCGGGAGACTAGAATTTCAGTAACATTTAACCACAACCCCACAGCGCACCCTGGGAGCAATGTAGCGTTATCGAAGGATGTATTTCTCTTTCCTCGTGCGCGAACCAGCTCTGCATTGCTTATACAACACGGCGTCTCCGCTCCCGCCGCTTGCAAAACGGAGTTGCACCGCTCAAGGAACCCCCGGCGCCAGAGGTCATCGGAATCGAGAAACGCAAGTAGTTCTCCATTGGACGCCAGAACTCCCGCGTGGCGAGCCGCAGACGGACCGGCATTCCGCTGACAAACGACACCGACGCGTTTACGAAACTTATCCAATTTGCACATCGTATCGTCGGTCGATCCGTCATCGACCACCACAATTTCGACATTTGAGTATGTCTGCCCAAGTACGCTATCAATGGCATCGCACACTGTCTTCGAACGATTGTAAGTAGGGATAATTACGCTAATCTTAGGAGTCTGAGTCATAAGCGTTCACGGACGGCACTGGACCGCAGGGTTTCACAATGAGTAACGGGGCCCCTCGAAATCTCGTCCCCGGTGAATAGATGAACCAACGACTTTCCAGGCATGTAACCCAGCCTGTCCCAACAGCGCCGCAACCACAAATGCGGCCGCTCGAACCGAACAACCCAGTCGGAATTGCTGTAATGCCAGCATTCTTACGCTTTCACCGTGCTCCGACAACGACTTGCAGAGTCCACGCACAGCTTCTTCATGAAGTCTACGCCACTGAGACCTCTGGTCGCTCCGGGCGATGAGATCGTACGCCAGAACTCGGGCACGAAAATAGTCCGGGGAATTTCTTCCTGCCAAATCCGCGGAACTGTTGGAAAGCTCCGAAGTCCTATAGACATTGGTCACTTTAGACGGAATCGCGGCGAACTTGTACCGGGACGCAACTTGCACTCCTACTAAATAGTCCTCGCTGTGTTTTAGCCCCTCGCTGAAGCCATTGACCTCCAACAAGGCCGCTCTCCGGATGATGCTGGCCGGCAATAAGCCAAATTGAAACGGGTGGTGGATACTCCAAGTGTCATCGAACACTTGACATTGCCCCGCAACGGTCAACCCATGGCGACTGAACAAGCCTACCGGATTCGTTCCATCCCGGACGATGGAAACGTCACCAAATACCCAGGCAACTTCACGGGAGACCTCTACCGATGCCCCCCAAAGTTGTCTGATTCGGTCTGGAACCCACTCATCATCACTGTCAAGAAAGGCGATCCACTCGGACTGTGCCTCCAGAACGGCGCGCCGTCGGGCACTAGAAACGCCCGCGTTCTCCTGTTGCACTACTCGGACACGATTTCCGTAACGGGCACCAATCATCTGGGCTGTGCCGTCCGTTGACCCATCGTCGACAACTATGATTTCATCGACAGAATGAGTCTGGGCAAGGACGCTGTCGATCGCACGAGTTACGTGGGAACGCCGATTGTATGTCGGGATTAGAGCTGACACCTTCATAATGGAAGTATTCGGATGGCCTTGGAGTAAGAGCTGGGCATCCTGCCACGCAATGAATGACCACACCATCAGCGGAACGCCATGCACCAACTGCGGCAGGAGAATGGATCTGCGGTTGAAAGCTACTCACCAATCTTGCTTCTAGTGAGGATCTGCTCTCAGTCCACTTGGTGGCGCCGGAGCCGGCCTCGCACCCTGATAGGCCCCTATATCCCACGCCTCGCTTGCGTGTCGAGGACGGCCAGCCGCGTCAAAACACAGCGCGCCGATGCCGGGATTGGGCTGACCTGAACAAATGCTGGTGAGGTTCTTCCCTGCGCCGATTAGAGGCGAACCCAAACGAGGCTGATAGGCCAAGTTCAAGTTCGGGAACAGCGTGATACTGTTCTGGTCAAATCCGGTTGAGGTCCGCCAATTCGCAAGAGATTTGTACCACATGGAGTTGTAGTAGAAGGCATTGACGCTAAGGTTATACCAATCATTGTAATCCGAAGCTTGGATTCCCGCCTCAGTACTATACATGCCTTGGCCAGGTTGCGCGGAGAGCCAGACGTTGTTTGCAAGAACTGCGGCAGAGCCTTGCCCACTGGGTCCAAACAGCAACCCATTGCTGAGTGTGTTGTTAAAGATCTGCGAATTGCTCTGGATGTTATTCAGAGCAATCACGCCATAGCCGCACCAGCCGGAAATGTCGATCACGTTATTAAAAACAAAGACCGAGTCAATGGTTTGACCTGAATACCCCTTTTGCAGGTATAGACCAGCGGTACAGTTTGCGCTTCCAAAGTTCCCATAGATGGTGTTGTTGTAAATCGCAATTGGAGCCCGAATCGAACTGCCTGTCTGCTGAGCCCAGAAGAAGATCCCGTCGTGGTGGAACGTGTTGCTGGAGGTGTTCCAATTCACAAAGTCGTGGATCTGATTGCCATAAACCAAAAGACCCGACAGTGAGGAGCCCGCCCTGGCGTCACCCCCGGCAATGCCCCAATTGACATTATATATGTGATTGCCGTAGATAGAGTAGTTCGACTCTTTCCGTTCATCGTATTGCGCCCAGATCCCCGCATATACGTCGTGAATTATATTGTCGTGAATGGATATATCGCTTCCAAGGCCTCCGATTGCGATCCCGGCGCTGTTACCGTTCAAATCATCACCCGTTCCAAGGTGGATGTACAAGTTGGATACCGTCACCTTTTTGATCTCAACATTGTTAGAAGCGCCGATTCCTACTCCTGCTCCAGCATACGTCGTCGGAGAGTACTGACAGGCTCCTTCAAGACACAACGCTCCGGGGCTTCCGCCTAGGGTAGCCTGTATAAGCCCGTTGCTTCCTCCGTCGACTATGACATTTGAGACATTTCCGATGTCGATTACTGTCGTCCCCCAATAGGCTGACGTTATCACCGCATTGGGCTCAAAAAGCAGCCTGATGGGATTCGCAGTAGTCCCACTCCCCTGGAAACGAAGAAAGGGACTGGTTCCGCCAATCGGCCCCGTGAAGATCCCGCATAAGTGAACGGTCGTTCCCGGGCCGATCGCGTCACCTGTTCCTGTAACGCCGGACCACTTTCCCGCATTATTGAAGAAGTTATAGGGAAGGGCGTTCTCGCAATCACTGCCGCCCCCAAGTCCGGTTGCAAATTGAGCGATGTAAACATCGTTAGCATTGGAATTTCGACACCCTAACGCAATGCATAACACAGGTACCATGTCACGAGCTCTCATATAACCGTGTTCGTCATCGCCGTATCTTTCCACTTTTGGGCGCAACAACCATTCAGCCCGCGAGGAGGCGTATGCGGATCATGCTTTCAGCTCAACCGGCACAAAACCGCCCCACGGTAAGGCCGGTGACTGCCTACCGGAAGATCCTACCGGCACACTTAGAGACGAATTGAACCATATGCAACCAGTCGTATCCCCCTTCAAGTTTCGCCATGAAGAGCGATTGATCATCCTCTGAGTTGATCGGGATTCTCTCCAGGAACAGCCGATCGCTAGATTGTCCTGCGGTTCCGATCATGGTGGTCACACCCGAGTCGTATCCAGCGTCGAGGAGCACGGAACCAAATGTCTTTCTGAAATCTCCGTCTGCCTCGGGAAATGCATATGGGTATGAAAACGAAACCACTCCATCGCCAATGCGATCTTCAATGGACTGCTTGGATGAACGAAGCTCGTGCCGTATTCTATGCCACGACAAACTACTCAATTGAGGGTGTGTCGCCGTGTGAGATCCAAACTGGACTCCCAGTCGGTGAAGTTCTTTGACCTGATTCCAGCAAAGACAGTTCTTACCGCTAAAGGCTCGGTGTTCGACTCGCATGTATGCCGTCGGAAGAAACACAGTCGCGTGGCATGAGTAATGGGCGAGGATAGGATAAGCCTCCCGGTAGAAGTCCTCGAAACCGTCATCAAACGTCAGAACCACATTGCGGTTGTTCCATGTACATCCGTGCCCAATAGCATTGATCGCTTCGTTCAGTCCGACAGTCTTGTAGCCGCGAGTAACTAGAGACTTCATTTGCTCGGCGAAGATTCGTGGCGCGGTACAAGTTCGATAGTATGGGTGAATGTCGGCTTCGTTAGTATCAGAAATACTGTGATACATCAGAATTGGGATTCCTGCCATCGGATGCCCTCGCAGTCGCCGAGCTGGATGAAAGCAGTATACAGTCGCTATTCGATCGGGTCGAATGGTAGTCATCTATTCACAATTAGTAATGATTCAGAAGAGTGGGCGTTGTTTGAATGTCGCCAAATAGACTCGAACGGAGCCCCATTATCTCAATGGCGATAGCTGCGCGCAGATCACAAGCAACTCATTGGTCAGTGAGTCGACATTGGAAGGCGCTATTGGGATACGTCGACCAAAGGAACGACAGTCCACAACCGTTTGCCTGGACTGCAAGCGCGAATCTGACACTTGGAAAGGTCGAGGCTTTTGTAAACGGCTTTTGCACTCAGGACACTAGTGTCCCGAGTTTGAAATAGGTTGAAGAATGCGATGATCTGGCCCATACTTGGGTATGGCACAAGGACGCCCCACGAAACCACTCGCGATGACAGCCGAAGAGGCCGAAAAGTTGGCAATGATGGCAAGGCGTCCGAAATCTACCCAGGCGTTGGCTCTTCGGGCCAAGATCATTCTCCATTGTCATGATGGAATGCTCAATCGTGACGTAGCCGCCAAGCTCGGTATAACAGCGGCCACGGTCTGCAAGTGGAGAGAACGTTTCCGGTTAAACCGCATCGAGGGGCTCATTGACGAGCCGCGTCCCGGCGCCCCACGGACGATCAGTGACGCCAAGGTGGAAGAGGTAGTGACCAGGACATTGGAATCCATGCCGGGCAACGCCACCCATTGGAGCACGCGTCTGATGGCAGAGAAGAGCGGTTTATCTCAAACCTCGATTGTTCGCATCTGGCATAGTTTCGGCCTCCAGCCCCATCGGGTGGAAACCTTCAAGCTGTCCAAAGACCCACAATTTGTCGAGAAAGTTCGTGACATTGTGGGGTTGTATCTGGACCCTCCGGAGCACGCCGTGGTGCTGTGCGTGGACGAGAAGAGTCAGGTGCAGGCGCTCAATAGGACACAACCGATTCTGCCGTTAGCGCCCGGAATTCCGGCCCGGCAGACACATGACTACGAGCGGCACGGGGTGACTTCGCTTTTCGCCGCGTTAGATGTCGCAAGCGGTGTCACCATAGGCAACTGTTATCGCCGTCATCGCCACCAGGAGTTTCTTCGTTTTCTGAACGAGATCGAGCAGAACGTGCCAAAGCAGTTCGACGTGCACTTGGTGATGGATAATTATGCCACCCACAAAGTCGCCAAGGTCAGGAAGTGGCTGTTGCGCCACCCGCGATATCAGATTCACTACACGCCAACCAGCGCCAGTTGGCTCAACCTGGTGGAACGGCTATTTGCCGAAATCACAGAAGGGTGCGTACGGCGGGGCAGCCCACTAGTGTCCGGCTATTTTTTCAGGCGCGTCCGTAACCACTTCCAGATGAGCGGGATAGCGGGATCCGACTCGTTTTCGATTTGAAAATTTCGAAAACGAGTCACTTTTTTGCCAATTTGCTCCGGGCCTCGCCCACCAAGCTCAATAGAATGAGTGTCATGGCACCCGCTCAAAGGCCTTCGATCAACGAATTTGGCAGCCTGGCTCGTTCAGCGTCTCCCGCAGAGCTAGCCTTGATGATAATGGGGCATGAACAAAGGCCGGACGATCTTCGCCCAAGTAATGGACCACGTTCCCATGCATGAATTTCAGAAATGTATCGCCCGTTATGGCGGCGACCGAAATTCGCGCGGCTTTTCCTGCTGGGACCAATTCCTTTGTTTGGCGTTCGCGCAACTTACCTATCGTGAGAGCCTTCGCGATATCGAAGTTTGCCTTCGTTCAGTCGAGAGTAAGTTGTATCACATGGGCTTTCGCTGCAAGGTATCCCGTTCAACTTTGGCCGACGCCAATGAGACTCATGACTGGCGCATCTTTGCCGATTTCGCCCAAGTGCTCATTCAGATTGCTCGCCCAATGTATGTCAGTGAGTCGCTTGGTTTTGATCTGGACAACACAGTGTATGCCTTGGACTCAACCACCATCGATCTCTGTTTGTCTGTGTTCCCATGGGCTCGATTTCGATCACGGAAGGGTGCCATCAAAATGCATACTCTGCTTGATCTCCGCGGCCCGATCCCCACTTTCATTGAGGTTTCCGATGGAAAGATGGCTGATGTCAAGATTCTTGATGCTATCGTTCCGGAACCAGACGCGTTCTATGTGATGGACCGCGCCTATGTAGATTTTGAACGACTGCATATCTTTCATGCCGCCGGCGCCTTCTTTGTCATTCGTACAAAGAAGGGCATCCAGTTGCGGCGGCGCTACTCTAATGTGACAGATCCTGCCGCCGGTGTTCGATCCGATCACACGGTTGTGTTAGCCTCCAGGACGGCGAGGGAGAACTACCCGAATCCACTCCGGCGTATTCACTTTTATGACGAAGAGCAACAACGGCATCTTCGGTTTCTTACTAACAACAACGACCTTCCAGCTCTGACAATCTGCCTACTGTATAAGTCCCGGTGGCAGGTGGAACTGTTCTTCAAATGGATCAAGCAGCACCTCCGGATCAAGGCCTTTTACGGGACCAGCATGAATGCAGTGAAGAGCCAAATCTGGATTGCCATCTCAATTTATGTGCTTATCGCGATCATTAAAAAGCGGCATGTGCTGGATGCCTCACTCTTCCAGATTCTACAGGTTTTGAGCGTCACGCTTTTTGATAAAGTGCCCATTCTACGGGCCTTCGGAGAGGCGGAGTCCCAAGAAAAATCGACCCAATTTTCCAACCAGTTGAATCTGTTGGACTTATAGCCGGACACTAGTGGGGGCAGCCACACCAGCGTTCCACAACTCGAGAAGGCGCTATTGGGATACATCGACCAAAGGAACGACAATCCAAAACCGTTTGTCTGGACGGCAAGCGCAAATCTGATACTTGGAAAGGTCGAGAGATTTTGTCAACGGATTTTAAACTCAGGACACTAGGATGGGTCTCATCGCTGTCTGGATATCCGGCGAGACTGTATCAATTTAGATTCCAGATCGTACGTCGATCTTGTTGTTTGTAAGGCTGACCGTCCTTGTAGAATCGATCCTTCAGTCCTTTCCCGAATTCGCAATATGCAAACACTAACCTCTAGTCAAGTCTCCTCGGTCAACCTCCCGATCCGTATGTGCATTATTCACGATCACCCCCATCATTATCGTCTTCCACTGTTCGAGGCGCTTGGACGTAGCTTTGTCCTTTCTCTTATTTATACTTCCAATACAGGAGGTGATCGAAAGGGACTCGAACTTCCGCCAGCGGACGGATATGGACTGTTCTTTCTTACTGCAAAGTCATATGGCGATGTGCTGGGGCACATCGTTCCTTCTGTCGTCGCATTTGTGAAATGTATGTTCAGGCTCTTTGCGATTCGACCAAGTGTCCTAATCCTGCATGGGTACTCAAATCCCGCATGCTGGGCTGGTTGGGTGTTTGCAAATGTTTACGGCGCCAAAGCCATAGTGTGGGGCGAGTCCAACAAATATGATCTCCCGAGAAAGGCGCCATTAGAGTTCGTGAAGCGAGTGTTTCTTTCCCGCTGTCAACAGGCGCATGTCTATGGGCGGTCAGCCAAGAGTTACTTTGTGGATCTCGGTATGCCGGAAAAGCGTGTCTTCATAACTCAACCGACGATTGTCGACTCTTTCTACGCAGGCAAGCCGATAGAGCGTGTTGTGACACCTTCGGGCTGTGATACGAAACGCGTACTCTATGTCGGGCGATTCGCTCGCGAGAAAAACCTCGTACCTTTGCTGGATTCATTCTCAGAGCACCTTCGTCACTTTCAGAACTCCAAAATAGACTTTACGCTGGTTGGCTTTGGCCCCTTGGACGATGAATTAAGGCGGCGAGTCAAGATGGCCGACTTGCGTTCAAAGTGTCATGTCCGAGGTAAGGTCCAACCACGGGACCTCCCCGCTTTGTATGCCGAGTTCGATTTACTTATATTGCCGAGCACCTATGAACCGTATGGATTAGTTGTTCTGGAGGCGATGTTCAGCGGATTGGCGGTAGCGGTGAGTACCCAATCGGGTTGTGTGGCCGACTTGGTGACATCTGAAAATGGCTTTACGTTTGATCCATGGAGAAAAGACGCAATGTGTGCCACTTGGCGCGCTATCGAGAGCACTACGCCTGACTTAATATCAAGAATGAAGGCCGCGAGTGTTCAGCGAGCTTCGCAATTCACCACTAATCATTCGGCAGACCTGACGATCAAGGCTGTGAATCAGCTGCTGGCGCGGGAAAAGATGGTTCCGGAAGGAGATCGGTAGGTGTCTCCTGTTTCGTTGCAGAATCGAATACTCCGCAGATTATGGTTCATCGTGTCGGCATCGTTGTTTCGTTTTTCACCGGTAATAGCGTTTGGCTGGAGAAATTTTCTTCTGAGTGTCTTTGGTGCGGAATTGGGTCGCAAAGTCAGGGTCTATCCATCTGCGCATGTCTGGGCGCCATGGGCACTTCAAATGGGTGATAGGAGTTGTCTGGCTGGACACGTTCTATGTTACAACGTTGGGCGAATCGTAATCGGCAGCGATGTGACTGTTTCTCAGTACTCGTACCTCTGTGCAGCGACTCACGACTATAATTCGCCGAAGTTCACTCTCGTGGTAAAGCCTATTACGATTTGTGACAGGGCCTGGATAGCCGCGGATGCGTTTATTGGGCCCGGCGTGAACGTTGGCGAAGGTGCGGTTGTCTTGGCGCGCGCAGTCGTCGTCCGCGATGTCATGCCGTGGCGAGTTGTGGCGGGAAATCCCGCGAGTGTTGTCAGGGACAGGAAACTGGTGTGATAGGAAATACTACTGAGACGCGAGCAGTACTGGACTTAACTGTCCTCATTATGGCCAACAATGAGGAACTCAATATCGGGAATGCTCTGGCGAGCGTAATAGGCCGAGTTCGGGATGTAATTGTCGTTGATTCGGGCAGTACAGACAATACAATTGAGATAGCGGAAGGCTTCGGTGCGCAGGTGTACCGACACGCCGCTCCATGTCTTTCGGCGCAATTCGATTGGATTCTAAGCGAGTGCGAAATTGCAACGCCGTGGGTCTTCCGGCTTGACGCAGATGAGATCGCGTCACCTGAACTCTTTACGTTCCTTAGCGGAACCCTTGACGGAGCCTCTTCGGACGTTAATGGAATCGCAGTGCAAAGGCGCATCGTGTTCATGGACAGGTGGATGCGTTTTGGGGGCTTATGCCCGAACTGGGAAATCCGCTTGTGGCGTCGTGGCTACGCCGCGTATGAGCGGCGTAGCGTCGATGAGCACTTGGTGCTTGCCTCCGGGCGAGTCGTTTATGCAAGCGGGCATATTACAGACTGGAACCGAAAGCCACTGTCTGCATGGTTATCTAAACATATTATTTACGCAGATAGGGAGGCTCGGGAATTCTCGCTCGGCACTTTTCACGTTGCGGAGGACTCATCTTCCCTTCCATTCGAGACGCGCTTCCGGCGTTGGTGCAAGTGCTCACTCTATTACAGAACGCCAGCGTTTAGCAGAAGCGTTCTCTTCTTTGTTTATCGATATGTGTTCAGATGTGGTTTCCTCGATGGGACTGAAGGGCTGGTCTTTCATGTGCTTCAGTGTTTCTGGTACCGCTTTTTAGTCGATGTGTTCATTCGAATACAATCAAGGACTAGCATGACTTCAAATAGTAAGTGATTTACCGCAACAATGATCGACTGTGGTCCAGTATGAAAGCAAGCATCGGCTTTCGAACGTTCTTCGAACAATGTCCGGCATTGTTCCAATGGCGTACGACTTCTACCAACTGCCTAGGCATCTGGACGGCGAAGCCGCATGAAATGTGTAATATGTTAGGGCAATGCAAAGGAATACGCGGCGTTGAGTGACCTTAGATAGAATATCAAGGTCTGACTGCGTGACTTAAAGAAGCCTATTTGTTGTTGCCTGATGCGGATGGCGGGAATGATGCCGTAAGGGGGCGCCTTTCCCAAATAACTAAGAAGAGCCTGCATGATGTTTATGTTCCACAAAGAGATAGACGATCAGTGCTACACATGACAGAGTGTTGCCGAAAACGTAGTGTCCTTGTTGGGATATTTGTGGGCACAGTGGTTTGTGGCACTGAATTCTGGCTGGGTACTATCTACGGACTGGGTGCGCCCCCTTTGGTGACCCATCAAACGGCGGCAGGATACAGATTTCTTCCCGATCAACACTTACGGCGATTTGGAAAACGGATTGATTACAATTCCGCTGGCTTGCGTTCGGAGGCGCTTCGTGGACCGGCAACTGAATGGATTCGCATCCTGTGTCTCGGGGACTCGGTAACGAACGGAGGAGCCACCACGGACCAAGCAGATACATACCCGTATCAACTTGAACGGGAACTTGCTCATTCAGGCTTGAAAGTTCAGACTCTTAATGCTTCTGCTGGCGGGTGGGCGCCAGCCAATGAAGCTGAGTTTCTCCGCGAACAGGGCCTCTTTGGATCTACACTTGTTGTTTGGGAATTGGGCACACATGATCTCTACGGCGGATTTTCAAATCCAGATACTGACGACCCGAACTTCCCTGAACGGCCTCCATTCTCTGCCACTACTGAGCTGTTTAGCCGCTACTTGTTGCCCCGGCTTGTTGGAACGTTCAGAGATGACTCCCCCCTGCCTGGTCCCGCCTATGACGAAGTGGAAAGAGCGAACTGTCTGATGCTACTCAATTCGACTGCAGGTATGATCCGTTCGCGTGGAGCTAAACTCGTGTTTCTACTTATTCCGGAAAGTCGGGAATTCGATGAGCCAAACTACGCAGCAGTTGCCAAGCGGGAGTTCTTGCTTGAAACTCGGCGGATGAAGGTTCCCGTGATCAGTCCCTATGAAGAACTGTTGGCTTCTCGCAAGGTTGGTCGGAATCCCTTTCGCGACGCAATTCACCCTAACACGCTTGGGAATGAGATCATGGCTAAAGCGGTTGCGAAGTACCTTCTCGCGGCCGAGACAGTGCGTTGACGGACCTTTTAGATGGCGACCAGGATCGCGGCTGTGGACAGAGCCTAAGCTCTAATCACGTCAAAGGTAGCCGTCGATAAAGATCATAGGTGGCCCGTCGGACCCTCGGCAAGTCAATGCGAATACTCTTACTGAATCAATTTTTTAGTCCCGATTCAGCTGCCACGAGTCAACTGCTGACCGATTTGGCCTGCGGCCTTGTCGCCAATGGACATTCGGTTCGGGTCATTTGCGGAAGGAGTTCATATGCCCCATCGGGGTGTGCTGATCCCCCGGCAGTCCAGATCGTGCGCACTCCAGCGCTTCGCTTCTCGCGGGGCCTCGTTGCGAGACTAATCTCCTACGCCTCTTACCTTTGCGGCGCGCTTTTGTATGGACTCACGGGCCCCAGACCAGATGTCATCCTGACCTTGACCACCCCACCGGCCCTCTCCGTCATCGGGAGCTTCCTAAAACGGCTGTTTCATGCCCAGCACTTCATCTGGGAAATGGATATTTACCCCGATATCGCAGTTGATCTCGACGTCCTTCGCCCTAATTTCTGGATTACACATCTACTAGGGTTTGCGTTCGATCGGGCCCGCTATAACGCGGATGGCATCATCGTCCTCGGCACTTGCATGCGCGAACGGCTGATCCGCCGCGGTGTTCCAGGCGCCTCGATCCACATCGCGGAGAATTGGGCGGATGGTAAGGAGATCCAGCCAGTGCCATTTCCGCCAAACATTCCGCTTAGGATACTGTATTCTGGCAATCTTGGTCTAGCTCATGATGTCGATACGATCAGGGCTGCGATTCATCTTTTCAAAACAGATTGTCGCTTTCTCTTCGATTTCTCCGGCGCCGGACCGCAGCGAAATGCAATGGAGTCTTCTTGCCGAGGGTACGAGAATGTGTCCTTCTCTGGCTACAAGCCTCGACAAGCGCTGTCATCAGTTTTCGGAGCCTGCCACGTTGGGTTGGTGACACAGAAAGCGGTGACTCTCGGGTCTGTTGTCCCGAGTAAGACTTATGGTCTGATGGCCGCCGGGCGGCCGATTCTTTACATCGGGCCACGGGAGGCGACACCAGCCCGAATTATCGAACGATTCCGATGCGGCTGGCAAGTTGATCCAGGGGATCATGAGGGGCTTGTTGGCCTGTTGGAGCGATTGTCGGCGGAGCCGAACCTTGTTTCGCAAGCCGGGGCTCGCGGGCGGATTGCATTTGAGCAGAACTACGACTTGCCGATTGGGGTTGCCCGGGTTGCCTCGATTATAGGGGCTTTGAAGCCAGAGTTGGTGGGGGGCGGTGCTACAGGGGCGCGCAAAGTGCGAGGTTAACTGCGATGTGGCAAGAGCCATTGTGCCCGCAGGTTGACGCCGATTCACGCCGCTAAGAAAGAGATTCGTTATCTGCGATTTTCGTAGTCTGCGTTTGGTTTTCGATGTTGGGTGAGGTTCCATGTATTCGTTATTGTTCCTTTGTGTTTCGGCTTTCATTTTTTCGTTGCTGCTGACTCCACTCGTGCGGAATCTCGCGCTGAAGTGGGGTTTCGTCGACATGCCGGATCATGGACGGAAGTTACATGATCGTCCCATTCCGCGAGTCGGTGGCGTGGCGATTGCGGTAGCTTACCTGGTGTCCTACTTGGCCGTTTGGTTGGCTGGATTGCATGGCGGCGAGCTCATGATGCAGGGTGGGCTGGCGATTGCCTTGCGTGTCGCGCCGGCGGCGGGGCTGATCTTCGCGATCGGGCTGTGGGACGATCTGCGGGGGGTTACGGCGTGGCAGAAGCTGCTCGCGCAGGTTATTGCCGCTGTGATCGTCTATTTCGCAGGAGTACACATACACGGATTTGGCGGCCTGGCACTGGGTGATTACTGGGAATTGCCGCTGACGGTGTTTTGGCTGGTGCTGTGCACAAATGCTGTGAACCTGATCGACGGGGTGGACGGGTTGGCGACGGGGGTCGGGTTGTTCGCTACTGCGACCACCCTATTGGCGGCTATGTTGCAGAACAACCTCGAACTGGCGTGGGCGGTGTCACCGCTACTGGGATGCCTGCTGGGGTTTCTGCGGTACAACTTCAATCCGGCGACGATCTTCCTGGGCGATTCGGGGAGTCTGCTGATCGGGTTCCTGTTGGGGTGCTATTCGATTATCTGGAGCCAGAAGTCGGCGACGATTCTGGGGATGACGGCTCCGCTGCTGGCGCTGGCGATTCCGCTGTTGGATACGGCGCTGGCGGTGGTGCGGCGGTTTCTACGCGGGCAGCCGTTGTTTGAGGGGGATCGCGGACATATCCATCACCGGCTGCTCGACCGGGGCTTCTCCCCGCGGCGCGTGGCCCTGGTGGTGTACGGGTTGTGTACGATCACGGCGATTTGTTCGCTGTGCATGATGTACCAGAGTTTCCAGGGCGTGGTAATCGTGCTGTTCTGCGGGATGGCGTGGATGGGGATTCAGCACCTCGGGTATATCGAGTTCGGCGTGGTGGGGCGGATGTTTATGGACGGGGCGTTCCGGAGAGCGCTGAATACGAACTTGGCGTTGCATGCGCTGGAGGGGCAGTTGACGGATGCGGCTTCCGCGGATGAGTGCTGGGATGTGATCCAGGGCAGCGCCAAGAATTTCGGGTTCCATACGATCGATATGACGCTGGCGGGGCGGATGTATTCGTATCGAAATGGCGGGGTGCCGGAGCGGTCGTGGTCTGTGCGGATTCCGTTGTCGGATGGGTCGTATGTGGAGTTGACGCGGGAGTTTGAGGCTCCTTCGGAGCATAGCGTGGTGGCTCCTTATGCGGATGCGTTGAGACGGACGATTGAGCCTAAGTTGGGGGAGTTTGATAAGGCAAAGGCCGCTATTAGCCACGGATGAACACGGATGGACACGGATAAGACTGGAAATAGGTATTTGTTGATATAGAATAAGAAAGTGCAGACGAAGCAGCAGATTCACGAACTGGTTGACCGTCTCCCAGAATCGGAGACGGGCGCCGCGGTCCGGTACCTGGAATTCCTCCTCGCGCAAGATGAAGCTCCCATCGATGCGGAGATGCTTAAACGCATCGATGCGGCTCGCGCGGAGCAGGGTGGCGGCATTCCCCATGAGGAAATTCTTCGGGAATTCGGGGTGTGAAGACGTTCCTATGGGAACCGGCGGCACGCGCCGACTTGCGGAAGCTGGAAAAGGAAACGGCAATGCGTATCCTGTTGTCTCTCACGAGGTACGGTAAGACCGGGGAGGGAGACGTCAGGCCGCTTACGGACCGCAATGGGCTTTACCGGCTTCGGGTGGGGAAATGGCGCGTCTTCTTCGATCTGGACTTGCCTAATACAGTGCGGATTCACGGCATTGGCGCAAGAGTAATAAGCGCATTTGACAATCGCGGACAGGCATACTGAGGGCGGAAAGAACCTTTAGCCACGGATGAACACGGATGGACACGGATAAAGACTGAAAACGGTTATTTGTTGGTATGCCGTTACCTTGCGTCTTCGGGTAAGCGGGCGATGAGAGCTTGAACGAACGCCTGTGCTTCGTGAAAGACAGCAATGGCAGAGGCCAGAGAGGGCTCGTCCACATCGCCCGGGTAGCGGAACATCCAGGCATATTTTGTGAATTCTACAACCGCATCAACAAGGAGATCCAGCTCCGGGTCCAGTTCGACCGCTTGTTTGCCCAATTTTCCCAAGTCGTGAGTTTTGGGGAAGGGCTGATCATGCCAAACCAGGAAGCCCTTCAGTGCTTTCTCAGAAGCCTGTTGGCAGTGGTATAAGGCATCTTCCGAGGCTGGCGGCTCGGCGGCGAGATCAATTTGCGCACAGCGGAGATCCTTGTGGGCCTTCTGGAACCAAGAGAGAGTGTCGGCTCGGCGGCGCTCGTCAGGCTGCATAGAGGAGTTTCCCCTCGCGGGCTATTGTCGAGGGCAAAGAGGCTTTCAGATGCAGGCGGTCCGCAAAATCCGAATGAGTCCATACGAGCACGTCTGTGGCTACGCCGAGGCGCCAGATGGCCTTATATGCTCTGCCGCTATCGCGAAGAAGGGGCGGCATGGCGTCGGGAACGACTACCATGAGATCGTAATCGCTATCAGGGCCGGATTCACCACGGGCGGTGGAACCGAAAAGATAGATCCGCTCAGGCCGATAGAGCTCTTGAAGCCGGTGGACGAGCTCGGCGAGTATGGGATCGGCGGCGGATGGCGCAGCTTGCGGCATGTTGAACACTTTCAGTTTGGCACAACTTAGGATTGAGTGGGGAAGGAAACAGCCGCTATTAGCCACGGATGAACACGGATGGACACGGATAACACACATTTGTGTCAAACTTGGAATAACTAGCATGATCGATGCGGAAATCCAAACTGTAAGGCGTCCCGCCGCGGATGATCCGCTGCTGACGGATGTCGTCAGGCGGTTAGTGGACGTGTATCATCCGCAAAGGATTTACCTCTTTGGCTCTACTGCACGCGGCGATGCCGGTGCGGATAGCGATTATGACCTGATGGTGATTCTGCCCGATGAAGCATCACCAGATCTGCGCAGGGAAGATCCCGGGTACCGCGCTCTTCGTGGAACGGGGGTGGCCGCGGATTTGCAGGTATGGCCGCAGGCTCATTTCGATAGCCAGTTGCATCTGAAGGCGTCTTTTCCGTCTACAATTGTGCGGGAAGGGAAACTGCTGTATGGAGCGTGACCCAGTCCTTGTAGCGAACACCAGGGAATGGCTGCTACGGGCCAAGGACGACTTGGAGAATGCGCGGCACGATCTGACGGCAATTCCTCCGTTCGTACGCGACGCGCTTTTTCACTGCCAACAGGCTGTAGAAAAAGCGATGAAGGCACTGCTCACGTGGCACGACTCACCTTTTCGGAAGACTCACAATCTTGAGGAACTGGGCGAATTGTGCACGAGGATGGATGGGAGCCTGGTCCCTGCGATGGTGGACGTCACGCCTTTGTCTAAGTACGCGGCCAAGTTCCGGTATCCTGGTGCGCCCTGGGAGCCAACCCCGCAGGAAGCGCGGGAAGCCATTGAGATCGCAGGGGTTTTCTTTGAAATCATCCTCAAGCGGACTCAATGAAAGACGGTTTAGCCTCGGATGAACACGGATGGACACGGATAAAGACTGAATACGGTTATTTGTTGGTATGCCGTTACCTTGCGTCTTCGGGTAACCGGGCTATTGGGAAAGACAAGTTCTTAGCCGCGGATGAGGCCATGGCCTCGATTGGTTTTACCAATTCGGCTCCTGCCTGGCAACATGCCAGAAATGAATGATTTCAATCACCTGGCGTTTTTCCTCAATGCGGTAATACACCCGCACTGGCGTGTGGAGAATTTTACGAACGCCTGGGCGCTGGTTGAGAGGCGAGCCAATGTGGGGAAATCCAGCGAGCAGATCGACGTGATTCAGAAGAGCGTTGCCGAATATTTCCGCAGCCGCCGGATTACCGGCGCGGATGTAATCGAGGATGTTTTCCAGATCGGCTAGCGCGTCTTCGGTGTAGAGGATTTTGAAAGCCATTGTTCGACGCGCCGGCGTGCTTCCTCGGACGATACAACCCGGCCTTCGGCGGCAGACCTGAGCCCTCGATCAATCGCAGCCAATGTGGCTTCGTCCTCTTCCGCGGTTATGGGAACCGGGTGATCGACATTGAATTCAACCATAGTCATAAACTAGCCTATCTGAAGGAAGTGTGCAAGCCCTTGCGGTTGAGATTAGCCGCGGATGAACACGGATGGACACGGATAAAGACTGAAAACGGTTTCTCGCCAAGGCGCTAAGACGCTAAGAAGGCAGGTTGGAGATCCTTCTCCGGCTATCGTGAATCTCTGGAAGCGCTTGTACCTTCACGAAAGCGATCAACCAGATGCTTCATGAAGTAAGGCGGCGGCTTACAGATCTTCGGCATTCTCGTATTGCTTTTGGAAAATCAGTTTTTGCAACTCTTCGGTCAGTCGTTTGACTTCTGACTCAGTGTTGGCCGCCTTGATCCGTTTGAGGCACGCGTGCATGGCTTTCTTTGCTTTCCCGGACGGTTGCTTTTTTTCGATGACTGCAATATTTGAATTATACTCGCGAAGCCGGGCAGTACGGACAGAAAAGTTTAGCCGCGGAAGTTTGTTGGTATGCCGTTAATGTGCGTCTTCGGGTGGGGAAATGGTGCGGATTCACGGCATTGGCGCAAGAGTAATAAGCGCATTCGACAATCGCGGACAGGCTTACTGAGGGCGTTCAAAACCATTAGCCACGGATGAACACGGATGGACACGGATAAAGAGTGTAAACGGTTTCCCGCCAAGGCGCTAAGACACTAAGAAGGCGGACGATTGGACGTCGATTGGCAGAAGTGCTAGGATTTGATTGGAATGAAGACCTACACCTTCAAAGTTGCGGTTGAGCCGGATGATGGCGGGTATCATGCCTACTGCCCGGCCTTACGGCACTTGGGCGCGGTGACACAAGGGACAACCCCGGAGGATGCGCTCAAGAACATCTATGAGGTGGTCCAGATGATCGTGGACGAACTCCAGGAAGAAGGAAAACCTCTTCCGATGGGTGCGGGTGACGAGGTCGAGGTTTTTGATGGGACTCGAGTGGCTGTGACGGTCTAGTTCGACGCATGGCGATCGACTACTCCAAACTGCGGTCGCTGGCGGCAAGAGACATTGTACGGGCCTTGCTCGCGGACGGTTTTGTATTAAGCGCTGGTGCAACCAGCCATCGACGGTATAAACATGGCGATGGGCGGCGGGTAACGGTCGCTTACCACGGTGCGGGCGGGACCTTTGTTCCTAAGACACTTCGCAGCATGATAGAAGAGCAGGCGTGCTGGACGGAAGATGATCTTAAACGGTTGAAACTCTTGAAGTGAGTCATGAGGCGCCGAGGTTGAAGAATAATTAGCCACTGATGAACACGGATGGACACGGATAAAGACATTCAGCTAAAGGTTGGCGATGAGTTAGCGATCCAACTGCCTCTGCAGGAGTTGCTGGAAGGTATTACGCCGGAAAACTGCCATCCTGCCACCGATTGGGGCAAGCCCGTTGGTAAGGAAGTGTGGTAGGGCCCCATGAACTCCCGAACGTGGCGTATTTGGGGACGCAGCAAGCTACGTCCCCGAGCGGTTTCCTGTCCCGTTCTTTGGGGGACGCAGCAAGCTACGTCCCTGGAGTGGTTTCCTGTCCCTGATGGCCGGGGCTCTTCTTGAAAACCAATTTGGTATGATCAGGATGGAAGTGGTGCCATGCGAGCGATCGAACTTACCGGCGATATCGATGAACGTGCTGGTTTCCGAGGAAGATGAAGCCGGCGCCGCCTGGTCTCATGGCGTTGCACGAGAATGGGCGGAGGAATTGGGGGATTCCCGGGAGGACCTCTACACGCTCGCAGATGGACATTCCTTAGATGCGGGCCGGTGAGATTTATCTGGCACAGTTCCCTGGCCGTCCCAAGCCAGTTGCTACCGTCCGATCTCGTCCTTGACCCGGCTAAGCCTGAATGCCGGTCCACGAATCTGAAGGTGTTGTCCATACCGCGGCTGCATAAACTGGCGACTATCCACACAAGCAGCCTTGTGCGCTATTTGGGCGTTGTCATCTACAATCGTGCGGGAAGGGAAACTGCTGTATGGAGTGTGACCCTGTCCTTCGGATTCGAGGAAAGACGATTTAGCCACGGATGAACACTGATGGACACGGATAAAGACTTGGTTAGAGGGATAAGACGAGGCGTAGCGCATGGTCAACTTCCATCATGCGGGTGGTTGGCATCGCTCCGGCGGGATGTTCGGGGAAGCGGGATGGGTCTAGCGCCCGGAGTTGGAAGCAGAGAAAGACCGTGTCTTTGGGCAGACCGGATTCGGGGGCGGATACCCTCACATTCGTTGGATAGTCACGGAGCGTGTTGGCTGCATCCGTTCCAACTACCACGGAAACGACCAGTGGCAGCCGATTGATCGCATTGTCTGAGACTACTAACACCGGGCGGCGACCGGCCTGTTCACGGCCTTGGACGGGCGAAAGCTCCACGAAGTAGACCTGGCCTCGCCTGGGAGGGGAAGCACTGGACATGTTACAGGCCGTCCCGTTCCGCCGGCATGAATTCCCCGGCGATGGACTGGCATTCCGCGCGGATAGCAGGATCGGCGGCCATGGCGATCATTTCGCGCTCGAAGGCAGCGGATTTTTGGTGTGCGATGTACTGCTGCAGGGAGAGGATGACTACGCGGTTGAAGTTGCCTCGGAGATCCTCGGGTGCGTTGCTTAGCGCTTCCTCGACCAGTTGCGGCGGGAGTGCGACGCTGCGGCGTATACTTCCGGTTTTTGTTGCCGATGGCATTTGGTGTTGACTCCTGTCACCCAAAGTAGCACACTTCCTGCGCGGATTTGGTGTCCGGGTGGTCTTTGTCCCTCATTGCGGGCTGAGAGCAGTTCCGCGGCTGCGATCCTGCCACTTGTTTCAAGCGGTTTGCGTGTGGCATGCGGGTTGGGGTTTGTCGTGGGGGGCAAACCGGGACAGGCAGATAATTTCCGGCAAACTTCGCCGGAAATTGGTGTCAGTCCCGCGATTTGCGAAGTGTCGCGTTGGGCAAACCGGGACAGGCAACGAAATTCCGGCAAGTGCGGCCGGAAATTCGTGCCAGTCCCTGGTTTGCGGTGTGTCGTGGGGGGGCAAAGCGAGGACGGACAGCCAGAATCCGGCTGGACTGCGCCGGAAATTGGTGTCAGTCCCTGGTTTGCAAATTGGAGGGGAATATGAAGAAGGCTTTGTTGACGGGGTGTACGGGGCAGGATGGGTCTTATCTGGCGGAGTTGTTGCTGGAGAAGGGCTATGAGGTCCATGGGATTAAGCGGCGGGCTTCGAGCTTTAATACGGAGCGGGTGGATGCGATCTATCAGGATTCGCATGAGGCGGGGCGGCGGTTTCTGCTGCACTATGCCGATTTGACGGATGGGAGTTCGCTGGCGTCGCTGCTGTATGATATACGGCCGGACGAGATCTATAACCTGGGGGCGCAGAGCCACGTCAAGGTCAGCTTCGAGGTGCCGGAGTATACGTCGGATGTGGTAGGACTGGGGACGCTGCGGCTGCTGGAGGCGATGCGGCGGACGGGGGTGCAGTGCCGGTTCTACCAGGCGAGTTCGAGCGAGATGTTTGGGAGTACGGCGCCGCCGCAGAGCGAGCGGACGGAGTTGCATCCGCGGAGTCCGTATGGGTGCGCGAAGGTGTTTGGGCACCACATTACGATCAATTACCGGGAGAGTTACGGGCTGCATGCGTCGAGCGGGATTCTGTTTAACCACGAGTCGCCGCGGCGGGGCGAGACGTTTGTGACGCGGAAGATCACGCGGGCGGTGGCGCACATCAAGCACGGGTTGCAGGAGAAGCTGTACCTGGGGAACCTGGAGGCGAAGCGGGACTGGGGTTATGCGCCGGATTACGTGCGGGCGATGTGGCTGATGCTGCAGCAGGACACGGCCGATGATTACGTTGTCGGGACGGGCGAGGCGCATACGGTGCGGGAGTTTGTGGAGCTGGCGTTTGCGCATGCGGGGCTGGACTGGCGGGAGCATGTGGCGGTGGACGAGCGGTACTTCCGGCCGGCGGAGGTGGATTATCTGTGCGCGGACCCGTCAAAGGCGAAGCGGGTGTTGGGCTGGGAGCCGGCGGTGACGTTTGAGGAGCTGGTAAGGATTATGGTGGCGGCCGATTTGGAGTCGGTGGAGAAGCGGATGAAGGGCGGGGCGGCGTCGATCCAGATGGCGTATGACGGAGAGGGTAGGCACTCGTAGATGATTTCGCTTGTGGGGAAGCGGATTGTGGTGACCGGCGGGGCCGGGTTTCTGGGCGGGCACGTACTGAAGTGCCTGGAGCAGAGGGGCTGTAGGGACGTTTTTGTTCCGCGGCGTGCGGAGTACGACCTGACACGGGCCGAGGCGGTGGAGCGGCTGCTGGCGGAGAAGCGGCCGGAGGTGCTGATCCACATGGCGGCGGTGGTGGGCGGGATTGGAGCGAACCAGGCGAATCCGGGGCTGTTCTTCTATGAGAACGCGATGATGGGGATTCAGCTGATAGAGGGGGCGCGGCTGCACGGGGTGGAGAAGACGGTGGTGCTGGGGACGATTTGCGCGTATCCGCATTCGACGCCGGTGCCGTTTGAGGAAGCGGAGTTGTGGAACGGGTATCCGGAAGTAACGAATGCGCCGTATGGGATTGCGAAGAAGGCGCTGCTGGTGCAGTGCCAGGCGTACCGGGCGCAGTATGGGATGAACGCGGTGTTTCTGCTGCCGGTGAATCTGTACGGGCCGGGGGATAACTTCGATCTGGAGACGTCGCATGTGATTCCGGCGCTCATTCGGCGCTTTCATGAGGCGAAGTTAGCTAACGCGCCCGTGGTCACGATCTGGGGAACAGGCACTCCCATGCGCGAATTTTTGTATGTGGACGATATGGCTGCTGCCAGCGTCTACGTTATGAATTTGGCTAAGCCAATTTATGAAGCGCACACCAGTCCGATGCAAAGCCATATTAATGTGGGT
>Ga0118677_10004490_pt1 | contig 25360 bp, 12 predicted proteins | sample AliMusrvi5mmetaG_FD_86154 | JGI IMG/M metagenome (GOLD analysis project Ga0118677, IMG submission 86154)
GGGCGTAAAGCGCGTCATCGATTTTCGCCACCAGCGCGCCCTTTTCCACCTGCGAGCTGTAATCGACAATCTTGCCGGCCGTGTCGTTGCCGAAGGAAAGGATCTGCCCGGTCACCTGAGCGCCGATATCGACGACTTCCTCGGGTTCGAGCGTGCCGGTGGCGCTGATGGTGGCGAAAACGTCCCCTCGTTTCACCGCAACCGTCTGCAAATCCGGCAGCGCGACCTCTTTCTTGCGGAACACCAGCCAAGCGACCAGAGCGACGACCACGACGACACCAAGGATGATGAGCAGCAAGCGGGGCAGTCGTTTCATTTCGTGGCCATGAAACGTGCGGAACTCGGCTTTGCTTTCGCCGGGTTGGCGGAAATCGCGGTCGAAACCAACATCCCGAACGCTGGCGACGCGAGGTGGGCGCACGGTTTTCCGGGTGAAGCGCGAGCGATGCGCAACGCCATCCGCAAGACGACCGCAGGGAGAATGGAACAAGCCATTCCCGCCCTGCGGTCAATCACCTCCGCGCCGGTCACGGCGACCCGTCCGGCTGCCGGGAGAACGAATGAACCGAATCCCCCGCCCCGCTTCGGATCAACGCCGGCCCGTGGTTGCGGTGGGAACAAACACCGGATTGGTCGAGTCGCCGGAGGAACCTGCGGACGAAGTGGCGGCCGAGCCTTTGGCTCCCACGGTGACCTTCACGGTATAGTCCTGGGTGGAACCATCCTGGGCGGTGACGGTGTAGGTTACCGGGTTGGTGAAGTCCTGCTTGGAACCGGAAGCCGGGGTACCGGTGGCAAAGCGGGAAACCGTGTAGCTCGGGGCAAGGCTGGTCACGTCCGTCCCCTGCGGCACGGTCCATGCGATGGCGTTGCCGGTGATGACCGCGCCGGGGCCGAAGGTCAGGATGGCCTTGGCCGAACTCGGCGGAGCCACGGTGACCGTGACGGTATAGGTGTTGCTGACCGCCCCGTCGGTGACGGTGTAGGTCTGCGGAGCGGTGAAGTCTTGGGTGGAACCGGAGGCCGGATCGCAGGTCCCGGAGGACAGCGTGTAGGTTGGCGCGAGCGACGTCACATCCGAGCCATAGGGCACGGTCCAGGCGATGTCGGTGCCGGTAATAACCGCCGGGCTGCCGGCCAGGCCGAAGGTTAAAATCGTGGCGGGCGGGGCTTCATACACGACGGAGACGGTTCCCGACCAAGTGGCTTTGCCGCGACCGCTGCCGAGCATGAGGGCGGCGGCACCCAGATCGATGCCATCCGGGAAGGCGCTTGGCGCGGATTTCGTGGCAATCAACGTGGCGCCGACTGCGCCGCCGGTGCCAGTGCCCCAGCCCGGATGATTGTCAACCGTGCCGATCACATCCTGACCGCCGACTTGCAGCAGCCCGCTGGGGGCGCCGTCCGGCGTGGAATTGACATATACACACAAATCAGCCGCCTTGGTGTCGCCGGTGACGGTGGCATCGAGCCGCGCTTTCACGCTGACTGACTTCAGAATGGCACCGGGGAGCAGGTCCCCCTTCGCGATCCAAGGGATCAAGGCGTGGCCCGCGATCACAGTGCCTTTGCCTTGGGACCCAAGTTGATAGGTTGCGGTAACCGTCACCGCTGGCGCGCTTCCCGCCGCAAACGCCGCACCCGCCGCCAAAGCGAGGGCAAAGTGTTTCGTGGCAATCCTGGTTTCCTCAATGATTTTCGGAATTTTCATGGCAGCTTGATTTTCAATCGACGACGCTCGCGCGTCTTGAGTTTCGAGCCGGCTAGGGCCAAGGAGCTGGAAGCTCGACCAGCGACGGAGCGCTGGACCGACCTCGTAAGTTCGACCTTTCGACCTTTCGGCTCGATGGGTTGATCCCTACCCCGGCAATCCCTTCGAGTCAAGCCCCGAAGAATTTGACCTAATGACTGAGTGGACCCGGAATCAAGGGGCGGCCGGTTTCAAGACAAACGTGTGCGGCTGGGGTTGGCGGACGGTGTTGATCTTGGTTTCCAGTTGCGCGATCTGTTCGTCGAGACGCGCCAATTCCTTTTCGCGGGCGGCCTCAAAGGCCGGCGACTTGGCCCAGTCGGGCGGTCCGTACAGTTGCACGCTGCGCCAACGGTTGAAGAAGGCGTTGTTCTTTTCCACCACCAAGGTCCACAACTGCCGGGCTTGTTCGGTGATCGGCCCGGCGGTCAGCGTGAGGTTGCAACCTTGCGCCAATTCCTGCGCGGTGAGCACCGTCGCGGGTTTGTCGTCGATCAGGAGTTGGTACTTCGGGGCAGTCAGGCCGGTGACCTTCAATTCGTAACGACTCAAGTCCGCCAACAGCGGAATGAGTTTCGTCACCGCCTCGCCCTGGGGGTTGACCGGCATCGGCAGCGCCAAATCCTTGCGACTGAAGGTGAGCACACCCGCATCGACTTTCGGAGGGGTGATCTGGCAGCCGGTCGCGGCAACGATTTTGCCGGTGACGCCGTTCAACTCCGCGCTCGAAACGGCGGCGGGTGCGCCGAGGGCTTTCAGGATGGCCCACGCCATGATCGTGTGGCCGACCGGGCCGGGATGCACCGCGTCGCCGCCGCCGATGGCAGCCGCAGGATCGGCTTGGCGGGCCTTGAGCATCACGGCCATGTACGGATCGAACTGGTCGGCGTAGAGGACGCCTTCCTTGGTGGCCACCTCGCGCAGGCCGTCCGACATTTTGCGCAACGAAACGTTGCGGACATCCTTGTCCGGATCCGGGCGTTTGTCCTCGATCGGCTGCGGCGTCACCAAGGCAACCCGCGCCCCGTTGGCCTTGAGCAGGGCAACCAACTGCGTCTGCTTGTCGATGTAGTTCTTGAAGATGCCCTCGTCGTAGGCCCGGTAGCCGTGGTCATTCATGCCGAAGTCGATGGTGACGAAGGTCGGCTTGAGCGGCAGCATGTCACGCGGGGTGCGTTCCAGTCCGCCATGCGCCGTGTCGCCGCTCCAGCCGATATTGCGGAAGGTCAGCTTCCACTGCGGGAAGCGTGCGAGCGTGTAGGCTTCAATGGCAGTCGTATAGAGGCGTTGTTCGGTGATGCTGTCGCCGAGCAGCACAACCCGGTCGCCATCGCGGATGGCAAAGTCTGCCGTTGCAGCGTACAGAGGCGTTAGGGTGGTGAAGGTCGCGGCAAGGAGCAAAGCAAGTGCATTTACGCTTATCTTCTTCATGTGGTCTCTTCCTTTCATTGGTTACGGAGTTACGCTGGGATTGCTAAAGGGATTTCGGGCGATGGCCCTCAATTGCGGCTTCTGTACGCCAAACTGGTCCATGGAGAAATTCTTGAATCCCAGTTTCAGTGCCGGCGAACCGTCCTTCACGCGGTAGTCGCCGGATGGCGGATCGACGAACGTTGAAGGAGCCGTGGTCGCCCGTCTCCTTGACCGTGTCGAAGACGTCGCAGTATTCGATCACGTGGCCGCCCCAGCAGCCGTCGCCGATGTTGATACCGGCCCGGGGCACGTCGTAGATCGAGCAGTGGCGGACCGTGATGTCTTGGGCCAACTCGATCTCGACCGGCGCCGTTTGCTTTTCGACGCGGCCCGTCTGGTAGATCAGGCAATCGTCCACGAGGCAGTCGGCCGGGTAGTTATGGGTCTTGGGCCCGGGGGTGCGGTCGAGGTTGGCGAGCGACTGGGAATGGTCGTTCCAATCGCGCGGCACCCGGGCGGCGTCGCGATCACCGACCATCGCCACGCCGTTCCCGCCGGCCTTGGCAATGTGGCAGCCGCGGACCGTGACCCGGCGGTTGTAGTTGTTGATGAAAATTGCGTTACCGCCCACTTGGTCGATAAAGCAGTCTTCAATCGCGCAGTCTTCCGCGCCGCTGAGGAAAAGCGCGCCGCCACGGTAGGTGGTCCAGTCGCTGCGGACCAGCGGCTCCTTGTTTTCCATGAAGGTCCGGGATGCGTGGCGGAGGGTCAGCCCGTTCAGGGTGACGAACCGAACCGGGGCTTCCTCCGAACCCTTGAACTCGATGAGGTGCTTGAGTCGGACCGCTTCGACCGTCGCTCGCGGCAGGTCCACGCCCGGCGGCGGATAGTAATAGAGCGTGCCTGTCTTAGTATTGAGGAACCACTCGCCGGGCGCGTCCAATTCCTCGAAGATGTTCTCCACGAAACGCTGGTCGCCGTCCATGCCCATCGGGCGGTTGTTCTGCCAGCCGCCCTCGTAGGCGAGCCTGTTATCCGATCCCTTGGCCGTAATGATGTAATGCATGCCGCCCCACCCGCGGCTGTGCATGGCGTGGATGAATCCGCCGGCCGGATCCTTCCAACGCGCCGCCCGCTGGGGACTGATCGCGTCGGCCGCGTATCCATTGAAGATCCGCTCCTTGGTGAAGTTCGGATAGCGGGCCATGATCTGCCGCTGGCCATTGACGAATAGCTGGTCTGTGGTCAAGCCGGTGGGCGCCTTGGCCTGCATGATCCCATCCTTGTATGGTTCCCACTTGAGGCCTTTGAGAAGGATACCACCGCTGATTACTGGCTGCTCATTCTCATAGGCCCGGTAAACGACCGGTGCAGACTTGGTTCCGGAATCTGCGTTAGTGAAGACGAGCGTTTCCGACAGGTAATAGACGCCTGCGCGGATGAAAACTGAAGACGCTTCGCGGCCAGCCGACTTTCGCACTTCCTCCTGGGCCCGCTTGATGGTCGCAAAGGGCCGCTCCAAGGTGCCCGGATTCGCGTCACTCCCACCTGGGGCAACGTAATAACTGCCGGCTTGGCAAACGACGGCCCCGGCAAGAAGGGAAAACACCGCTACTGCCTTAATGCTTGTTGAACACACGGCGGTCCTCATCTTCTTTCAACTTTCACGGGTTCAATCGGCACGTTGCAGAACGTGAGCGCGGCGATGCCATTGGCCCCCATCAACAAATTCTCTTGACTCCAGGTCATCTCTTTAAGATACGTGATCGTCCTGGCCGCCGAACTCTCTTTCAGCTTGAGCGTGACTATACTCCCGGCGGCCTGGCCGACAATTCCCTTGTCGGCCACCCCGTCGAGATAGAACTGGCTCGACAGCGAGTCTTTCCAGACGACCGGCTGGTCGAACTCCAGGGCGATCGTGTCCTTCGCGCTGCTCGTATAATACGCCCGCTTCAGGTTCGGCGCCGTAATGGATGCGGTCAGCGCCTTTCCATAGAGATCCCTCTCGATCAAGGGCTGCAAGAGACGGGCGAATTCGGACCAGCTCGGCCTTGCCCCAGTGCATCTTGATTTCCTGGCGGGCATTGCCTCTTATCAGCGGAATACGGACCCAGACGCTTGCCCGCCCGGTGGCCGCGTCCCACTCCTCGATCTGGTAGGCCAGCGGCTTTCCGTCCGCCGAGAAGCGGATATCGTCGCCTTTGTAACGTGCTTGGCTGAAATCAAAATTTCTCCCGTTCAGCCGCACCAGCAAGGGGAAGTTCTCTTCCGACGCCGTGGCCGGAAGGTTGGCCCCCTCGGGCGTGGTCAAGATGCAAAGCGAGCCCGAATGCCGCCAGCCCGGGTATTGGGCAGAAACTGTTTGCAGGAACAGCGCAAGCAGGGCCGTGCCCAGCAAGATTGGCTTCATCATGGTGGTTGTCCCTTCTGCCGTTAATCGGTAGCCGTCCAATCCTTGGCGCACGCCAAGGGTGCGCGTCGGACGGTATGGTTGCGATTATACTTGCTCCGCGCAACGGGCGATACAACCGCGGCAAGTTCCGGCCCAACACTACATTTCCTCTGCTTCAATGCCCGATCCTCGCCATCGACGACAGCCACTGAGCGTCTTGCGGTTCTCGTGTCTTGCGCCTGCCACAGCGGCATAGCGCCTGTTTTCAGCGTAATCACGGCCAAACCGGCAGACTCGCCGGTCACCCCGGAAATCCGATTTTCGGGGGGATTGCGAACGACTGTAACTATTGGTAATGTTCTTGGTATTGGCAACCGTCTGCCCCTGGAGCTGGAGGATCACGTTTATGCTGAGAACGCAAGGTTATTTACGGGTGAAGGAAGCCGCGGCACTCCTGGGCGTGTCGCCGAATACCGTCCGGGCCTGGGGAGCCGCCGGGAAGATCATCGAATACCGGCACCCGGCCAACCGTTACCGGATGTACAAGCAGGAAGAGCTGGAACAGGTGAACCAGCAGATCGAACAGTCGGTCGCTAAGCCTGCGGCACCCAATCGTCCAAAACGTCCTCGTTGACACGATACCTATATCCGACGCCGGCAGCGAGCCCACGATGAGCACTGGTAACTGGACCACCGTGACCGAGTCGAAGTATCCCTGGGAGCGGGATGCGCTGGAGTTCATCCGCCTCCAGTTCCCGCCGTACGAACCTTACCGTGCCTGGGCCAACTTCGAGTTCATCGCGGACGATGGCAGCATCAATGAGGTGGACCTGTTGATTTTCACGCCCCAGGGCTTCTTCCTCATCGAGATCAAGAGCCGCCTGGGCCGACTGCTAGGGGATGCGGGTACGTGGACATGGGACACCGATGGCAGGCTCTCTACGGTCGATAGCCCGCTGATCGCCGCCAACCTCAAGGCCAAGAAGCTCGCCTCGCTGCTTCAGCGGCAGAGGGCGTTCCAGAAGAAGGGCCGCGCCCCGTTCATCGAGGCCCTCGTCTTCTGTTCCGCCCCCGACCTGTCGTGCGAGTTGCAAGGCAACGGCCGCCTACGGGTATGCCTGCGAGATCGTGCGGCCGAAGGCGACAAGCCGGCCCGGCCCGGAATCCTCGCCGCGATGATGCGTCGTGAGTGCCCCGGCCTCGATCCCACGCCCAAGGGCCTCCATAACAGCCCCACGGCCCGGATCGTCAGCCAGGCCATGGAGCAGGCCGGCATCCGCCCATCACAGCGGCACCGCAAGGTCAGCGACTACGTCCTCGAGCAGCTCGTGTGCGAAGGCCCCGGCTACCAGGACTGGCAGGCCGTGCACTCCCAAGTTGCCGACTCCCGCCGCCGCGTCCGCCTCTACCTGGTCCGCTCCGGGGCCACGGTCGATGACCGCAAGACGATCGAACGGGCCGCCCTGCGGGAGTTCCAGCTCCTGGAAACCCTCCAGCACCCGGGTATCCTGCGGGCCTACAACTTCACCGAGCACGAACTTGGCCCAGCCCTGATCTTCGAGCACGACCCGCTGGCCATCCGTCTCGATCACTTCCTGGCCCAGCAGCAAGACAAGCTGAGCATCGACACGCGGCTTGACCTGGTCCGCCAGATCGCCGAGGTCGTCCGCTACGCCCACGACAAGAAGGTCGTCCACCGTGCTCTCTGCCCGCAGAGCATCCTCGTCACCCAGGCCGGCAGTGAACGACCGAAGATCAAGGTCTTCAACTGGCAGGTGGGTTACCGGGAAGCGACGAGCACCACGGGCGCGTCCCGCATCGTCTCGGCCACCTCGCACGTGGACCGGCTGGTGGAAGACGCCAGCACCGCCTACATGGCCCCCGAGGCCCTCACCGACGACAACCTGGGCGAGCACCTCGACGTCTTCTCGCTGGGCGCGATCGCCTACCACATCTTCTCGGGCGTGGCGCCGGCCGCCAACGGCCTGGAATTGAGCAACAAGCTCCGCGAGACCAAGGGCCTCCAGATCAGTTCCGTAATCAATGGTGCCAAGGATGCACTCCAGTACCTGGTCCAGTACAGCACCCACCCGGAGGTCTTCAATCGCACGGGTACGGTCGTCGATTTCCTGAGCGAGCTGGACGACGTCGAGAACGAGCTGACCTCCCCCGACCGCGACTACGTGGACGACCCGGCGCAGGCCAAAACCGGCGAGTTGATCCCTGGCGGCTACAAGGTCATTCGCCGCATCGGTCAGGGGGCCTGCTCGATCGTCCTGCTCGTGGAGAGGGACAGCAAGGAGTATGTGCTCAAGGTGGCCAGCGACCCGCAGCACAATGCCCGGCTCAAAGACGAGGCCGATGTGCTCCAGAAGCTCCGCCATCCGCACATCATCGAGTTCGCCGATAACGTGCAGGTTGGCGACCGCGTGGGGTTCCTCATGTGGCCGGTCTTCGCCGAGAAGGACAAGAAGCTCATCGAGACGCTCGGCCAGCGGCGGCGCAAGGAAGGCCGCTTGCACATCGACCTCTTGCAGCGCTTCGGCGAAGACCTGCTGGACGTGGTCAACCACCTGGAGGAGCAAGGCATCCCGCACCGCGACATCAAGCCGGACAACATCGCGGTCGGCATGGTGGGCCGGGGCGACAAGCTGCACGTCGTGCTCTTCGATTTCTCGCTCTCCCGTGCACCGGCCGAGAACATCCGCGCCGGGACCACCGGCTACCTTGACCCGCTCTTACCCCTACGGAAGCCGCCGCGGTGGGATCTGCACGCCGAGCGTTACGCCGCCGCCATGACGCTCTACGAGCTGGCCACGGGCACGTTGCCGCAGTGGGGCGACGGAGCCACCGAACCCTCGCACCTGCCGCCCGGCACCGAGATCACCATCAACGCCGAGGCGTTCGACCCGGGCCTCCGCGAGGCGCTGCTGCCCTTCTTCCAGAAAGCCTTCCGCCGGAACGTCACCGAGCGGTTCGACAACGCCGAGGCGATGCTCACGGCCTGGCGGGACTGCTTCAAGGACATCGACGAGCCGGGTCCGGTTTCCGACCAGGCCGACGAGGCCCGGCTCCGTGAGCTGCTGGCCGCCGCGACCCCCGATACGTCGATCGCCGAGCTGGGCCTGGGCACCCGGGCCACGAACGCCCTCGATCGGGCCAACATCCTCACCGTCGAGGATCTGCTCACCGTGCCGATCCGCGTACTCTTGCGGCTGCGGGGCGTCGGCAACCTCACACGGCGGGAGATTTCCGCAGCGGTGAAAATCCTCCGCGAGCGGCTAGGTACTCCGTCGCGGGCAACCCGCACCGCGGACCAGCCTGAGCCGCCGCCCGAAATGCTAGACCTCGCTGCGCTGGGCGTGGACCTCCTGGCCGACCGCTTGCAAAGTATCGGCGCCCGCGAGAGCGAAACAGTCCACCGAACACTACAGGTGTTCCTCGGGCTCGATCCGCAGATCGCCGATCGCTGGCCCAGCCAGACCGACGTGGCCCGTCTGCTTGAGGTGACCCGGGCGAGAGTCGGCCAGATCCTCGGTAAGCTCCGGGATCGCTGGGCCAGGGACCCCGCCATCACGCAGCTCCGCGCCGACATGGTGGACATCGTGGCCGGTCAGGGCGGGGTGATGACCGTGCCGGAACTGGTCGAGGCCGTGCTGCTGGCCCGCGGCTCATCCCAGGATGAACCCCGGCGCACTCAATTCGGCGTGGCCGTAGTCCGTGCCGCGGTGGAAGTGGAACGCTTAATGAGCGATCCGCGGCTTGTCGTGCGGCGGGACGGCGACTGCATCCTCGTCGCCCGCAGCGCCGCCTTGGCAGGCTATGCCCGCAACCTGGGCGAGTTGGCCGACCAGTTGGCCAACGAAGACCCCCTGGTGGCCCCGGCCCGCGTCGTGGAACGGCTGCGGGAGGTCCCGGCCCCGCCCGAGACGATCATCTCCGACGCACGGCTCGTCCGCCTGGCCTCCGTGGTCTCCCAGCATGCCGCCGTCTCCAGCCGCCAGGAACTCTACCCCCGCGGCATGCCGGCTGCCCGCGTGATCCGGCTATCGCATGGCGCCTTGAACGGGTTGCGGATGCTTTCCGTGGCCCAGGTCCGCGAGCGGGTTGCCGGCCGTTACCCCGAGGCCACTCCGCTGCCCGACCGTCCCGCGCTCGATGATCTGCTGCGGGAAGCCGGCTTCGACTTCCGCTGGGAGACGGGCGACAAGGACGGCCAGGGCCGCTACGTCAGCAACATACGCGAGATCAGCACGGCCAGCGAACCCTCGATACGGTCTCCGACCGCCCCGGGCCTTTCGCCGGCCGGTGAAGTCACGCCTGAAGAGGCCGACGCCCGCCAGTTCGAGGAACGGCTTCAACGCGCTATCACGGAAGGTTCTTTTCTTAGCCTTCTGGTGCGCAAGAAGGACTACGACCTCGCCCGGCAGGAAATCTGCCGGCGGTTTCCCGTCGAGCTTGTGGACATGGAAGGTGTCTTCCTCGATGCCTTGCAGGCCGTCGCCGGGAAGGCCGGGGTTGACTGGGAGGTAGTCCTCAAGACCGACGCCACCCCAAAGGGTGCCGACTGGGATAGGCTGATGCTCTTGGTGAACCGGGCCATGCCCGTAGTCGAGGAGCGGCTGCTGGCGGCCGAGCGGACGATGCTGATGATCTACCCCGGCCTCCTGGCCCGCTACGACCAAATGGACCTGCTCAGCCGCCTGTCGCAGAAGGTCGGCCGCCGCGACGGCATCCCGGGCCTGTGGCTGCTTCTGCCGGGCGATCATCAGGCCTTGATCGACGGCAAGGCGGTGCCGTTGCTCGGCCCCGGCCAGCGTGCCTGCATCCCGGAGAGCTGGGTCCAGAACGTCCACCGCGGACATGGGGAGGGCCTCGCGCAAAGGCGCAAAGGCGCAAAGGAAGAAAACTGATGCACGAGAACGAAGTGGCAAAAATCATTGTGGACGTGGCGTATCAGATCCATACGAAACTCGGCCCCGGCCTGTTGGAATCGGTGTACGAGGCGGTGATGATGTACGAACTGCGCAAGCGAGGGCTGCACGTCGAGAACCAGGTGCCGATCCCCGTGGTGTGGGACGGCGTCCGGCTGGAAGTGGGCTTCCGTGCGGACTTGGTCGTCGAGCATTGCGTCATCGTTGAGTTGAAGTCCATCGAAGCTGTGGCTCCAGTACACAAGAAAGTGGTGCTGACTTATCTGCGGCTGGCCGACAAACGACTGGGACTATTGATCAACTTCGGCGTCGAACTGATCAAGAACGGCATTACACGGCTCGTAAACCACCTTGAGGAATGAACAAGGAGATTTCGCGCAAAGGCGACAAGGCGCAAAGAACACAGGTCTTATCCCCTTTGCGAGCTTTGCGCCTTTGCGCAAGGCCTTTCCACCATGATTAACCGACAGGCATTACTCTCTGACCTTCAGAAGCTCCTCCAGCGGCTCGAAGCCGATCTGTTGTCCCGTAGCGAATCAGCCGATATGCCGGAGGTGGGCCAGCGGCTGCGCGAGGAGTACGAGCGGGCAAAGAAGGCCGAACGGACGGCGCAGAACTATGAGGACTGGCGGAGCGATGCCATCACCCAGGCAGCAGCGGCCTGGGTGCTCTCCTGCGTCTTCGTGCGGTTTCTGGAGGACAACCGGCTCATCGACCCGCCCAAGATCGCCGGTCCCGGCAAACGGCTCCAGCAGGCACGGGACGAGTGGGAATTGTACCTGGGCCAAGCGAAGCAACCCAACGAGCGCGATTACCTGCTGAGCGTCTTCGACGAGCTGGCCCGGCTGCCGGGCACCAAGGAGGTCTTCGGCGAACATAATCCGATCCGCGAGCTGCCCAACTGGCTTTCCGGCGACGGGGCGAGGGACATGCTGGGGTTCTTCCAGAAGATCGACGCCAATTCCGAGGAGAGCAACAAGCTCATCCACGACTTCACCGACCCGGCATGGGAGACGCGGTTCCTGGGCGACCTCTACCAGGACCTGTCGGAGGCAGCCCGCAAGAAATATGCCCTGCTCCAGACGCCGGAGTTCGTCGAGGAGTTCATCCTTGATCGCACGCTGGAGTTGGCCTTGAACGAGTTCGGACTGGGGCCTCGCGCAAAGGCGCAAAGGCGCGAAGAAGATAAAGAAGATCAATCTTTCTCCCTTTGCGCCTTAGCGCCTTTGCGCGAGACCTTTTTTAGAATGATCGACCCAGCCTGCGGCAGCGGACACTTCCTGCTGGGCAGCTTTCGCCGGATACTGGACCGCTGGCAGCGAAACGAGCCGGGAGCCAACATCCGCGAACTGGTGCAGCGGACGCTCGACAGCATCCACGGCGTGGACATCAACCCCTACGCCGTGGCCATCGCCCGCTTCCGGTTGCTGCTGGTGGCGATGAAGGCGTGCGGCGTGACGCGACTGGCCGACGCCCCGGCCTTTCATTTCAACCTGGTGTGCGGCGACTCGTTGCTACACGGCACCGGTGCCCAGGGGAGTTTCGGCTGGCACGACTTCGATCACGCCTACCAGACCGAGAACCCCGCGGAGCTTGCCCGCATCCTGAAGCCAGGTCACTACCATGCGGTCGTGGCCAACCCGCCCTATATCACGCCCAAGGACAAGGCACTGAACGATGCCTACCGCGAACGCTACACGGCCTGCCACCGATCATATTCCCTGGCAGTACCCTTCATGCAGCGGTTGTTCCAACTGGCCGTTAGCGGCTACGGCGGTGCGCAGCAGGCCGGGTTCGTCGGGCAGATCACCGCTAACAGCTTTATGAAGCGGGAGTTTGGCAAGAAGGTCATCGAGGAATACTTCGCCGGACGCAACGGCACTGCTGGCGTGGACCTGACCCACGTCATCGACACCGCGGGGGCGTACATTCCGGGGCACGGCACGCCTACCGTAATACTCTTCGGTCGTAACCGCGCCCCGGTCGCCAAAACGATCCGAGCTGTCATGGGCATCCGGGGTGAACCCAGCACGCCGGACGATCCGGCCCGCGGGCTTGTGTGGTCGGCGATCGTGACGCAGATTGACCAACCTGGGTCACAAAGCGAGTTCGTCAGCGTGGCCGATTCGTCGCGGGAGTTGTTTCATAATCACCCTTGGTCAATCGGCGGCGGCGGCGCTGCCGAACTTAAAGAAGTACTCGAACAACAGTCGGAGCATCAGCTCTCGCTGTTCCTGGAGGAGGTCGGCGCGAGCATTGTGACGCGCGAAGACGAGGTCTACCAAGTAGGTCAGGCCACTGCCAGACGCCAAAAGATCCCGAGCAGTCAGATCCGGCCCCTGATTGACGGTGAACACGTCCGGGATTGGATCATTGCGGATTTCGAGTCTGGCGTCTGGCCTTACGACCCCAGGACATTCGAGGCCCTGATTACGGAATCCATAGAACGATTTCTCTGGCCTTACCGTAGCGGTCTTGCTGGGAGAGTTGCTTTCGGGAAGACTCAGTTAGAACATGGCAAGACATGGTTCGAGTATTCCATGTTCTTCAGGAACCGCTTGAGGGGGACGTATCGGATCGCGCAGGCCGAAGTAGCCACACACAATCACTTCGCACTTGATCGGGGCGGTAAGGTTTTCGGTCGTACCGCACCGGTCGTCACGCTACCTTCCGACGCCACCGAAGGTGACTATCTCAGTTTGCTTGGCCTCCTCAACAGCTCCATCGCCGGCTTCTGGCTCAAGGCCGTATGCCATAACAAGGGCAGCACCGTGGACCAGCATGGCGCAAGGCAACGTACCGATCCCTTCGAGGACTTCTACGCCTTCAACGCGACGAAGCTCCAGCAGTTTCCTCTGCCGGCAAGCCGCCCTACGGAGCTTGCTAGGGCACTGGACGCCCGCGCGATCATTCGCTCCGGTTTCGAGGGACGCGAACTGGTGGAACGCGACCTACCGCTGGACCGCGAAAAGCTCCTTGCGAGGCGTGCCCTCCGCGAAGGCGCTATCCGGCAGATGATTATGCTGCAAGAGGAACTCGACTGGTGGTGCTACCGCGCCTACGGGATTACGGACGAGGATCTTTGCTACCGCGGCGATCCGTTCTTCGTCCAACTGGGCCAACGGGCTTTCGAGATCGTGCTTGCCCGCAAGGTGGCCGCCGGCGAAGTACAGACCACCTGGTTCGAGCGGCACGGTTCGACACCCATTACCGAGCTTCCGGCTGACTGGCCGGAGGACTACAAGCGGCTCGTGGAACGGCGCATTGAGCTGATCGAGACCGACCACAATATCGGTCTGATCGAGCAACCGGAATACAAGCGCCGCTGGAATACCGAATCGTGGGAGTCCCAGCTTGAACGGGCGTTGCGAAGCTGGCTCCTCGACCGCCTGGAGAGCTACTTCGACTTCGACGGGAGAATGAAGAAAGATGGCGCGCCAAGGCGCGAAGGCGCAAAGGAAGAGGGGAAGACACAACCAATTCAAAATGACCTTTGCGCCTTGGCGCCTTTGCGCGAGATTTCCCTGATCTCCATTTCCAAGGTGGCCGACGCGGCCCGGCAGGACCCGGACTTCATGCAGGTCGGCGAGTTATACCGCGACGACCCGGCCTTCGACGTTCAGCGGCTCGTGGCGGATCTGGTCGAGGCCGAGAGCGTGCCTCTACTGCCAGTGCTCCGTTACAAGCCCACCGGGCTCCGCAAGCGGACCGAGTGGGAGCAGACGTGGGAACTCCAGCGTGAGGAAGACCGCACGGGGCAGCGGCTCGACATCCCTGTCCCGCCGAAATACACCAGCGCCGACTTCCTCAAGAGCGACTGCTGGCGGCTCCGCGGCAAGCTCGACGTGCCCAAGGAACGCTGGGTGAGCTTCCCGTACTGCGAAGGCCCGGACGGCACGCCCGTGATCGCCTGGGCCGGCTACGACCACCTGCAACTCGCCCGAGCTGTCAGCGCCTACTACGTGGACATCCAGGAACGCCTCGGCGGCCGTGACGATCCGCGGCTCGTGCCGCTGCTGGCCTGCCTACTGGAGTTGCTTCCCTGGGTCAAGCAGTGGCACAACGAGCCAGACGCCGCCTTCGACGGCCTGCGCATGGGTGACTACTTCGAGGGTTTCATCAACGAAGAGGCCCGGCAGCATGGCAAGACGGTCCCCGAAATCAAAGCCTGGCAGCCGCCGCAACGTGCAAGCGGCCGTGCGCGACGAAAAACAACAACATGACGATGTGGGACAGTGACCATGACCCTGATTAAAGACCTGATCGACATTCCCGACCGCGTGCAGAAGGGCGACTTCGTCCTCCGGCTGTCCGAAGACATCGAGCACCCGGACGTGGTGCTGTCCAACTACGTCGTCACGCCTGAGCTGGCCAAGGATTTCGACGCGGCGTTGACCTTCATCCGCAGCGCCATCCAGGGCAGGACCAGCAAGGCAACCTACCTGCACGGGAGCTTCGGTAGCGGCAAGAGCCACTTCATGGCCGTGCTCCACCTGATCCTGCAAGGCAACCCGGCGGCCCGAGCCATCCCCGAGCTGGCCTGGGTGATCCAGAAGCACAACGAGTGGCTGAAGGGCAAGAAGTTCCTGCTGGTGCCCTACCACATGATCAACGCCCACGACATGGAGTCGGGCATCCTGGGCGGCTACGTGGATTTCATGCGCCGCAAGCACGCCGACAAGCCGATCCCGCCGGTCTACATGTCGGCGGCGATCATCAACCAGGCGGAGGCCGAGCGGGCCAACTACGGCGACGAGGCGTTTTTCAGGCGACTCAACGCCGGCCAGGGCGGCGGAAGCGGCTGGGGCGAGCTGGAGGCGACCTGGGACATGGCGTCGTTCGAGGCAGCCGCGGCGGCGGCCCCGGATTCGGAGCCCCACCTGCGCCTGGTGAGCACCCTGCTCAAGACGATCGCCACCGCCCACGCCGAGGTCATCAGCCACCGCGGCGGGAACTTCGTGCGCTTCGACAAGGGCCTCTCGATCATCAGCCAGCACGCGGCCGGCCTGGGCTACGACGCCTTGATCCTGTTCCTCGACGAGTTGATCCTCTGGTTGGCCATGAACTCGGCCGACCTGGCGTTCGTGAACCACGAGGCGGCCAAGCTGACGAACCTGGTGGAGGCCCAAGCGGTGGAACGGCCGATACCGATCGTGAGCTTCGTGGCCCGGCAGCGGGATCTGCGCGAGCTGATAGGGGAGCATGTGCCCGGGGCCGAGCGGCTGAGCTTCGGGGACTCGCTGGACTACCAGCAGGGGCGGTTCGACACGATCACGTTGGAGGACCGGAACTTGCCGGCGATCGCCGAGAAGCGGGTCCTGAAGTGCAAGGACGGGGCAGCCAAGATCGAACTCGACGCGGCCTTCGAGCAGGTGGCGCGGATGAAGGACAGCGTGATGAGCATCCTGCTCACCCAAGAGGGCGACCGCAAGATGTTCCGCCAGGTCTATCCGTTCAGCCCGGCGTTGGTACAGACGCTCATTGCCGTGTCGAGCGTGCTCCAGCGGGAACGGACGGCCTTGAAGGTGATGATGCAGCTCCTGGTGGACCACCGCGAGACGCTCAAGGTGGGCGACGTGGTGCCCGTGGGGGATCTGTTCGATGTCGTGGCCCACGGCGACGAGGCGTTCAGCAAGGACATGGCGATCCACTTCGACAACGCCAAGCGGCTTTACCACCAGAAGCTGTTGCCGGTCTTGGAGAAGAAATACGGCCGCCGCGAAGAGATCGAGGCGCTGGCCTATGACGATACGAAGCGGGTCGGCTTCCGCAATGAGGATCGGTTGGTGAAGACGCTCTTGCTGTCCGCGCTGGTGCCCGAGGTCGAGTCGCTTCGGGGCCTGAACGCGGAGAAGCTGGCCGCATTGAACCACGGCACGATCCGCACGCCGATCCCCGGCCGCGAGGCCCAGGAAGTCTTGAGCCGCTGCCGGGCCTGGGCGGCCAGTGTGGGCGAGATCCGCATCGGCGAGGAGGTCAACCCGACGATCACCGTGCAGCTCTCCGGTGTGGACACTGAGGGCATCATCGAGCAGGCCCGCCGCGAGGACAACCAGGGCAACCGCATCCGCCGGGTGCGGCAGATGCTCTACGAGCAGTTTGGCATCCAGGGCGACGGCGAGTTCGAGCAGTACCACGAGTTCTGGTGGCGGAACACGAAGCGAAACTGCGCCGTGCTGTTCCGCAACATCCGCGAGCTACCCGACTCGTCGCTGGAAAACACCGACGCAAGCTGGAAACTGGTGATCGACTTCCCCTTCGACGAAGCCGGGCACGGCCCGCGCGACGACCTGAGCACCATCCAGCGGTTCATGCAGACGCATCGCGACGGGGCGAAGACCCTGTGCTGGATGCCCTCGTTCCTGAGCGTCGATGCGCAGAAAGACCTGGGGATGCTGGTGATCCTGGAGCACATCCTCACCGGTGAGCGGTTCCTCCAGTACGCCAACCACCTCTCGGCGCAGGACAAGCAGGCGGCCAAGTCCCTTCTGGAGAACCAGCGGAGCGTGCTCCAGCAGCGGGTGAAGATTCACCTGGACGCCGCCTACGGCCTAGAGTCCATCGCGCAGGGTTCGCTCGATACGACCCACGACATGGACCCCAACGAGCACTGTGCCTCGCTGTCCCCAGGCTTCACGCCGCAACCGCCGGTAGCCGCGAACCTGGGCGGCGCCATGCAGCACCTGTTGAGCCAGGCTCTGGAGCACGAGTTCCCGGCCGCGCCGCACTTCGAGACCGAGGCGAAGTCGGGTGTATTTAAGAAGGTCTACGAGCTGGTCTTGCCGGCCACGGAGAGCGCGGATGGTCGGACGCTCATTGAGAATACCCAGCGGCCCTTGCTGCGGAAGATCGCCAACCCGCTGTTGTTGGGCGATATGGGCATGGACGCCACGTATTTCGTGCTGGGACAGCATTGGAGAACGCACTTCAGCCGCAAGGCCACTGAGACCGGCAGCCCGATGGACGTCAAGCACCTGAGACGGTGGATCGACGATCCGCGGCCCATGGGCCTGCCGCAAGACGCGCAGAACCTGGTGATCCTGTTGTTCGCCGCGCAGACCGGCTACACGTTCTATCGCCACGGCGGCCCCTACGAGCCGACGCTCCAGACGCTGCCCGACGACTGCGAGCTACGGAAGGTGAATCTACCGGACGCGGGCATCTGGGACGCGGCCGTCAAGCGGGCGGGGAGCATTTTCGGGGTGGCGGGCCATAAGTTGTTGAGCGCCGGCAACGTGAGCAACCTCTCGGCCGAGGTCAAGAAGATCGCTGACCAGGCCCGGCGGCCATGCGATACCTACCGCCAGAAGCTCCACGACCGCATGGCCTGCATGGGGCTTACGCCCGATACCACCGACCGGATGAAAACGGCCCTGGCCACGCAGAAGCTCGTGGGCCTCGTCGTGGCGGCCGAGGCGGCCAACATCGTCGGCCTGTTGGCCCGTGCCGATGTCGCCACGAGCGAGGCGGCGATGGGTGAGTGCCGTAGCAAGGCCGCGGAGCTGGAGGGAAATCTGGAGACCGCCGGATGGGAGATTTTCGAGGCCATCGGCAAGCTCGACGACGAGCGGAAGGCCACCGCCGCGGAGATCCTCGCCGACGTGCGGCAGGCCCTGGCCGCCGACGAACACGTTACGGCGCTAGCGCCGGCGCTCAAGGGCACGCATGCCCGGGCGGTCCGGGTGTTGACGAAACCCGTACCGTCAGTTCCGCAACCGCCGGCCGGGCTACCGCCGGTCATAACTCCTCCCATTCCGCAGCCTACGATCGCGCCGCCCGCACCCAAGGGTAAGAAGGTCGTTGGCGAGGGGGCCAAGCAAGACCTGGCACTCGCCGACGCCCGGCAGGTGCTGACCGACTTAGGCGGAAACGTCAAGCCGGGGCAGACCGCACGGGTCAACGTGAGCTGGGTCATCGAAGAGGGAGGCGCACCGTGAGCACGGCCAGCCCGACCTTCAGTCAGCTCAAGGCCCAGGTGGCGGCTATCCACCAGAAGGTGCCGCAGGCCCGGGTGATCGGCATCCGCACCGCCGGGCGCTGGACCGCCGAGCGGCGGAAGCGGGAGGGTGAGCAATCGTACCTGATCCAGCAGTGCGATTCGCCCCTGGCGATGCGGCAAGCCCTGCGCGAAACGGTGGACGAGGCCACGACGAAGATCCTCATCACGCCGCTAGAGGAAAAGGACCTGAGCGACGACATCCTCCTGCGGCTGGCGAAGCGGCGGCTGTTTCCCATCGACACGTGGCAGATCGTCCGCTCGTTGTTCCAGGCCCCGACCGTCGATCCTCGACTGACCCGCTTCGGCTGGATCGCGGATATGCTCTTGGATCTCGTCCCGGTCGAGGGCTACCCCGCGGCCCGGGGTGGCTTCCTCGACGCGGACACCGTCTGGCCGCTGCTGTTGCGATATGGGATCGGGCTAACGGCGGAAACCCCCGACCTGACATCGCTCTTGAAGTGGTCACTCGATGCCGATGCGGCGGCACGTTTTCGCGGTGCCGGCCAAGCCTTCCGCGAGGCGGCTACCGAGTGGCTCGCCGAGAAGGCCGGGCCGGTGGCCGAAGTCATTCTGTCGTGCGTGGCCCGCTTGGAGCGACCGGATGCCGTACCGCTTGGGCTGGCGGTGGGTGTGGTGTACCACAAGGCCGCCGCCGGCAAGTTGGAACGGGCAAGCGGGAAGATGGAAGAGCGGTTCCTGGGTAGCGGTAAACCACCGGAGGCCACGCTGGTCCAGCGTTGGAGCACGGCGGCCACGGAGGTTGTCCGGGCCCTGCGGCATACCGATCCCCGGGTCTACCGGCAGACGCTCCAGCGTACCGACGAGATCCTGGCCGAGGTGCAGGCCGAGAGTTTCGCCTACCTGAGCGACGTGTCGCCCCTCGGTTTCGACCAGCGGTTGGGCCGCTTCGGGCAGTCCCTGGCCGACGTCCTGGCGAACAAGGCGTGGGATGTGCTCGACGGCTTGATCGAGGCCCGGCAGGCGGTCCGCGACCACGATCAATCGGCCCGTGAGATGCGTCGGCTGGAGCGGGTGGACATGGCCGTGCGCCTGGTACGCTGGTTGGGCGAGCGCGACCAGCGGGGCGAGGTCAAGCATCCGTCGCTGGCCTTGGCCGCGGACGAGCACCTCCGCGACGGCGGGTTCGTGGACTGGGCCCGGCTCAGCCTGCGGTCGGGCGATCCGGTCCAGATCCTCTCGGAAGCCTACGTGCGGCTTTTCGAGGCCGTGACCCAGATCCGCGAGGCCCAGGCCCACGGCTTCGCCCAGCTCCTGGTTGACTGGACGGCCGCCGGGTCGCAGGCCGATGATTTCGTTCCCGTGGAGCGGTTCCTGGAACAGATCGTCGCTCCCTTTGCCGTCGACAGTTCGGTGCTGGTGATCGTGATCGACGGTATGAGCGTAGCGGTCTGCCGCGAACTCCTGGCCGACCTGACGCGGCACGAGTGGGTGGCCCTGTGTGAGCCGGGCAGGAACTTCAACCGGTCCGGGATCGCCACGATCCCCTCGGTAACCGAGTTTTCCCGCACGAGCCTGCTGACGGGATGCTTGCAGCAGGGTACGTCCAACGAAGAGCGGACCGGCTTCGCGGAACACCCGGCCTTGGTCGCCCGCTGCCGCACCGGCTCGCCGCCCGTGCTGTTCCACAAGGCAACGCTCCAGGAATCCGACGATGCGGTCCTGGCGGCCGACGTTCGCCGGGAAATCGGTTCCGCACACCGGAAGATCGTCGGCGTGGTCATTAACGCCGTGGACGACAACCTGCTCAAAGGCGGCCAGATCGACACGCGGTGGTCGCGGGACGAGATCAAGGTCCTGCCGGCCTTGCTGCACGAGGCCCGCATGGCCCGGCGGTTGGTGGTGCTGGTCAGCGACCACGGGCACGTCCTGGACTGTCAGACGCAGGGCCGGCCTGGCGATGGCGGCGAGCGGTGGCGGGTGGCGTCCGGCGAGCCGGCCGCCGATGAGCTACTGATCCAGGGCCAGCGGGTGGCCGTCGAGGGGCACCGCCTGATCGCGCCGTGGAGCGAGCGGGTCCGCTACGGCATGGCGAAGAACGGCTACCATGGCGGCTTGACGCCCCAGGAGATGGTCGTGCCGATCGTCGTGCTCGCCAGCGGCGACAAGTTTCCGGCCGGGTGGCGCGAGCAGCCGGTGGACACGCCCGCCTGGTGGGACGAACCCTCGCGGATCGAACCTGTCGTGGCGCAGCCGGCCCCGGCGCTCAAGCCGGCCAAGGCCGCCCCGGGGACGCTCTTCGACCTCCACGGCGGCGAGGAGACGCCCCAGGAGCCGAAGAAGGCCGACGAACCGAGGCAGACCGAGGAGCCGAAGAAGGCCGACGAGCCGTGCCCGGCATGGGTGCCGCGGCTCCTGGCCTCGGCTGTCTTCGAGCAGCAGAAGCAACTCGGCGGCCGTGGCCTGCCGGCCGACGAGTTATTTAACAAGCTCCTGGGCATGCTCGACCGCCGGGGCGGCAAGATGACGTCGGTGGCCCTGGCCCGTGCACTGGAGTTCCCCGCCTTGCGTCTGCCGGGGCTCCTGGCGAAGGTGCAGCGGGTGCTTAACATCGACGGCTACGCGGTCTTGAGCCGCGATGAAGCCTCGGATACCGTGGAACTGAACCGAGAACTGCTCTTGAAGCAGTTCGACCTGGTGTAGGAGTACGTGATGTCGCTAAGCCCCCAACGTCGGGAAGAAGTCATTGACGCCCTGCGGCGCGGCACCGTACCGCGGAGTAGCCTCGATGCGTTTGCAGTCGGCCTGGAACGCTTCGAGGGAGCGATCGACGAGGATTTGCGCAAGGTCGGGGCCGGGGGCAGCGTCTTCAAGGCGGTGCGGGGCGAGTACGGCTGCGGCAAGACCTTCTTCGCCCGCTGGCTGGCCGATCGTGCCCGCAAGCTGGGTTTCGCAAGCTCCGAGGTCCAGGTCTCGGAAACCGAGACGCCGTTGCACCGCTTGGAGACCGTCTACCGCCGGCTCATGGAACGGCTTTCGACGGCCGACACGCCCCAGGGGGCGCTCCGCAACGTCGTGGATGGCTGGTTCTACGCCCTGGAGGAAGACGTGCTGGCCGAGGGCACGGTTGGCCCTGACAACCAACAGGCCCTGGTGAAGCGTACGGGCGAGCTGTTGGAGCAACGGCTGGCCAAGGTCACCAACACCGCCCCCATGTTCAGCGCCGCCCTGCGGGGCTACCGTGAGGCCCAGGCCGCAAGCGACAAGCCCACCGCCGAGGGCATCTTGGCCTGGCTGGCCGGTCAGCCGAACGTGGCGGCCGGAGCAAAACGTGCTGCCGGCGTGAAGGGGGACATCGACCATTTCGGCGCCCTGAGCTTCCTCCAGGGCGTGCTGATCGTCATGCGGGACTCCGGGCACCCGGGGCTGCTCTTGATCCTCGACGAGGTGGAGACCATCCAGCGGGTCCGCGGCGACGTCCGCGACAAGAGCCTTAACGCCCTACGCCAGCTCATCGACGAGGTCGATGCCGGCCGCTTCCCGGGACTGTACCTGCTCGTCACGGGCACGCCTTCGTTCTACGATGGCCCCCAGGGCGCCCAGCGGCTGGAACCCCTGGCCCAGCGGCTGCACGTCGATTTCCAGACCGAGGCCCGCTTCGACAATCCCCGGGCGGTGCAGATCCGGCTGCCGGGCTTCGACCTCGATCGGCTCTGCCAGGTCGGCTGCAAGGTCCGCGACATTTTCCAGCAGCACGCCCAGGCCCCGGAGCGGATCGCCGCGGCCTGCGACACCGCATATATCGGGGAATTGGCTGAGGCCGTGACCGGCCGGCTGGGCGGCAAGGTCGGCGTGGCCCCACGGATCTTTCTCAAGAAACTCGTGGCCGACGTTCTGGACCGCGTCGATCAGTTTCCGGACTTCCAGCCGCGGCATCACTACGCCCTGACCATCGCCGAAAACGAGCTGAAGCCGGTGGAGCGGCAGGCGATGGGCGCGACCGACGTCGATGAAATCGAGCTAGACCTTGAGTAACTTCGACCTTCTCCATCCTGCGGTCCAGCACCACGTCGTCAACAGCCTGGGTTGGCGGCAGTTGCGGCCGTTCCAGGAGGAGGTCATCCCCGGCATCCTGGCCGGGCAGCACATGATCGTCTTGGCGCCCACGGCGGGCGGCAAGACCGAGGCCGCCTTCCTGCCCATCGCCTCCCGCATGCTCTCGGAGGGCTGGAGGGGTCTGAGCGTCCTCTACATTTGCCCGATCAAGGCACTGCTCAACAACCTCGACGTGCGGCTCCAGCGATACTGCACGCTCCTGGGCCGGCGTTCGGCCCTCTGGCACGGCGACGTGACCACCACGGCCCGACGGCACGTGCTCCGCGACCCACCTGACTGCCTGCTCACGACGCCCGAGTCGCTGGAGTTGATGCTGGTCTCGCCGAACGTCGATGCCCGTGGCCTGTTCTCAAACCTGCGGGTGGTGGTCGTGGATGAAATCCATGCCTTCGCGGGCGACGACCGCGGCTGGCATCTGCTCTCCGTCCTCCAGCGAATTACGCGGCTTGCCGGCCGGGATCTTCAACGGATCGGCCTGTCGGCGACGGTCGGCAACCCGAAGATGCTCATCGACTGGCTGGCCGGCTCCTGCAAGGGAGATCGCGTTGTGTTTCAGCCGGCGGAACCCGCGGCCGCGCATGCCGAGGTCAAGCTGGACTACGTCGGCTCGCTGGAGAACGCGGCGGTGGTCATCTCCCGGCTACACCGGGGCGAGAAGCGGCTGGTCTTCGTCGATAGCCGTGCACGGGCTGAGGAACTCGGCGCAGGGCTGCGGCAACTGGGCATCACGGCCTTCGTCACCCACAGTTCGCTCAGCCAGGAGCAGCGGCGGCAGGCGGAAGACGCCTTCGCCAACCGCGACGACTGCGCGATTGTGGCCACGAGCGTCCTGGAGCTGGGCATCGACGTGGGCAACCTCGACCGGGTGATCCAGATCGACAGCCCCCCGACCGTGTCGAGCTTCCTGCAACGCATGGGACGCACGGGCCGCCGGCAAGGCACCCTCCGCAACTGCCTTTTTCTGGCCACCCGCGATGAGACCCTGGTGCAGGCCGCGGGCCTGATCAACCTCTGGCGCGAGGGCTACGTGGAGCCGATCGAGCCGCCGGCCGAACCGTACCACGTCCTGGCGCAGCAGCTCATGGCCCTGGTACTTCAGGAACGGGGTATCGGCCGGTTCACCTGGTTGGAGTGGGTCGCTGGCGTGCCGGGGTTCACGAACTTGCCGGCCGAGCGCATCCAGGAGGTCGTCGCGTGGATGCTCACCCAGGGGATGTTATGGGAGGAAGAGGGCATCTTGGGGATCGGGCAGAAGGGCGAGGAGGCGTACGGGCGGCGGCACTTCCTGGAGCTGCTCTCCGTGTTTCTCTCCCCGCCGCTCTTCGCCGTCCTGCACGGGCGGCAGGAATTGGGGTTCGTGGACGAGCTGACGTTCCTGTGCAAGCAGGAAGGCCGCCGCGTGCTGCTCCTGGGCGGCCGGGCCTGGCACGTGACGCACATCGACTGGCAGCGGAAGGTCGCCCACGTCGAAGTATCCGAGGACCGGGGCCGTACGCGATGGAAAGGGGCAGGCCAAGGGTTGTCTTTCCGGCTCGCCCAGGCGATCAAGCGGGTGCTGGCCGAGGATGAAACCCGGCCTTGCTGGTCCCAGCGGGCCAAGGCACAGATCGAGGAGGTGCGGGCCAAGTTCCCCTGGGTGACTGCCGAGGGGACCGTGGTGATTGCCGAAAACGGCAGCATGACGTGGTGGACCTTCGCCGGCCAGAAGGCTAACGCCGCCCTGGCCCCGGCCCTGGCCAGCGTCACCCGCGTGTCGGCCGCGAGCGACAACCTGGGCATCGAGTTCGAGCGGGCGTTGCCGCTGGAGGCCGTGCAGCAGGCCGTCGTGGAACTGGGGACCCGCGACCCCGGTGCGCTGCTGCCCGCAGTCAGCCCGGAGGCCCTGGAGGGCATGAAGTTCTCCGACTGCCTGCCGCAGGCGCTCGCGGTCCACGTCCTGGGGATACGGAGCAGAGACCCGATGGCCGTCGAACACACACTGCGGACGCCGGTCCGGTTGGTATCGAGTTGAAATGGAAGTCAGTTATTAGGAGGTGTACCGATGGCTGAAGTAATTTCTGGAAAGGGTAACCTTTGCGACACGTCGTCGTGTTGGAGGGAAACAGCCATGCCCACGGAAACGCCACATGCCGTCGAAGAACAAAACGGGATGGATCTGTCGGGTTGGAAAATTGCCGAACGGCGTGGCCGCTGGGGACGCCAGCCACCTTGGGTTGGCGGCTTCCGCCCGTGCTCCTAAAGTATGCGACCTGGAACTGGGGCAATCGGGGGAGCTACGCCGTACCGAGGCGATTAAGAACAGTTTGCAACCGTAGGTTCCTGGCTCCCTGGCCGCCGCTGATCGACTCTGGCCGGGCAACAAGGTAAGATAGGGATCATGCCTCCCGGCCGCTCCGGCCTGGATGCACTATTCGTTCTGAAAGAATATCGATGACCACGATGAACCACCAAATCGTCCTTGCCGCCCGTCCCGAGGGGCTGCCCAAGCCATCCGACTTCCAACTCGTCGAGACGCCGGTCCCGGAACTCGCCGAAGGGCAGTTCCTGGTGAAGACCAACTTCCTGTCGGTGGACCCATACATGCGGGGCCGCATCAGCGAAGCCAAGAGCTACGCCGAGCCAGTTCAGATTGGCCAGGTGATGGTGGGCGGCACGGTGGGCACGGTGGCCGAGTCCCGGCACCCAGGCTACCGGCCAGGCGAGATCGTCGTGGGCTACTGGGGCTGGCAGGAGCACGCCATCTCGGACGGCCAGGGCCTCGAGCGGGTCGAAACGTCGCTGGCCCCCATTTCGCCACC
>Ga0118677_10004493_pt1 | contig 25343 bp, 18 predicted proteins | sample AliMusrvi5mmetaG_FD_86154 | JGI IMG/M metagenome (GOLD analysis project Ga0118677, IMG submission 86154)
TATCAGGACGATGGTCGTCAATGCCAGCAGCACCACGGGCTGCATGACCATCTTGGCGGGTGAGGACTCCGCTGGTGTCTGCACGGCGGGCGGCGCTATGGCGTCATGATTCTCATGGGGCGGTGTGGAATCAGGCATGGGCGAAGCGTGGCCCCGCTACCACGCTGCTGTCAACCCGGCGGATATTCTCCATCAAATCCCTGGTTTCCATCCGACTCTTCCCGCATCGCTGCAGATGTGGATTTTTTAAGAAATAAGTTGCGCATGACCATAAAAGGCTCCAAATTTTCGGCGAAACATAAGCAAATAGGGTGGGTAACTAATGATTGAAGAGCTCAAGCAACCGCGCTAGCAAATGCCTCTCATCTTGCGTGGATTTTCGGCAATTCGAGGGGGGCTTGCCCTTATGGCATCGCCCACAATCCCGGCGGGCGCCTTGTGAATCCGTAACTTTCCAAACGACTCATGACCGAACAGATAAAGCTCACCGCCAACGAAACAAACAAGGCCGCTAGCAACTACCTCCGCGGTACTATTAAGGAAGGCTTGGCGGACACGGCTACCCGGGCGATGCCTGAGGACGACCAGCAGCTTCTCAAGTTCCATGGAACCTATCAGCAGGACAACCGCGATCTGAGAGCCGAACGCCGCAAACTTAAACTTGAAAAAGCGTATTCATTCATGGTTCGCATACGCGTGCCGGGAGGGGTGGCATCTCCAGCGCAGTGGCTTGAAATCGACCGCATCGCCACCACCTTCGCCAATGGTACCATCAAGCTGACAACCCGCCAGGCATTCCAGTTTCACGGCGTGATCAAGAGCCAGCTCAAACAGACGATCCGCGAGATTAACAACGCTGCGTTGGATACGATTGCTGCGTGCGGCGACGTGAACCGCAATGTGATGTGCAACCCGAATCCCTATCAGTCGGAGATCCACGCGCAGGTGCAGGAGATAGCCCATGCCATTTCTGACCATCTTACGCCGAAGACCCGCGCCTATCATGAAATCTGGCTTGATGAGCAGAAGGTAATTTCGAGCGAGGAGGATGTGGAGCCCATCTATGGCAAAACCTATCTGCCGCGGAAATTCAAGATCGCTATTGCCGTGCCTCCCTCTAACGATGTCGATATTTTTGCCAGCTGCCTGTCATTTATTGCCATCATCGAGGATGGTCAGCTCACGGGTTTCAACGTCGCCGTGGGTGGTGGCATGGGATCGGCAGGCGGTGGTGAGGACACCTATCCGCGCATAGCCGATGTGATCGGCTTCTGCACTCCCGCTCAGGTTGTGGAGGTGGCGGAGAAAACAGTGCTCGTCCAGCGCGACTACGGCGATCGTTCGAACCGCAAACATGCGCGGTTCAAATACACCGTGGAGGACCATGGTGTGGACGGGATTCTGGCTAAGATCAACGATTACCTCGGTTGGTCCTTGGGGCCAGAGCGTCCATTTGTGTTTGAGGCCAATGGCGACCGCTTCGGCTGGGTGGAGGATACCAACGGTAACTCACATCTCACCCTCTTTATCCAGGGTGGACGCGTGATCGATACCCCGTCCTATCCACTGCGCACGGGACTGCGCGAGATTGCCTCAGTCCATGATGGTGATTTCCGCGTCACCGCTAACCAGAACCTCATCATCGCCAACGTATCGTCGGCAAACCGGCCGCAAATCGAAAAGTTATTGCAAGAATACGGCATTCGGGACAGCCACTTGAAAAGCGCGCTGCGACTCAACTCGCTGGCCTGCGTGGCGCTGCCCACCTGCGGGCTCGCTCTGGCCGAGGCAGAACGCTACCTGCCGGATTTTCTAACGCAATTAGAGGAAACCCTGGAACAGAATGGACTTCGCCATGATGCCATCACCATTCGCATGACCGGTTGCCCCAATGGCTGTGCCCGCCCATACTTGGCGGAGATAGGTTTGGTTGGTCGCGCCCCGGGCCGCTACAACGTTTATCTGGGTGGTGGTTTTTCCGGGCAGCGGCTGTCCAAGCTCTATCGGGAAAGCGTCAGGGACACCGATCTCAAGCCATTGCTCGCGCCGATTATCAGCCGCTATGCTAGGGAGCGCACTCCGGGAGAGCGCTTTGGTGATTTCTGCATCCGGGCGGGCTGTGTGGCAGCGACGGTGCAGGGCTCAGACTTCCATCATAACATTAAACCCGAGGCCCGCGCCAAGGAGCAGCCTGCAGTCTAATTAATTACTGAACCGCAATGACTCTTGATGCTTTATCAGCAAACCTTGCAGTCGAGTTCGCTCGATTGTCAGCGGGCGAACGGATCCGCTTGCTGCACCAGCGGCTGGGTGACCGCCTCATGGCTACGACCAGTTTCGGAGTGCAGTCGGCAGCCATGCTTCATCTCATCCACGAGCATGCTCCAGAGATACCGGTGATCTTTATTGATACCGGATTCTTGTTTCCCGAGACCTACCGTTATGCGGAGGAACTTATTTCACGTCTAGACATCGACATCCGGGTCTATCAGCCAACTTATTCCGCCGCACGGATGCAGGCGATTTGGGGCGATCTTTGGTCCCAAGGTAAGGAGGGTTCAGACCGCTATGCCATGCTCACTAAGATCGAGCCCATGAATCGCGCTCTGCGTGAGACTGGTGCCGATGTCTGGATTAGCGGGCTACGCCGCGTGCAATCTAAGACCCGTGAGAACCGCTCCTTGGTTGAACGTCAGAAAAACACGATCAAGGCCTATCCTATTCTTGATTGGGCGGATGCCCAGGTGGAATTCTACTATCATCAACACGATCTGCCCCGCCACCCGTTAGCTGATAAAGGATATGTCACGATGGGGGACTGGCACAGCACTCGTCCGACAAACGGCACTTCTGGCGAAGCCACCCGCTTCAACGGGGAGAAGTACGAGTGCGGTCTGCATCTTGACTCCAGCGACCCAGGATTCCAGATATGAATCCGACACAGCACAGCAGAAAAAGACGCATCACGCACAAGGGCTCTTGTCATGTTTCCCGAGTTTCCTCATCATTAGCCTAAACTGTTTCTATTCTCCCGAACTCAAACATCATACCTATATGAATATCGCACCAAACCTGGTTGCCACTGTCGGCAATACCCCGCTCATCCGTCTTAACCATGTCACCGCCGGTCTTGATGCCGAGATTGACGTGAAGGCGGAATTCTTCAATCCTCTCTTCAGTGTGAAAGACCGGATTGGCAAATCGATGATAGAGGCTGCTGAACGCGATGGCCTCCTCAAGCCCGGTGGTCTCATCATTGAGCCCACATCCGGTAACACCGGAATTGCCCTCGCATTCATCGCAAGGGCAAAAGGCTACCGTATCATCCTAACCATGCCCGAAAGCATGTCTATCGAGCGCCGCGTCCTCTTGCGCCTGTTGGGTGCCGAGATCGTGCTCACACCGCGTGCTCGCGGCATGAACGGAGCCATTGCCTTGGCGAAAAAATTGATTGAGGAAACGCCGGGAGCTTTTGGCCCCGGCCAGTTTGACAATCCTGCCAACCCGCAGGTTCATCGCGAAACAACCGCCGAGGAAATCTGGCGGGACACCGATGGCAATGTCGACGTGTTTGTGGCCGGTGTCGGCACCGGTGGCACAATCACAGGAGTGGGAGAGGTGCTCAAATCCCGCTCCAACGTCAAGATCATCGCGGTAGAACCTGCCGCTAGTCCGGTAATTTCCGGTGGGCAGCCAGGACCGCACGCGATTCAGGGTATAGGTGCGGGCTTCATCCCAAAAAACCTCAATGTCAACATCATCGACGAGGTGATTCAGGTGAGCAACGATAATGCCTTCGCGACTGCCCAGGCATTGGCTCAAGAGGAAGGACTGCCAGCCGGTATCTCCACTGGCGCCAACGTCTGGGCTGCTATTCAAGTGGCCAAACGTCCTGAATACAAAGGCAAGCGCATCGTTACTATTGGCGCTTCCTCCACGGAACGGTATATCTCGACCTTGCTTGCTGAAAAAGTGCGCGAGGAGGTTATTAATCTGCCGGTCCACGAGATCTAATCTATTAGAGCCCGTGGCGGAAATTACCCCGCCACGGGTGCACTGCGTGGTTCGCGAGCCGTGAGGCATGGCAAGGCCGCGATGTTTTCAATATGCTGGTGCAGCTCAGAGCAAAGTCGGTAGGAAGAGTGGAATGATCTGACGGATCCTTCCTGAAGGCTTTTTTGCAGCCAGTATAGGAATTCAGAGGGGGTGCATGTCCGGAGTGGGTCCAGATGATTCCATGAGGCTCCGCCAGTGATCTAGGCGTTCTTTGACGCGCTTTTCGAAGCCCTGCTCGCCGGGCTTATAATAGATGCGTCCTTCTGGCAGATACGCCTGTGGGACGTATGCGCCTTCGAAGTCGTGGGAATAGAGGTAACGCATCTCCTCTTCGGGCACGCCGGAGGCGGAGGCCAGTTTTTTGCGTGTGGCGGTGCGCAGGTGCGGTGGAACGGCCAGGGTGCGGCCGTTCTCCACATCATCCATCGCGCGGCCGAGTGCGGCGTATGATGTGTTAGACTTCGGTGATGTGGCCAGATAGACGGTGGCGTGAGCCAAGGGGATGCGTCCTTCCGGCATGCCGACGAATTCCAGAGCGTGATGGGCGTCGAGTGCCACGCGCAATGCTCCGGGGTCTGCCATGCCGATGTCTTCCGAGGCGGCGATGACCAGACGGCGTGATATGAAACGAGGGTCTTCCCCGGCATGCAGCATCTTAGCCAGCCAATACAGTGCTGCATCAGGGTCGGAGCCGCGGATGGATTTGATGAAGGCTGATATGGTGTCGTAATGGGAGTCACCGTCTGCGTCATAGACCACTGCCTTGCGCTGAATGGATTCCTCGGCGACGGCCATCGTCAAGTGGACCAGGCCGTCAGCATCTGGAGGAGTTGTTAGGATGGAGAGTTCCAGTGCGGTGAGCGCCTTGCGCACATCGCCATCGGATTTTTCCGCGAGGTGGCGCAACGCTTCGGGATGGGCAGAGGTAGGTGTGGTGCCCAATCCTCTATCAGCATCGGCAAGGGCGCGCTCCATAACCATGATCACATCGTCCACGGGGACTGGTTCCAACTGGAAGATCTGCGAGCGCGAGACCAGCGGTGAGTTGACATGGAAATATGGATTATGGGTGGTGGCCCCGATAAAGCGGACCACGCCGCGTTCGATGTGAGGCAGCAGCACATCCTGCTGTGCCTTGTTGAAGCGGTGGATCTCATCGATGAAGAGGATAGTGGTTTCTCCACGTAACTCGCGCCAGGTGCGGGCTTGGTCGATCTTGGCCCGGATTTCTGCGACGTTGGATTCCACTCCATTGAGTGATTCGAAGCGTGAACCGGTCGTGCGGGCGATTACACTGGCGAGACTGGTTTTTCCTGTACCCGGCGGGCCGTGGAAAATCAGCGATGTGAAACGGTCAGATTCTATGGCGCGGCGTAGCAGTTTCCCAGGCGCGAGGATGTGTTGCTGACCCGCCACCTCGTCGAGTGTGCGAGGCCTCATCCGCGCCGCCAACGGTTCGTGCGGAACGGGCTTTTGCGACAAAGCCGCTGGAGTGGTGAAGAGGTCGGACACGAGGCGGACGGGGCGAACATCGCGCTATATGGCCCATCGTGCCAGCCTATTCGGGTGACCCCTAGAAAGAGAAGGGGAAGTGCGGGTGAATGCGGTTGGGATGAGAAGAGATTGACGAATGATGATTGATGAATGTTGATTTTTGATGAGAAGAACGGGACTTATAGGACTTATGGGAAGGATCCGGCACTTCCGTGTGTGGCCTTTCGGAATCAGGACAGTGGGCCGATGCCGATGAGATCGCGATCCTCACGGGCGGCATCGAGAAAGGACTCGTCCATGGTGATTGCCTGTTTCAGATGGCTGCGCGCACGTTTTTCCTCGCCCAGCGTCCACAGGTAACACGCCAGGTTGTAATGGAAAATGGCCATCTCAAAGAGCGTTTTAGGGCCTCGCAACAGCCAGTTGCATGCCGCCAGAGTGTCTCCGGTCTCGTGGAGGCAGTAGGCAGCCCGCAGGAAAAACGTCGGCTCGTCTGCTGCTTTCAAACACAAGAGGCGTGCGGTGTCCGAGGCTCCGTTCCATGACTGGCATTCCATTTGTGCCACGAGTTTCAACTCGAGTGCGTCGCGCTGAGACCGGGCCTCCGTGGGCAAAGCCTCCAGTTCGACCAAGGCCTCATCGGCCAGACCGAGTTCCAGCCACCCGGTGGCCGCCTCCAGCTTTCGTTTCACGCCCATTCCCGACAACCTAATGGGTCCGACTGCGGATGCAATCCCTCTAAAGGATTTTTTTCGAGAAGTTGGTGGAAGGAAGAATGGGCCATAGCCGGTAGCACTTGCGTGCGTGCAGCGCTACAGGAGTTGTTTCAACCTATGGATTTCCGTGCGAACATTGGCGATGGAGGGGGCGCCTAGGTTGGTGCGGGATTCAAGGGCGCGGTCTAATGAAAAGACATCCTTCGCTTCCGGCCCGTAGGCGGAATCAATGGCAGAAAGGTCAAGTTGGTCGAGCGGGATACCGGTGCGGATGGCTTCGGCCACGGCCTTGCCTACAAGTTCGTGCGCATGGCGGAAGGGCACGCCTTTTTTCACCAAGTAATCGGCCAAATCCGTGGCTAACAGCATGGGGTCAGCGGCAGCGGCGAGGCAGTTCTCCGCGCGGATCTCCATGGCGGCGATCATCTCTGTGTTCACGGCGAGGATCAGACGCAGGGTGTCCAGCGAGTCGAATAGGGGAGGCTTGTCCTCTTGGAGGTCGCGGTTGTAGGTTAGCGGTAGTCCCTTGAGGGCGACCAGGAGGTTCATCAGGTTGCCAACAAGGCGACCGGTCTTGCCCCGGGTGAGTTCGCAAACATCCGGGTTTTTCTTCTGCGGCATCAACGAGGATCCAGTGGTGTGCGCGTCCGATAGAGAAGCAAAACCGAACTCGGCAGTGCACCACAGGATCAGATCCTCACTGAGGCGCGAGAGATGGACTCCGCAGAGTGAAACTACGAAGAGTAGTTCAGCGATGTGGTCGCGGTCGGAGATGGCATCCATCGAGTTATGGGTGACACCGTCGAATCCGAGTTCCCTAGCGACTGCTTCGCGGTCCAGATTGATGGTGGAGCCTGCGAGCGCTCCTGAGCCTAACGGAGAGATGTTGAGGCGCTTACGGCAGTCTGCCAGGCGGGACTTGTCGCGCTCCAGCATTTCCACATAAGCAAGGAAATGGTGACCTACGGTGACCGGTTGGCCACGCTGGAGGTGCGTATAGCCTGGAATAACCGCGGCGGCGTAGGTTTCTGCGCGCTCTAACAATGATAGCTGTAGCGCGGTGATTTCCAACTGCAGCCCATCAATTTCGGTGCGGCAATACAGTTTCGTGTCCGTGGCAACCTGGTCATTGCGCGAGCGGGCAGTGTGGAGTTTGGCACCCGCAGCGCCTATGCGGCGGGTGAGTTCCGCCTCGATATTCATGTGGATGTCCTCTAGCGAGGTTTTGAACTCGAAGTTTCCGGCCACGATGTCCGCCTCGATTTCGCGCAGGCCGGATTCGATCTGGTAAAACTCGTCGTTAGTGAGTAGGCCCTCGTTTTTTTGGGCGCGGGCGTGTGCAATCGATCCGGCGATGTCGTGGGGGAACAAGCGCCAGTCATAGGAAACTGACTCGCCGAATCGTTGGACGAGCGATGATGTGTCTTGCGAGAAGCGGCCTTTCCACATGGTGCTCTGGTTGTCAGGGATGATGGGCCGGGCCCGGGTGGCACGGCGGACCGAGTTAAGCCGAAAACCGGAGGTGAAACCACGAAAAACACCAAATTCCGCGAAACCCGGGTTGATTGAAGGCTCTGTCTATCTCAATAGGCGTAGCAGCGTGGCAGCATCCAGTTCTTGAGTCGGGGCAAATTCCCGGGATGCGGCGTAATCAAGCAGGCTTTTGCGTAGTTGACGGGCTTCGGGTTGGTCCGGCACGCCCGGCAGATCTGCGCTGCAAACGAGCAGTTTTCCCGGGCCGACCTTGGCTTCGAAGACAAGCCCCAGCTTGTGATTGCGTTCGAAGTTATCGATCACTTGGACGAGTGGGCGGTAAGAGGCGGGTGTTTCGTCGAGGATGACGGCGCGCGAGCGCATTACGATAGGAAACCACTGCCAGTCGGAATGAAAATCCGTGGGGAATTCTGCGAGTGCGGGGTGTTTTGGGTCGCACAGCAGCCCAAGCGTGCCGGGAGCGACCGACATTTTCACTTGCTCACAGATTTTCCGGAACATGGGATAACACCAAAAATCACTGGCGAAAAATCCTTCGACGCTGTTTTTCAACTTCGATGGCTCGGGGAACATTACGACCGATCCGCCGTCCGCGAGGATTTTTAACGCGGATTCATCAAGAATCCGGATAACGGTTATTCCATGAGGAAATTCCATATTTTCCCCGTCCGGATAGACCCATAAGCGGTAATGGTTCCTAAAACTTGTTCCATCGATGAATGTCGTTAGAACCAGAGCCTGAGGAGCGGCTATTCCCGTGAGTGGGATACGGACATTCCCCATGTCTGTCAGAGATCCCTGCGGGATGTCTTTTTTCGGCAATTGTCCGCAAGCCACTTGTTTTCCGGTGGAATCCTCCAGCGTCCACTTGATCACTGCCCCACCAAGAGAGTGCTGGCCATAATGCGCCACCTGCACGGTGGCGGAGAATGTCTCGTCAGTCGTCCATCCGTATTTAGTGAAGCGGGCCAGAGGAACGGTTTCCGAGCAGAACTCACGCCATGCTTGCGGAGTGATAATGCCCTTGGAATCCATGAACGCATCCAGAATACCCACAAGCGCGGTTCCCTGACCGGGAAAATCCTGAAGATCCAGCAGTTGAAATCCGCCCATGCCGTGAGTGCGCAGCGCGGCCTCGATGTCCTCGCGGTAGCAGATGGCCGCCAGGGCGCCGGAAGCTTTGAAAAAGTCATCCCCTTGATCGAGCATTCCCGCAGTCTTGAGCCGGTCACGAAAGACCTCAAGATTCCACGGCTTGAGCACGCCCCGGTATTTGCTGATCTCCTTAAAATCGGGAAATACCTGATATTGCCCGATTTCGTGGCCTATCACAGGGACCGGCACCGAATGGACGGCCTCACTGAAATCCATCATGGTTCCCGCAGGACCGCTTTGCACGTGCCCCAGTGGGATATCGGCATGGGAAAAAGAGCCACGCACTGCACCATCCGTTCCCTTGGCCACGCGCATCGTCGTCCAGTAATCATCGCCCGCTGCCAGCTTGGGATTGTCGAAGTCGTAATTTGACGCCTGGGTATAGAGGTGGCGTTGGTCGAGTGCGCGCAAATCACGGACTATGTCTACCAGTTTGTCGCGCACATGCATGGTTTCATTGCCCAGAGACATCATCACGAACGACGGGTGATTCCCGAATGCGGTGAGGATACGCCGTCCCTCGGCACGAAAGTATTCATCGGAGCCAAAACCGTTATTGCACAATTCCGGCTGGAGATAGATTCCGAGGATGTCGGCCGCAGTGAATGCCGCCTCGGGTGGGCACCATGTGTGGAAGCGATAGTGGTTGATGCCATAACTCTTGGCGATCATGAACACGTGCTTCCACGAGTCCACATCCATAGGTGCATAACCTGTGAGAGGGAAGGTGCAGGCATCATGTTTCCCTCGCAACATGGTGGTCTGTCCATTGATGCGGAATTGGGTTCCATGGGCGGAGAATTCACGCATCCCGAATCCTTCTCTGCAGCCAGCGGTAAACGTCTCATTCCCGGAACGTGCCTCCAGCGTTGCATTCAATTGATAGAGTTCGGGCGAAAATTCATCCCAAAGCCGGACATTGGCACCCATGTCATAGACGGCCTCGATGACGGAGCCACCGGTCATGTCCTTGAATTTATAGGTCCGTGTGGGCTGCATGCCGTTTTTTGGATCATTCCATGAATGGGTGGTCAATGTCAGTGTGCCGGACGCGGGTTCCGGGGTGAGCTTGCCTAGCATCACCCGGACTTTGATAGAGTGGTGTTCCACGTCGGGATCTATCCGCACATCATCCAGCCAGACCCTGCTGTCGGCCCGCAGTTCAATGCGTCCGACCACCCCATTCCAGTTGGTTTGGGTGTCATCGGATGTCTGGTGGCCCTTGCCCGGTGGCAGCTTGGCGTTGTCCACCAGCAGCGTCAGTTGATGTTGTCCCGGGGGAAGTTCGTTTGTTAGGTCGTAAGCGTGCCCAGTGGCCAGACTGTCCTGCGTTCCCATGCATTTTCCGTCCACCCACAGCGTGGAGTTTTTTGTGCGTTCCAGAACAAGCGTGATAGGTTTTCCTTTCCATTCTTCCGGGATGACGATGTCCCGTTGGTACCAGGCCGGTCCAGTATATGGGAATGGCCTGCTCAAGTGCGTGGTATCGTTGATGTTTCTGGCAGGCGTGCCTTTTCCCGCTTCCTCGGTCGTGCCTGGCAGGTGGATCGTGTCCGGCAGGACTTTGGGAAATCCCCTGGCCGATACGCCATCCGCCTTGTTGTCTAAAGAAAATTTCCATTCACCCTCCAGTGACAGGGTTTCCTGCCCCACCGGATTTGCCCCGGTAACCCCGGCGCTCACTGGGATGGCGGATAGTGAGATAAGGAGCATTCCCCGGAAGGCACCGAAAAAAATATCGGAGAATGCGTTCCATTCAGGTTGTTGAGTCGGGATTTGCCAGCGCGCGCAGCCGTTGCAGCAGCGGTGGGTGGGAATAATCCAGCCAGACGCGCAGGCTTGCGGGGGTGGGATGGGAGAGATGATCGGCAGTCATTTTTTTCAGAGCGGAAGCGAGAGGGGCGCCATCGCCAGTGTTTTTAGCGGCGTAGGCATCCGCCTCGAATTCATGGCGGCGCGACCACGCGTTCATGATTACCTCCAGCAGCTTGCTGACGGGATCCAGCAGGATGAAAAACAGCACGAGGCCGACATGCGGCGAGATTTTTGCCACTCCGAAGGCATCGAATAGCAGACGAGAGAAGTGGCCTGCCGGATCTGTGGCCACGCCTAATAGAAAAAAGATGGCGGCGGTCTGGAGGATGCCAGCGGCTAGGCGTTGCCTGATGTGGCCGCAGCGGAAGTGGCCGATCTCATGGGCGAGCACTCCTAACAATTCTTGGGCGCTGCTTTTCTCCACCAGTGTGTCGAATAGCGCAATTTTCTTTCGTTTGCCGAAGCCGGTGAAGAACGCGTTAGCCTTGGTTGAGCGTTTTGATCCGTCCATCACGAACACGCCGTCCAGAGGGAACCCACAGCGGACGCCGAGAGCTTCTATTTCCCGTTTCAATTCGCCATCCGGCATGGGGGTGAACTTGTTGAAAAGCGGCATGATCAGTGAGGGGGCCAGCCATGTGAGCAGTAACTGGAAGGTGGTGACCACGACCCAGGCCCAGAGCCATGCGTGGGAGATGTTGTGGAAAATCCATAGCACTGCCGCCGCCAGTGGCAGGCCTATCACGCCAGCAAGCAGTAGCCCCTTGAAGCGGTCCATGATGAAAGTGCCAACTGTTACCCGGTTGAAGCCGAACTTGCGCTCGATCACGAAGGTTTCATAAATTGAAAACGGCAAACCCAACAGTGATTGACCGAGAAATATTCCTGATAGAAAAACCAGGCCGGCTGGGACTTCAGAAGCGGTGAGCGAGCGTGCCAAGGTGTCCAGCCAGCCGAAGCCAGCGCAAAACCAGAAGGTCAGGAGCACTCCGAGCGAGACGGACGATTGCATGATATCAAAACGCGAGTTGACCGTTAGGTATTCGCGGGCCTGGTCTAGTTTGTTTGAGTCCATCACGTCGGACAGTTCATCCGGCACTTCCTTTGGGAAGACTTTCAGATTCTGCAGGGTGGCGAAGATTTCCAGTTTCCAGAGCGCGAATATAGACACCAGAATGATCACCGTCATGAAGTTCCAATCGCTCATCGCCGTTATGATGCATGGGAGATGGCGCCGCCGCAAGTGCCAGTGCGTTTTCCTCCCGAGCACGGTGTTTCAAGAATAGGATGAATATGGCCGATGGGACTTATGAGGCGGGTAGGAGGGAGGTCTTTCGCCAACCCGTATGGAGCGCTCAGCCCGAATTCCGCTTTGTTTTGGGGATTGAACGCAGCGGTTTCACTGCTTAGACTTTTCAGGAGCCCATGTTGAAAACTAGGAATTTTGGCGGATTCGCGCTTGTGGCCATGCTTGCGGCCGGGGTGGTTTACGCCAAGGATGCGTCCGCTCAGGCGGCGGCCAGTGCTGGTGTGCCCTCTGAACCGGCACCCGTCCGAGGGGCTACGGAGGGGGCGATCAGCACCCGTAAAGACGCCCGTGCGATTACTTTAAAGATTCCCGCTCCCCGTGGCTTGATCGTGGACCGTGATGGGCAGCCCCTAGCGCAGAACCAGGTGGCCTATCAGGTGTCTCTCCAGTTTCCGCAGTTTGAAAATGCGGACCGAGACTTTGTCATCCACTGGGGCCGCACCAGGCTCGATATTCTCCAGACCTTGCTGAAATCGGCAGTGCCGAAAACGGATGAGGAGTTGTTTGACCATTACCGAGACCGCCGCTGGCTGCCCTTGTTTGTGTCCGGCCACCTCGATGAAAAGGAGGCGCGCACTCTGGAATCCAAGCTTACCTCCGGTCTGGTGCTCACGCCGATATACCGCCGTTTCTATCCGGAGGGAGAATATGCCGCCCACGTCATAGGGTACTCAGGGAGTGTTGGTAAACTGCCCACTGGCCCGATAAATTTCAATGAACCACTGTGGGAGGAATCCGAGGGTCGCTCGGGGTTGGAAAAAATTTACAACACTCAACTCACCGGTGAACCGGGTATGAAAAAACTGCTGTTTGATGAGAACGGCAATAAGTTGTTAGAGGAGGAGGTCAAGAGGCCCCGACCAGGCGGCACAGTCGTCACCACGCTCGACCTCAAGTGGCAGCGACTCGCGGAAAAAATCCTACGCGGTGGCTGCCGCCGCGGCGCGTTCGTGGTGGTGGACGTGATCACCGGAGAGGTGCTGGTGATGGCATCCCGCCCGTCCTTCGACCTTAACATGTTCATTCCGGGCATCAGTGACGCGGAGTTCAAGAAGCTCGGAGATGATCCGGCCCAACCGCTCTTTGGCCGGGCTTTCCAATCGTGCTATCCGCCTGCGTCCTCTTTCAAGCCCATAGTCGCCCTGGCAGCGCTCAATAATGGCACGGTGACGGAAACCACGACCATCGACTGCCCCGCCGCCATCACCATTGGCAATACGGTATTCAACAACTGGAACCCCAATCCCGAAGGGGAGTTGGACGTGAAACGCGCGCTGGCCCGCTCGTGCAACCCATGGTTCTATCAGGTGGGTATCCGCGTTGGTCCCACTGCCTTTCTCAACCTTGCCCGCCGCCTGGGTTTCGGCGATCGCACGGGGTTGCCCCTGATAGGGGAAACCCCTGGCTTGGTGCCGAATGACGAGTGGATGCTGACTCATGAGAAACGCCGGATTCTCGACGGTGACACTGCCAACCTATCAATCGGCCAGGGAGTGTTGTTAGCCTCGCCGCTGCAGGTAGCGCAGGCGATGGCGGGCATTGCCAATGGTAGTGCGCTGCCGAAACTCCAGCTTGTCCGCCAGATCCAGGACACGCACGGGCGCGTGACCCAGGCATCCGATCCCGAGCGGAAGAACTGGACTGGGCTTGATCCCAAGGCCGTGGACATCGTGCACCAGGGCATGTCGGATGTCGTCAATTCCGCGGGAGGCACCGGTAGCAGTGCGGCGCTCAGTTACACCAAGCTCTGCGGGAAAACCGGCACCGCCCAATGGGGGCCCAAATCGAAAAACCAGCGTCTCGCGTGGTTCGCGGGTTTCCTTCCAGATGATAATCCGCGTTACGCCTTTGCGGTGCTATACGAAGGGCGGCCAGGAGAAACAGTTTCCGGCGGACAAATGTCAGCGCCGATGGTCAGTAAGTTTTTTGAGGGCATCAAGGATGACATCAAGGAGACCATCGCTCCGCCGCAGAAGGCGCTCGTGGTCGTGGATGAAGACAAGGATGGCGGAACCGGATCTGAAAAAACAGAGACCAAGAAAGCGCCTTTGAAGGCCATTCCCGTGGACCCTCTGGATCCTGATCTGGATCCAGAACCCAAGGAAACGCCCCCCAAACACCGTCCACCGCGAGCCCTTCCGGTGCAGGACGAAGATGTGATGGACAATAACGTCAAGGATCCCTGATCCGGAGGCTCATGCTGGAATACAGAAATTCCGACCGGATGTCACTTCCGCTTAGACGAGATGAGGGTGGCGAGCGTGAGTGGAGTGGCCAGGTTGGCGGGGGTGAGATCCGCAGACTCGAGTTCGATCTCGAAGGTGTCCTCTACGGCCATCACCAGTCGAGCCACTACTGAGGCATTCAGTCCGGCTTCCACTAGGTTCCCGTCTTCTGGGAAATCCCAATCCAAATCCAACAAGCCCTCGCCATTCAACCAATCGATCAAATCCGTGGGGCTGGGTGATAAGTGCTTAGATGTTTCCATGCGCGGAAAAGTGTGACGCACCCCCGGGGGTCATCAAGAGGAAATTTTTCCAGGATGCGAGAGGGTGTTTTTTCGGGGCCAGTGTACATTCAAGAGGACGGAATCCGGCAGCCCCATGGCGCAGTGCATCCTTTTAAAATTCTACGGTTTCCCCGAGCTTGGCGACTTCCACCGGGTTGGAGTGGCGCTGTTGCAGGGCCTCGCGCAGAGCCTCGGCGCTGTCGGGTTCGCCGTGGACGAGCCACACGCGGTTTTTAGGGCCGGTAGTGCGGTCGAAATAATCGAGCAGCTCCGAGTGGTCGGCATGGCCCGAGAATGAATCGATACTTTCGATTTTGGCGCGCACCTTATAGCGCCCACCTAGGATGGGGACTTCCTTTTCGCCGTCGCAGATGCGGCGGCCGAGGGTGTTCTCCGCGCAGAAGCCGACGAAGAGGACGGTGGTTTTGGGGTCACCGATGTTGTTCTTGAGGTGGTGAAGGATGCGGCCGGCCTCGCACATGCCGGAGGCGGAGATGATGATAGCCACGCCTTCGAGGTCGTTGAGTTTGCGCGAGGCGATGGACGACCTGACAAGCGTTAGGTTTTCAAAACCGAAGGGGTTTTCCTTCTCGAACAACGATTGATAGACCTCCTCGTTGAAAGCATCAGGGTGGAGCCGGTAAATCTCGGTGGCGCTCACGGCCAGCGGGCTGTCCACAAAGACCGGGAGGGCAGGGATCTCGCCGCGCTCGAAAAGCTCGTGCAGGAGGAAGAGGATTTGCTGGGTGCGCTCCACGGCGAAGGCCGGGATGAGGATTTTTCCCCCGCGCCGTGCCGCCTGGCGGATGACCTCCCCGAAGTGGTCGCCCACGCCAGGAGGTGCATCATGCTCGCGTCCGCCGTAGGTGCTTTCCATCAGCAGGAAATCCACATCCTTCACTGCCACCGGGTCCCGCAGGACTTCGTTGTGGCCGCGCCCGACGTCTCCGGAAAACAGGAAGCGCTTCTTTTTTCCATCTGCCCGGTCATCAATATCTAATAAAACCTGTGCGCTGCCGAGGATGTGACCTGCGTCGATGAAGGTGACGGACACTCCATCGCACACCTGCATCGGACGGTCGTATGCGATAGTGACGAACTGCCGCAGGCAATGTTCCGCATCCTGCTCGCTGTAGAGCGGGGTGACATCCTGCAGGCCTTCCCTTCTGCGGTGTTTGTTGAGCCATTGGATATCGCTTTCCTGGATGCGTGCGGAATCAGCGAGCATGATTTGGCAGAGATCGCGGGTGGCGTGGGTGGTGTGGATGTTGCCTGTGAAGCCGTGGCGCGCGAGGTTGGGCAGGTTGCCGCTGTGGTCGATGTGCGCGTGGGATAGGATGACCGCGTCTATGGATTTCGGGTCGAAGTGCGGGAAGCAGCAGTTGACCTCATAGGCATGGTTGCGCGATCCCTGATAGAGTCCGCAATCCAACAAGAGTCGCTTGCCGTTGACCTCCAGCAGGTGCTGGGAACCGGTGGTGGTGCCTGCGGCACCGCAGAATGTCAGTTTCATGGGAGTTGTCGTGAGAATACCAGAGAGTCGCGTCCGCTAGCTTCGTATTGTTCGCGGCGGCGGAGGGGCAGGGCATCCACCGTGGCCGGGGAGTAGCCAAGCTTCCCGGAAAAGAAATCCGCCGCACGGTTACTCAGTGCGAACACGCGCGGAATGGCGTTGCGAATGGCGATGGCTTCCGCATGCCGTACCAGTTCGATGCCGTAACCCCGGCCCTCGTGTGCGCGTTTCACATAAAGGCAAGCCACCTCCGCACAGGATTCCTCCGCATATTCGTGCAAGGCCACACAACCGACCACGTTGTCATCTATGGTCATCACGTGGAAGTCCCCAATGCGTGACTGGATGTCTTCATAGGTTCTCTCCACCAACTTGGTGCGGCGCACTGAGCGGCCTATCATGCCTAACAATTCCGGGATATCCTCCTCGCGCAGCGGGCGGATCATGCGGTAACTGTCGGCGTGTACCATTGTGCCCACACCTTCATTGGAAAACAACTCGTCCACCAGCACGCCTTGACGGCGTCCGTTGAGCACGTGGACACGCGGTACGCCCCGGGCGCAGGCTTCTGCTGCTGCAAGCAGCAGAGCCGCCCCCGCCGCATTGGTGCGGTGCGCCAGGGACCCGGCCTCCGCCGCGCGGATCGCATGGGCGGGTGCGCCGTCGATCAGGATCGCTTCTTCTAACAATGTTATAATCTTAGCCACGCCTATGCCGCGTGCATAGTTCACTACCGGGCTGTCTAGCGGGCCAGTGGCGGATGCGTCCACCACGGCGGACTGACCACGGGCAAGAATTTCCAAGGTTTCCCTAACTGAATCCGGACTGGTGATAGGGTGGGTGACCCTGGCAGCCATGATTTCGCATTCCAGAGTCCAATCATAAAGGTCCTTCAGGTCGCCGCCGAGCACGCCGAGCACGAGTTTTACGCCCAGGTCCTCAAGCACCGAGAGGTCGAGCAGGGTCTCCGCAAGGGCGGGTTCCGGCAGGATTCCGGCCTCGATGAGTACAAGGAACACCTTTCCCCGGAATTGGGGAATGTATTGCAGGACTTCGCGTAGGTTTCCAAGTTGGGCCACGACTCAGTCTAGCAATCCAGTGCGATCCCGCAAGACCGCGTTTGCGGATTTTTCTCGGGATGCCTTATCTCCCGCGGACGAGCGGATTGCCAGGGTATGTTGACTCGCAGGGGGGGGTGACAACGCTACCTGGGAAGGGAGTGAAAACAAGGGAGGGTGCCCCTAATCCCACCTCCACAGGTGATTATCTAGCGGAATTAGCCAAGTGCTGGGATCCAACTGGGTGCCTCATGTGCGGGCATTTCTATGCCGAATGTCCTGATGCCGGTGGATATTACATCCTGAGCCACGCCAAGCGCCCAGCCGGCTGCAACTCCCGCCAGAATAGTGGTGATGGCATCTGGATTCCCTTGCTTGCTGGTCACGGGCACGTTGCGCAGGTGGCACAGGCGGATTTCATCGCTTCCGGTGGCCAGCGTGATGTAACCATCGCGCGCGACAACTCCGCGCCCGCCTTTGGTTAGGTGAGCGGCCATGACCGGGCTGTCCGGATCTGCCGCGAAGAAGATAACCTCTCCATCTGACAATTCCGCAAGTTGGGCGACCTTCTCATCGCTCGCATTCAGCACCGAGAACCCATTGTGGAGCACCACATCGACCTGAGTGCGATATGTCCTGGTGTAGTTCGTGAAATAATCCCCGCCGTCCGGTTGCACATCCCAACGTGAAAGGTTTTCAGTATTCGGTTCGATGTTGGTGACGATGCCGACCTGACAGCGGTCATAGGGCAGTCCTTCGCCGAGGATAGTGCGGCCGCCATTTTCAATGATGGCTGTTTCCACGGACTGGTTGACTAGCAGGCAATGTCCGCCAGTCCAGTTGGCGGCGTTGCTTGTTTGGATGCGGCTACGATTCAGGTAGAGGCCGTCGCTGCATGCCAAGCCGACTTGCTTGCCGGACAGTTGGACCAAGTGGGCTACCAGCTTGGCGACGGCAGTTTTTCCGTGCGTGCCGGTGATGCCGACTACCGGGATGCGTCCGCTTTCGTTCTCTGCAAACAGACTGTTAACAATGGCCAGGCCGACCGGGCGCGGCTTGCCGATACCAGGTTTCAGGTGCATCATGAGGCAGGGTCCAGCGTTGACTTCAACTATGGCCCCGCCTTGTTCTGCAAGGGGCTTTGAGATATCCTCACACACAAGGTCGATGCCAGCGATGTCCAGCCCGATGACTTGCGCGGCTAGCACTGCGGTGGCGGCGTTTTCCGGATGGATCTCATCGGTGATATCATATGCGTGATTGTGGTCACGTTGGATCAATACCGGGCGGTTGATAGCCGGAATGGCCTCGCTGTTGAGTCCCTGCCGATCAAGTTCCATGGCAGTGGCGGGATCTTCAACGAGGATCGTGGCCAGCACATGCATTTCACTTGGGCCGCGTCGTGGATCGGAGTTTACCTGGGTATCGATTAGTTCGCGAACTGTGGATATTCCGTCACCTGTGACCCAAACCAATTCACTCCGGTTAGCGGCGACCATTTTCCCGTCCACGACGAGTAGACGATGCTCGACTCCCGGAATCGAGCGCTCAACCAGCACGCCATTGCCTTCATTTACAGCAATGGCATATGCTTTTTCGATTTCTTCACGGGTTTTGATTTCTACGAAAACTCCGCGGCCATGGTTGCCATCAAGAGGCTTGATGCAGACTGGCAAGCCGATGTCTTGCGCTGCTTGCCATGCGTCCTCGACACCTTCCACAATGCGGCCTTCTGGAACCGGCACACCGCTAGAGCTGAGTAGAAACTTTGTCAGATCCTTGTCGCATGAAATGTTTTCCGCTATGCAACTGGTGCGGTCAGTTTCGGCCGTCCAGATGCGGCGCTGGGTGGCGCTGTATCCGAGTTGGACGAGATTGCCGTCAGCTAGCAGGCGGATGGACGGGATGCCACGTTCTGCAGCGGCGTCTACGATGCTTGCGGTAGAGGGGCCAAGGCACTTGGAATCTGCCATATCGACCAGTTCCTCGACGGCGGCGGCTACATTGAACAGGCGGTCTTCGATGGCCGCCATGATCAGATCCCGGCCTTTGTGGAGAGCGGCACGGGTGATATCCTCATGCCAAGCGCGCACGGCTACCTTGTAAACCCCGCGTTCAGAGGTTTGGCGGGTTTTTCCAAAACTTCCGCGCAGACCGGCGAGGTTTTGCAATTCAATGGCGATATGCTCGAGGATGTGTCCCGCCCATGTCCCTTCTTGCAAGCGGCGCAGAAACCCCCCGTGTTCTCCGTAACTGCAGCGATGCTCCTCAAGTGTGGGCAGCCATGCCGTGAGGCGCTCATACAGGCCGGGAAGCTCATTGGACGGGAAATCTTCCAGTTCACCAATGTCCACCCACGCCTCTAAAACTGGCCGGAAAGTCCAGATATTCGGGCCGCGTAGGGAGATAATGTCCCGAATAATGATGTTTTTCTGCTTCATGCTGAGTGTGCCGGATTTTCCCTGCGCAATCCGCATCCTACGTTGCTGAGCAGCGAAACTATCGCGGGAATAGTGAAAATCGGGAAATTTTCCGCGTCAACACGTGGTTGTCTTTTTAAGGAAGTTTGCCACGCTTGGTTCGATGAGAACGATGGTATTGCACCTATGTGCTCTGGCGGGCGTCTGTGTGGGGAGTGGGCTGGGTGCCATCCCGGCGGAAGAATCCCCCGGAGTTGACGGACTAACAGTCATTCGCGGAGCTGTGAACGGCGCGTTTTTCCACAAAGACGGCAAGGTGCTGGCCATATACGGCGATCCGCGGCCTGATCCGGCTCCCGTGGATACCGTCCTTTTCACCCACCATAGGCGGGATGTGGCATGGGCGGGGCGCGCACTGGTGGATAAGGGGGCCAAGTCCGTGGTGCCGGCCAAGGAAAACGATTTGTTCGTCGGCGTGGATGCGTTTTGGGCCAATTTCCAGATAGCCCGCTTCCATGACTATGCCCAGCAATCCAGCAAAGTTCTGTGCGTGCCGATGTCTGTGAACCAGCAGGTGCGGGGTGGGGAGACGGTCACTTGGCAGGGCGAGGCTATCCGTGTGCTCGACACTCCGGGATATACTCGCGGAGCGGTGACTTATCTGTTGTCACACGCGGGCAAGACCGTGGCTTTCACTGGAGACCTGATTTATGGCGACGGGAAACTGACGGATCTCTACAGCCTGCAGGATGCCATTCCAGATACCAAGGCCGACGCCTATCACGCATACGCCGGGCGGCTGGGTGATCTGCTGGAAAGTCTGCGCAGGATAGCCGCTGAAAAACCTGACTTGTTAGTCCCGTCCCGTGGCCCGATCATCACAGACCCTCAGGCTTCCATCAATAAGCTGGTGACGCGACTGCAGGCGCTTTACAGCAACTACCTTTCGATCGACGCCCTGCGCTGGTATTTCAAGGACGACCACATCCGAGCCAAGGCACAAAGGGTGTTAGGAACGCCCGATGTCAAGTGGATGCCCATGGCCGAAAAATTTCCCAACGACACGCCCCCATGGTTGGTGGTCATGGAGAATTCCCGCCTTCTGCTCTCCGATGATGGTTCCGGGTTCCTGCTGGACTGTGGTATGAACAAGGTGCTGGATGAACTGAAACAACGGCGCGCAGCCGGCAGCCTAAAGGGTATCGACGGTGTATTCATCACCCATTACCACGATGACCACACGGATCTAATCCCCGCACTGGTCAAGGAATTCGGCTCCACGGTCTATGCCCACCGCAATCTTGAGGATATTCTGGAAAATCCGTCCGCATACCGGATGCCATGTCTTACCACGGTGCCCATCAACCTTTCCTGCAGGCTGGCCGAGGGGGCGACATGGCGCTGGAAGGAGTTCAAGATGACCGCCTATGATTTCCCGGGGCAGACGCTCTATCACAATGCACTGCTGGTGGAGAAAGACAAGGGTGAGAAGATTCTGTTCGTGGGTGACTCGTTCACGCCATGTGGCATAGACGACTACTGCCTGCAGAACCGCAACCTGATGCACGAGGGCATGGGCTATCTCAAGTGCCTAGATTTGATAGGGAAAATGCCTCCAGGCACTTGGCTCGTCAATCAGCACGTGGAACCGGCATTCCGCTTCTCACCGGAACAACTCCGCACCCTGCGCGAAACCCTGGTCAAACGGTGGTCCTTGTTGCAGGATCTCTCTCCGTGGGATGATCCTAACTATCTGATCGATGAAGGCTGGGCGCGTTGTTATCCATACTCCATGCAGAAGAGTGCCTGTAAAACTGCACATTGTTTTGTGCGCATTATGAACCACTCACCTGAGGTGCAAACTTATGTGGTGAATCCACACCTGCCTGACGGATGGAAAGCGGATGCTGTCACTCCTGCCGCCTTGCGTGTGCCGCCGAGGCAGGAAGGATCTGCAGAAATCCAGTTCACCATTCCCAAGGACTGCAAACCCGGCCGCTATATTCTGAGTGCAGACATCCAATGGCCCGCTGGTGACTTGCGCGAATGGGTCGAAGCCATCGTCAACGTGGAAGAACCCGGGAGAAATTGACCTGGAGTGGTCTGTTGTTTGATAGAGTTACACCGTATGAAACACATTATTCTTTGCCTGCTTCTCTTGTCTCCATGACGATGGCAAACGCGGCCACCAGACAGGTGCGGGTGTTTGTGGCCCTATGCGACAACAAGACCCAAGGCATCCAACCTGTGGGTGCGAAGATAGGGGACGGAGATGTTCCTGATGATAACCTGTATTGGGGGTGCACGGACGGGTTTGGAAGTTACTTCACCCATGGAGGGAATTGGAAGGTTGTGAAATCGGAGCGGGATCTCTCCCATCAGATCATGCGCAAACTCATCTTGAAACATTCCAAGGAAGACGTGGAATTGACCGCGTTCGCATACCGGGGAAGCGAGATCCACAGATGCATAGAGGATTTCCAAGCAGCGGCTGTGGAAGGAAAGTCCGACCTTGTTGCATACATCGGCCACAACGGATTGATGGACTTTGAGCTGAAAGCTCCAGTGGCGGCGCAAGACAACAAAACAGAAGTGATGGTGCTTTGTTGTATGAGTGAAGGCTATTTTGGCCAGAGGCTGCGGGACGCTGGCTGTCGTCCGATGTTGATGACCCGCCAGCTTATGTATCCGGGATCATTCATCTTGAGTGCTGCGCTTGAAGCATGGATTCACGACAAGAAACGCGAGGATATCCGGGCGGTAGCAGGGCAGTCCTATGCAAAGAACCAGAAGATTTCCGTGCAAGCAGCCACCGGGGTATTTGCGACAGCCAGGGAAATAGCTGGTGCAAAAACTGACACGCCACTTGGCCGATAGTGCTTACGCGGGCTGCTGTTGGGAAATGCAGTGGAGAGTGCCGCCCTCCTCTACGAGATCCAGGCAGTCGATGGCGGTGATCACTCGGTCCGGGAACATCTCGCGGATGATGCCCAGGGCGCGGTCATCGTTTTTGTTCTGGCGGAATGTGGGGACCAACACACAGCCATTGATGATAAGGAAGTTCACATAGGAGGCGGGTAGCACAGGCAAACGCCAACCGGGAACCTCGCACGCCTCAGGCAGCGGGATTTCCACCACATCGAAGGGTTGCCCACCAGCTCCATGGAAGGAGCGCAGGCGTGCCAGGTTATCTGCTAGGATCGGATGGTTTGGCGAGTTGCGCGAGCGTTCTACACAAGCGAGCAGGGTGTGTGGGCCGGTGAAACGTGCAAGGTCATCGATGTGTCCGTCCGTGTCGTCGCCCTCGATGCCTTGTTTGAGCCATAGTATGTCACGGACACCCAGCCCGTCACGCAGGAGTTGTTCGATTTCCGGGCGCGAGAGGCTCGGATTCCTGTTAGGGTTTAATAACACCGCTTCAGTGGTGAGCAGTTGACCTGCGCCGTTGATTTCGATGGCGCCACCCTCAAGGATCATGCCGCCTTTGAACACCCTCTTTCCCATGGCTGCGGCGATGTTCGATGGGACTGCATCGTCCAGATCCCATGGCGAGAATTTCTCGCCCCATGCGTTGAAGCCCCAGTCAGTGACGGCCACCTCGCCGGTGGTTTCGTGTTTCACGAAGATAGGCCCGTGATCGCGGCACCAGACATCGTTGTGCGGGTGGTCGAAGAGTTCCAGGCGCTCTGGCACGGTCTTGGCGCGGTTGCAGGCACGGGTGATGGCCGCGTGATCGGCATGTGGCGCGTTTACCCTGACAATCTCGTGGCGCGAGATTGCCGCTGCGATTTCTGCGAATTTGTCCCTCAGGAGATCGCGTTTGGCACCGCCCCAGTGGCGCGGATCATCTATCGGCCAGGACAACCAGACTGCCTCCTGTGGAGTCCATTCGGGAGGCATTGAAAATCCGGCGGAGGCGGGGGTCATGGGCGGAGGGTAAGGGCTGTGGCCTACATCCTTCCAGCATGGAGTGACATTTCCGCACAGGCACCCTTCCAAGGGAAAATCCTGGACTTTCCATGATGCGGGAATCCTGAGACAAACGCGTATGGCCAAGTGTTTCTCTTCCTGCATCTGTTTTATCTTTACTGGGTTTCTTGCGTCCTGTGCCGCACCGTCCATCCAATCGTCTGCGGCATCGTCTTCGGGGCATGATGTCTGGGGACACCGGCCAGGACCCAGGGGATTCACCACCGTTATCCTGGATGCCGGCCATGGCGGGAAGGATTCCGGGGCCGTCAGTCCCTACACCGGACAGAAGGAAAAAGATCTGACTCTCGACATGGTGAAACGCATCCGCACTGAACTTGGTGGTGACTACCGCACCCTGCTCATGCGCAGAGATGACACCTTCGTGGAGCTTGATGACCGCGTGCTCCGTGCCGACCGCTCTGGTGCCGCTGTGCTAGTCAGCATGCATTTCAACAGCGGCCCATCCAATATCCGTGGCCCGGAAACCTATTACTGGCGCGTAGATAGCCACGGCCTAGCCACCCGTCTGCAACAAGCAATGGCCGCCGTCTGCCCTGCGCAAAAAGACAACCGTGGGTTAGTGCGCCGCCGCCTGCGCCTCACACGCAATCCGGAAATCCCCTGTGTGCTGCTAGAAGGAGGCTACCTCAGCAACCCGGCGGAAAGCCGCCTGATCGCGGATCCCGCATACCGCCAGCGCCTCGCCCACGTCATTGCCACGGCTATTCGTGCGCAATCAGCCAATGGTGACTCTGGCACCGGACCGCTGCCCCCACCGATTGATGCGCCGCCCAGCAAAGGCTCTGACAAGAGGCAGTGACGCGGGGGATCTATCGTTTCATAGATAGGTTTCTTTCTTGACGCGTAGTCCGGAATCTGACAGATAATAAAAATGAACCGGAAAAACTCCCTCAGAAATCAACACCGTGATGAAGTCGCTAAATGTTAATCCGCGAGGATCGACCCAATTTACGTTGCCCAATCTGGTGGCGGGAATGAAGTGGTTGCTAGGCACCTTCAGTCAGGGGTGGAACCGGGCGCGCCAGAGGCAGGGGCATGTTTTTCAAGGGCGCTACAAATCCGTGCCGGTGAATAGTAGCGATGCAGACACCTACTATTTTCGGATCGTGGCGGATTATATCCATCTCAATCCAGCAAGGGCAGGTCTGGCAGGTGGCCGGGCGGGCAAGTTGCTTAGCAACCGGTGGAGTAGTCTGCTTGCTTACGCGGGCGGCAAGGTGCCGCCGTGGATGGAGACGGAACGGGTGCTCAATTCCTTTGAACTCGCGAAGGACGGTCGCGGACGGCGCGCATACGTGGCATGGTTTGAGGCGCGGGCGGCCCAAAAGGGCGGCAAGATCGACCCGGTGGCGCAGGAGGCATTGCGCCGGGGGTGGTATTTGGGGGAGGATAGCTTCCGGAACGGAATGCTAGCGTTGGTGGAAAAGGTGAAAGGGATCAAGCCGCGAGAGCGCAGGAAAGCCGCAGGTATGGAGAAAGATTTTGGTGAAAGGGATGCCGAGCAGATGATTCAGAAATGCGGAGCAGAGTTGGGTCTACCGACTCAGGCAAGGGAGTGGGGCAGCCTCAGGAAAGGCGATGAGCGCAAGGCTCTGATGGCAGCCTTGCTCCGAGGGCGAACAGCGGTGAGCACCGAATGGATTGCCAAGAGGCTGAGTATGGGCCATCCTGGCTCGGTAAGCCGCCAGGTGGGCATCGTGAAAAGAGATCGAAACTACAAAAAACTCAATGAACTTGAAAAAATGTTTCACTGCGGGGACTGACCCCAAATATGTTATTATGGCAACCAAAAGAATAAGAATAATTATAGG
>Ga0118677_10004494_pt1 | contig 25340 bp, 11 predicted proteins | sample AliMusrvi5mmetaG_FD_86154 | JGI IMG/M metagenome (GOLD analysis project Ga0118677, IMG submission 86154)
CCTATTAGGTGTATATTTGCATAACAGATCAGGATATTGGACGTATTTCTTGATAATAAAGAATTATTAACACTTTATGTTACGGGTAAGTCAAAGAAAATCAGACTGCCTGAGCAGGTAATTGATAAGTTTTTTTCAACTGTCAGAAAAATCGAAGCCGCTGTTGTTATATATGATATATGGGCGGATAATGGTTTGAGGTTTGAGAAACTGAAAGGCTTTGAAAAACGATATTCCATGAGGCTGTCGGGGAAATACCGGCTCGAGATGAACATTGAATGGATGGATGAGAAGCAAATTGTTGGAAAATTCCACCTGCTGACAATTTCTAATCACTACAGTGAATAATAACCCAAAACACTATGACTTCAACGACTGAATTAAGGGCAGCTAAAAACTTTGGTCCCGGGTATTTTATACGCGAACAAATGGAACTTCGTGACTGGACGCAAAGTGACCTTTCAGAGGTAATCGGGATCACAGTTAAGCACCTGAATAAAATTCTTCAGGATAAACAACCACTGACCCTGGACATGGCACGCCTGCTTGGAAAGGTTTTCAATACATCTGCACGATACTGGCTAAATTTAGATACCGGGTATAGATTATGGCTTGCTCAGGAAAACACAATTGCAGAAAAAGAGGCTGGGACGAAGGCAATGATCTATGAGCGTATGCCGGTGAAGGACATGCTTGCCAAAGGATGGCTGAAACCCTATAAATCAATTGCCCAATTGCAAAAACAAGTAATAGATTTCTGGCATTGGAAAGAATTGGATTTTTCAGTTCTGGATGATCAAATGCTATCCTGCCTGAAGGGAAAATCAGAAGATTTCAACCAATTCAATGCATCATATGCTATTACCTGGTATCAGAAGGCATTCAACGTTGCATTGAATTTTCCGGCGTCGGTGTATCAAAAGCAGCAACTTGAGACAATTTTTGACAATCTGCATACGTATACCTTGCATCATCAAGGAATTGAACAGGTGATCAGGGATCTGGCATCGGCAGGGGTTATTTTCTTTGTATTGCCTCCTCTGCAGAAAACCACCCTGGATGCAGCAGCCTTTTTTCGCACTGAAAATCCTGTAATAGTTTATTCAGCGAGGAATCCCAGGATAGATAATTTTTGGTTCACCCTGGCCCATGAGATCGCACATATACAACTTCATTTGAATGAAAAAACACCTTTTATCCTCGATAATCTGAAGGATGGTAAAACAGATCCGATGGAAAAAGAGGCAAATAACCTGGCGGCAGAGAAACTCAGACATCCTCAGATACTTGATTACCTGACTCCACACCTGAACTATCTCACAAAATCGAAAGTTGAAGAATGTGCAGCGAAGTATGAAATTCATCCATCTGTTATCATCGGAAAACTCACCCGTGAAAAGAAACTTTCAAACAATAATCTAAACCTCTTCAATGAAAATGTCCTGAATCAGATACCAGGCAAATATAAACAGGGTTGATTAGTAAGTCGGCAGTTACCCTCCGCACTCCGCACTCCACACTCCGGACTTATTACAAATATGCGAATATGCGAATGACGAATATGCGAATGACTCTGACTTTCAACTCACAAATCACAAATCAGGTAATAAACTCCAGGTAACTGTCCTGATTGATTACTGTAAATTGAGCTTCGGGGTATTCTTCCGACCATTTCCGGGGTGCTTTTATAATTTTCGAACCCCATTTGAATTCATACCCGAATAACTTCCCGTCGCGTTCTTCAATAAGGTCGATCTCTTGTTGGTCATAGGTACGCCAGAAGAAAATATTTGCATGGAGTTTTGAATAAGCTCTCTTTTTCATCCTTTCCATGAAAAGAAAGTTCTCCCATAGCATACCTGCATCATTCCGGATAGAGAGGGGATTAAAATTCGATATGAGGGCGTTACGGATACCATTATCGTAAAAATAGTATTTGTTCTTCCGGCTGATCTCACTTCTGAGGTTATTGCTATATCCCCCAAGACTGAATAATACAAAGGATTTTTCAAAAAGATCTATATACCGTGATACAGTTTTATTATCAATCTGGAGCGTTCTGGCAATCTCAGATAAAGATACCTGATTGCCGATCTGAAATGCAAGCAGACGTAATAAATTTAAAAGCAATTTAGAATTTTTAACCCTGTCCAGTTCAAGAATATCCTTTAATAAATAGGAATTTAAAATTTCATTCAGGATCTCTGTTTTTTCTGTTTTGTCCTTGGTTGTTATCACTTCCGGGTATCCACCGTAAAGCAGGTACGATTCCAGGTTTTCTTTAAGGTCATAGGGGTTCACTGTTGAAATGAGTTCGCTTTGTGAAACAGGGTAGAGGGTGAACGTTTTTTTTCTGCCGGTCAGCGGTTCGCCAACCTGGCCGAGTAATTCAAATGATGAGGAGCCTGTGACAAGCAACCGGAGGTTTTCCGCATGATCTGTAAGGATTTTTAATCCCTGCCCGATATTCTTGATTTTCTGTGCTTCGTCAATAACAATTAATTCAAACCCTGCAGCAAACTCCCTTATCAGGTTAAAGTCCCCGGTTTCAAAAAGTTCATTGATCCTGATGTTGTCGCCTGTTTCCGCGCGATACTTGTAAACCGTATTTTCGAGGAAATGATTCACCAGGGTCGTTTTGCCAGTCCTTCTGGGGCCAAGAATGATCACAACCTTCCCAACCTGAAGGTATTGGTCGAGATTTTGTAAGGATCGATTAATATAATTTTTCATAATTCAAGGAATTACAATCCCCAAATTTAGCAAAATTCAGGGAATTACACTCCTCATATTCAAATTATTTTTTCCAAAAGATAGGAAGTTGTCGCACCGCACACTCCGCACTGTGCATTGCACACTCCGCACTTCGGACTTCGGACAAATATGCGAATATGCGAATGTCTCCAGTCGGCAGTCTGCAGTCTGCAGTCTGCAGTCTGCAGTCAATAGTCGCACTTCGCACTTTACACTCCGGACTTATTACAAATATGCGAATATGCGAATGACGAATATGCGAATGTCTCCAGTCGGCAGTCTGCAGTCTGCAGTCAATAGTCGCACTTCGCACTTTGGACTTGATCCAGTATCCAGCATCCAGCATCCAGCATCCAGCATCCCGCATCGTCAACTTGCAATTCGCAACTATTTACCCTATCTTTGCACCTTCATCAAGATTCCCTTAAATGGGAAACCAACCGGGTTGGAACACCACGGTGGTAAAACGATGAGGGTCTGCCGGCCAAAAACAGTTCGAAATCTCTCGTTTCGGTTTGCCCTTTTTTCATTGCTTGATGATTCATTTAAAACAATCAGGCATGAAGACATCTGCTCAAATTTTAAGAAAACTCGGGGTTTATGGTTTTGACGACCTCGAACTGGTAATCCTCGCGGCGCTGGTCTCGGAGGATCCGATGCTGCTGATCGGCAAGGCGGGAACGGGTAAAACCTACCTGCTGAACAGTATCTCGGAGTCGCTGAACCTGGATCACCGGCATTACAATGCCAGCTTCATCTCCTTCGACGACCTCATCGGATTCCCTTTTCCGGATGCAGAGGGCAAGGCGGTCAGTTTCCTGAAAACGCCTGCGACCATCTGGGATGCGGAATCGGTACTCATCGACGAGATCAGCCGTTGCAAACCGGAAACTCAGAACAAGTTCTTCTCCATCATCCATGAGAAAAAGATCCAGGGCATCCCCCTCGGCAAGCTGAAATACCGCTGGGCCGCGATGAATCCGATCGTTTCTGTCAACGGCAACAGTGACGATTTCTACGAGGGGAGCGTATCCCTCGACCAGGCCCTGGCCGACCGTTTTGCCTTTATCATCACGGTCCCCGACTGGGCGGAACTATCCCGGGAGGAACAGGAGCTGGTGATCTACCCGGCAGGAGAGGGGAGCATCTCGGCCAACTTAAGCGAGCTGAATGAGCTGCTTGCCGATCTTAAGCCCCGCTTCCTGAAAGCCATTGAGAAACCGGATGCCCATACCATCTCCTATTGCCGGGTGATCAGCACCCTGCTGGGCGATGCCGGCTACCGGATCTCGCCCCGAAGGGCAAGGCAGCTGGCCCGGAATTTTACCGCCCTTTTCCTTGTTGCCATGAAGATGGGGCATTCACTGGATAATGAGGATACCGGCAGACTTTTCAGTCTTGGGCTGAATTGGAGCCTCCCGCAAAGGGCCTGGAAGGGTGGTGATCCCGATCCTGTTCTCCATGCCGCACATGCCGAGTGCATGCGGATGATCGGGGAACGCGACATGAAGGGCCGCTGGCTCTCCGAATTCCTGATGGTACCCTCTATCAAAGACAAGGTGGCCATGCTGTTCGGTCCCGGCGCCGATAAGGAGACAAAAAGCCTGGGCGTGCTGCAGTTCCTCCACAGGGAAAGCATCGCCCGCGCCGGGGTCTTTGCTTTCTCTTCCCAGCCGGCATTGGAGGCGCTCGATATCCTCGATGAGGAGGCATTGAAGGCGCTCACGGGAGTTGCCCTGAAAATAATGGAGGTGAGCGGTGAACTCTCCTGGCAGGAAAATGTCAGCAGCCATATGTCCCTGCATCCTCAATGGTCGTCCTGCCTCCATTTTCTGAGCTCCATGCCGGATGATGATACGCTGCGGACAAGAAGGGCCCGGCAATTTTTTCTTTACCTGGTTTTGAACAAGGTCACGGACCTGGAACATGGTTACCTCGAAAAGGAGATGAATGACTGCTTTTCGTTTGTTCAGAATTACCTCCAGACTTTATCACCAGAAAATCTGTCGGAAAATGTCCGCTGAGAACAACTGCAGGATACCCGGTTCATCCGGGGTGTTTCAGAACATGGGTGGCCCGATGACCCGATCCAGGTCACAGAAGATTGAGGCCTCGCTCTTCGGAAAACCAGGATTGAAGAGGTCGCATGAGGCTGTTTACATCAACATTCCCCCTGACATCACAGATCTTGAAGAGTGGCTGCTGAAAATAGCACTCTCGCTGAACTGGAGGAGTTGGGATGAAGCAATCCCAAAGCTTGACCTTCCGGCAGGGCGCCGGCTGATCTTTCCGCTGAAATCCATTGATGAACAGGAGGATCCTTCGCCCGGGGTCGTATTGCGGAATGCGGTGATCCTGGCGAAATGCAATAACTGCAACTACCTGCCGGATTCTCCATTGATCTTCTCAAGAACGCGGCTGGAGCGGAAACTTGAATTGGTAAGCATCAATTTAACTGCATATTATGAACTGGACTGAACAACAGATAAAGTGGGTGGTGATGGACATGACGGAGGAAGATCCTCTGGCATGCAGGGCACTTTTGCAACTGACGGAGATCATCTTTACGGACAGGGTTCCGACGATGGCCGTCACCATCTCAAAAAGCCCGGCCCTGCTGATCAATCTCAATTTCTGCCGGGAACAGCTCGAATCGGAGAATGATGTAAAAGCAGTATTGCTTCATGAGTTCCTGCATGTTTTATTGCTGCATACCGGAAAATACGAGATGAGCAATCCCCTCCTGAACATCGCCCTGGATGCCATCATTAACGCGATAATCTACCGGTACAAGGGAATGGAGTATGCAGGGTTCTTCTCCCGTTTCTATAAATGGGAGAAAATGAGCTTTTTGCTCAGGCCTGCTGCAGGTGAAAAAGCCCTCAGTTTTGAGTGGGGGCAGCTCCATTCCAGTATCTACACCGGGCACTATTGTGCCGATGATCTTTACGAATTGCTGGAATACCTGAAACCGAAGATCAGCAGGAGAGATATTGAGAAGATAATCCTTATCGGGGATCACACGAAAGAGGCGGTTTCAGAAGAGATGAAAAAGGTGCTGGACGGGATTCTGAAGAAGATGAACGGCACATTGATCTGGAATAAACCCTCTGCTTACGGTTTGGGCGACAAATTAACCCATGAAAAACAGGAGATCCAAAAATACCGGCAAAACAGGTGGAACAAAATCACCATGAACCTCCTGAGAAGATCTCTTCTGCCCGATGAAAAAACAAAGAAGGAGGAGGCCCGCATTGAATTGATCCTGCCCGTGCTGAGCAGCACCGACCGGAGGGCCATGGCCAGGTACCGCTACAGCGGAATAGTCCCGTTTTCGGTCAATGAGGTCAGGACACCCTCCGCCTCACATCTGGCCAGCGTTTACCTCGATGTGAGCGGCTCGATGAACGCGGAGATCGGCGAACTCATTTCGCTCTTGTGGCGTTTCCGTTCCTGCCTGAAGCTACCCCTGTGGGTATTCTCCAACCAGGTGTCGGAAGCCCGCTTCATCGAGGGGAAACTGGTATTTCATTCAACCGGCGGCACCAGCATCGGACCGGTATTTGAACATATCCGCAAAAACAAGGTTATGAAAAGCCTGATCATTACCGATGGCTATACTGAAAATATCTGGCCTGAAATGCTGAAAGACATCCGGAAAGAAAATATCCAGGTGCTGATCAGTTCCGGAGGCAACCCCCAGGTGTTTGATGAAGCAGGGATCAAATATTCACAATTACCTAAACTCTGACAATTTACGATCAGACGATTTTAGATTGCAGATTGAATTTACAATTATCAGATTGACGATTGACAGTTATAAGCATGAAATGCCTTTGTGCCCTTTGTGAAGTCCTTTGTGCCCTTTGTGAAAACCTTTGTGCCCTTTGTGGTAAAACTTTAAAAGCCTGCAAAAACGACAAACCATGAAACGCTACTCAGAAACAGTCCTCAACGGACACCCCGACAAATTCTGCGACCTCCTGGCCGACCGGATCATCCGCTATGCTTACAGAACCGACCCGCTCGCTTATGCCCAGGTGGAAGTATCCATATGGTCCGACCAACTCTTCCTCACCGGGGCAGTCGTCACAAGGAAGAAGATAGAAACCAGCCTGCGCGAAATGGTAACCCAACTTGGTTTCGAGATCGGGTATACGCCTCAGAACCACATTGACGTGAACCACTATCATATCGAAGACCACATTTGCTGGATCATTGACGACCCCGAAAAATACGCCAGCTATGTCAACGACCAGTGCATTGTAACCGCTTATGCCGGCTATGACGCGAAGACCCGTTACCTTCCCCCGGAGCATTTTGGCTCATGGTATTTCCGGGAACAGATCATCCGGGCGATAAGCAGCGGGCCCCTGCAGGGCCATGGCCCCGACGGCAAGGTACTCCTGGTGATGGATGAAAACAGGGATGAATGGCAGATCAAGACCCTTTTGCTTACACTTCAGCAGCAAAAGGAGATCCCGTTCACCGATTTCGTCATGGCCTGCAACAAAGCCCTGCACGATGCCTGCCTCAACCTGCAAAAGCACGACAGCCGGTGGGAGGGAAGCTGGAACGAAATGAACGTGCTGGTGAACCCCAATGGCCCGCTGATCAATGCCGGCAGCGACGGCGACAACGGACAGACCGGTCGTAAACTGGTGATGGATTACTACGGCCCCCGGATCCCGCTTGGCGGCGGCGCCCTTTATGGCAAGGACCTCGCCCACATCGACCGGCTGGCTGCCTTCACCGCCCGGAAGTATGCACTGGAATTGATGCACGAAGGTGCCAAGGATGCCCTCATCGAAGTTTGCTATGCCCCCGGCATGAACCTCCCGCTGGACGTCAGCGTGAAAACCGATATCCGGCCACAGCAGGACCCATACCAGTATTTCAACTTCGACGAAATGATACGGAATATGGACATCTCAAACCTGGAGTATGACATGGGCGGGCTGGGGACGTTTTATAATTCCGGGTTGTCATTTAACAGACAGAGTACTTCTGTAAAGAATATGCGGATATGCGAATGACGAATATGCGAATAGGGAGGGTTATCCTCCATATACCCCATTCATCAACCAAGATACCATACCGTGATGGCTATCGGGTTGATGAATCCCTGCTGGCAGACGAACAGCTGCTGCTGACCGACTGGTATACCGACGATCTTTTCCAATGCCCTGATGCCATCAGTGTAATTGCTGATTTCTCACGTATTTTCTGCGATGTGGAGCGATTTGAGAACGACGCTGAAGAAATGATGTCTGAGGTTGGAATGGGAGTGCTGTATGAATCGAGGGATGATGGAAGTCCTTTGCGGGAAGTAACACTTGATCTTCGTGCCAGGATCATCAGCGATTACTACCGGCCCCATCACCGGAAACTCACGGAAGCAGTCGACAGTCAGCTACAGCAATTCGGCCAAGCATTGATCATCGATTGCCATTCTTTTCCTGATAAACCACTCAGGCGCGACCTGAACCAGGATCCCGACCGCCCCGATTATAACATCGGTACCGATGGATTTCATACCTCAGGCAAACTCCTCCAAGCAGCAAAAGCCTTTTTCAGTGAAAGGAACCTGACGGTTGGAATCAATTCCCCATACGCAGGATCCATTGTTCCTGCGAAATATTATCATCGGGATAAAAGAGTGCAGACCATCATGCTTGAAATTAACAGGCGGTTGTACCTAGAAGCACATTCAAGTACAAAGACGGGGAATTATTCGGGGGTGAAAGAAACGATAGGAGAGTTTATTGACAGGCTAACCATTAGTAATATGCGGATATGCGAATGACGAATATGCGAATGAGGGAATAGGGCCCCTATCCAGAATTATCTTTCTCCTTTCTTCTTTGGAACTGATTTGGTGACAGATCAGAGTCTAAAGAACGTCCAATATCTGCTAAAAAGTAATGCCTTCTAATCTTAAATAAAGGGAATGATCCTAAAACCTTATTTAATGATGCCAAAAAGATGATTCCGTTTTCTTATATGTCACGTAGAATTCATCTGGTGGAGCCTCTTTGAAATAGGTTGTTTTCTCATCGTCTTTCTGGCCACAAAAAACTTCATGTTCACGTGTCGTCATCTTTGACAGAGATAGGTTTGTGATTTCGGAAATATAAAAACCGTTCTCGATTTTTTTTTCGGCTTCGCTCTGTCCTATTCTGAAAACTATCCTGTTACTGAAAACATAGGGACTGTTTTGTTTTTCAAACGTTTTTTCTGCTGTTTCTTTTCCAGATGGGAAACGTAACAGATCACAATCCCGGTATGGAGTTTTATTAATTGAATATTCATTAATAATCTTTGCTGTTTTTGAAGGAATACATACAATTTTTTCTTCATTGAATGTGACAGCATAGCCTTTTGAAACATTTGAACTCCCTGAAAAATACATTGACTGAGTGCCTCCAATTGAAACTGCATCAGTTTGTAAAAAGGATAAATAGTTGATCCCAGTAACTGAGTTCGACCCAACAACAGATGTTGTCCCTCCCAATCCAGAGGTGATCTCAACACCAGTTCCCGACGAAAATGCATATGTTCTGTTTTTGAAATAATTATATGCATTCCCATTGAAGACAAGGAAACATTCATCCAAATTCAGAAATATGTTTTGGTCTGTTTTATTATAAAACCGGAATCCAATGTTGCCGCCTTCACTCCATAAATTGTAGGACACGATACAGTTTTCATCTTCGAATACCAATGAATTACCTGTTTTAACCAGACCATCACCATTAGCTTTAAACACCTGGTAAAATGTGGAAACGGATGAAGCACAAGCGGTAAGCAATCCTGTCAGGATTAACACGATTAATAGGTTCTTTGATTTCATGGTTGTAGGTTTTGCTAGTTGTTATATTTCATGTATTCATCGAAAATCAAACCACTATACGAATTGATAGGCGCAATTAAAAACAATGTTTCTATACCAATCCTTTTGTCTCTCATCCGATCAAATCTATGGTCCAATATAGTGATAGTGCTTGAATCATGTTTCTTGCGTTTATTTCCGGCTTTCGGGTATGCCAGAATTCATGAGATTTGAGCAAAATAACTAGTAATATTTACTTTTCTTTTATCGAATAAGGACAACCGATCCCATGGTATTTTTTGTGCTACCTGATTTTCCGTTTGTGCATCCGGCCCATTCGGTTCCGTCTTTAAAGGTGGCGGAGATTTTCCATATGTAATTTCCCTGAGGCATCGGAACGTCATTATATTTTCCGTTCCATCCTTCTTCAGGTTCATCATGGCTGTTGAGTTTTGTGGATTCCCAGAGCAAGCGGCCCCAGGTGTCAAAAACCTGAAGGTGGTATTTTAGCAGACCGGTTCCGGCGGGTTTAAAGAGCCTCACCTCACCATTTGTGTTGAAGTTGCCAAAGGTGGGGGCAAAGGCGTTGGGTACAAACAGTCCCTGGAACTCGACACTCAGCTGGTAATAGGATGTGTCTGTACATTGTTCTGCCATGACATCTGCATCGGTGTATGCGACCAGGTGAATGAGGTAGGTTCCGGTGTCCTTGTAGACAACGACGTCGGGGTTGAAGAGAGTAGATGTGACACCGTTTTTAAAGTCCCACAGGTATGCATTAGCGCCTGAAGAAGTGTTTTTCACCTGAATTTTCCCTGTAACCCCATCCACATCTTTTGTGACGGTAAATGAGCTGATGGGAGAGTTTTCGACAGTAAGTGAATGGGAGACGGTATCCTTACAACCGAAACGGTCAGTGACCTGGAGTTTGGCGGAATATTTTCCGGGATGGTCGTAGGAGACAACGGGGTCCTGCAGAGCGGAGACTGAGGTCGGGTATCCTGATCCTGAGAAATACCAGCTCCATGCATTGACGATTGTATCGGACTGATCGGTGAACTGGATATTGGTTCGTGAGCAGATCAGTGCAGGCATTGAAAAGCGGGCATTGGGCAAAGCATGGACTGCGACGGTACTGCTGACGGAATCTCTGCATCCGACGGTGTTGTTCAGGATCAGTTTAGGATGGAAAGTTCCGGCATGGGTATAGAGATGACTTGTGTTGTGTGCCGTGTCGGAGTTATTCACCCCGCTGGTTGGGTCTCCGAATTTCCAGAAATAGGAGGTGATGGTATCCCCGTTAAAGTGCGTAGCGGTGAATTTAGCGGAATCATTAAAGCAGATGGGTTGATTGATGATAGAAAAGGCAGCGGTAGGGGATGGTTTAACCAGGATGGTTGTGAAACTGGAATCAAAGACGGCAATGCCGCCAAAGAGTGTCTTCACTTTTTGCATCACGGAGTAGACTCCGGGATCATGGAAAGCGTGGGTCAAAGAGGCACAATAATGCGTGTATGTTGTGTCTTTGCCATCGCCAAACTCCCAGAACCATTGATTGATGATGGGCTTTGGTGTTGCAATATCGGCGATGGATATGGGTGCCCTGGCACAGGTGGTATCGGTCAGGGTGAATCCGGAAGTAAGGCAGGTAACGGGGGCCTGACGAGTAATGGAGTCGGTACAGCCGTGGGATGTGAATACTTCGAGGGTGACGTTGAAGACACTGTAGTTCGGGTACTTGTGGGTGATGGTGTCACCAATAATAATTGGGGCACTTAGTGACAGATAGGTGTTATCACCGAAGTTCCACCGGAGGGAATCCAGCGGGTAGCCGTTTCCGGATGACAGATTAATAAAATGCACAGTGCTGTCGCACAAGTCCGGTTTAAGGTCAAACTGGGCGGTAGCCCCCGGCATCACCAGTACATTTTTATAGGTGCTGTCGATGCAGTTATCCGTATTCAGTGCTTTGAGTTTAACCATATAGGTGCCGGGCAGGGCGTAGGTATGTGTCGGATCCTGTAGCATGGAGGTGTTTGTTGTGCTTGCCGGTTCTCCGAATGTCCATGAGAACTCGTGCAGGGGATCTCCCGGGGCAAGATTGACGGCCTGGAAATGAGTTGGTTTTCCAAAGCAGGCGGTATCGGCCAACACACGCACATGGAACCCTGGCTTAACGAAAACAGAATCGACGATGGTGTCCTTGCATCCATTACCATCGGTAACGATCAGGGAGACTGCATACGTTGAGTCTGTATGAGAATATTGGTATACGGGGTTCTGATTAATTGAATTATAGCCGGGTTCAAAGGTCCAGTACCAGTTTGTGATGCTGGTGCTGATAGCGGTTGACTGATCGGAAAATGAGACCTTACCCTGCGGGCAGAAGGTGTTGAAGTATGCGTACTGGGCATTGGGCCGCTGGTGGATGGTAACGGGTAATACAATACTGTCGTTGCATCCGTTGGCGTTGGTAACGACAAGCCGAACGTTAAATGTTCCGAAGTTGGTAAAGACGTGAGTGGGGTTTTGGAGGATACTGCTGCCTCCGTCACCAAAACTCCATGACCACTGATTGATGGTTCCCGAGGGGGTTGTGGAGATGTCTGTGAACGATGTTCCTGAGCCCTGGCAATGGCCTGTATGGTTGAACATTGCCGTGGGTGCGACCAAAACGGGGACGGATTCGGTGGTATCTTTCTGACAACCGGCGGAATTGGTAACATGGAGGATGACGGGGTAGGTTCCGGCGAAGGTATAGAGGTGTGTAGGGTTCTGGAGCGTGGATGTTCCTCCGTCGCCGAAGTTCCATGCCCAACTGGAGATGGTTCCTGAATTGGCTACCGAAATATCGGTAAAATGGGTAAGGGTACCCAGGCAGGCGTTTGTGAAGTTGAACCTGGCAGCGGGAGCCGGCTTGATATCAATCAGTTTGCGGATGGTGTCCCTGCAATTATTTACGTTGGTGACAACGAGTCGGACAGTATCCGTTCCTGAGGTGTTGAAAATATGCTGAGGGTTTTGTGCAATAGAGCTATTGTTTAAGCCCGAAGCAGGATCCCCGAAATTCCATTCCCAGCTGACGATGGATGTTGTTCCGTTGGGTTGGGAGATGTCGGTGAATTGTACGGTAGCTTTTTCACAACGGGTTGTGGCGTAGTCAAAGTTGGCCATTGGCTTGGGTGTGACGGTAACCGTGTGAATGACAAATGAGGAACAGCTGTCGGCCGTTTTTACGGTCAGTCTGACGGCATAGGTGCCCGGGCTGGCATAGGTATGATAGACGAACTGTGGCGGTGGAAGTGATACCAGGGTTGAACTACCGTCGCCAAATTCCCAGAACCACTTGGCGATGTAACTGTACGGGGTTGTCGACTGATTTGTGAACTGTACCGGGCCTCCTGCGCAGTTGGCGGATGAGTAGAGAAAAGAGGCAAGGGGAGAAGGGAGCACCATGATAGACTTTGATATCTCCTTCGAACAGTTATTTGAGTTCATAACGGTGAGGGTCACCACATAAGTTCCGGGAGCGGTGTAAAGATGTGTCGGGTCAGCCACGAGGGCATGGGCCGATCCGTCCCCGAAATTCCAGTCCCATGATGTGAGGATGCCGGTGTTGGGTATGGACAGGTCGTGGAACTGCGTGAGTGAACCAAAGCATGCGGTATCAAAAACGAATTGTGCTGTTGGCGGTGTATTGATAGACACCGTTTTGATGATGGTATCGGCACAGGAATTTACGTTGTGAATAATAAGCCGGACATTGTATGGTATGGGCTGCGTAAAAGCATGCGAGGGGTTTTGCAGGGTAGATGTGTTGTTTGCCCCGGAAACCGGATCATTAAAGAGCCAGTTCCACTGGGTGATGGAACTTCCGCCGTTGGTCTGGCTAAGATCAAGGAAGTCGACCAGGGAGGAAGAGCAATCAATGGTTGAGTTTGTGAAATTGGCAACCGGCTTTGGCGTAATGGTGATGGGCTGAGTCCTGGAAGCGGAGCAGCTGTCATCTGTTTTTACGGTAAGTTTTGCCAGGAATGTACCGGTTGTTAAATAGGTATGCTGCACATTGGGGTTTGCGGGGAAACTGATGATTGTAGAATCTCCATCCCCGAAATCCCATCTCCAGCGGATGATATGTCCATGAACGGGGTAGCTCAGGTTGCTGAATGCAACGGGGGTGTTCTGGCATTGACCAGCAACTGCAGTGAACTCAGCCACGGGTGGCGGGTAAACAAATACCTGCTTGGTGGTATCATGAATACATCCGTTTGAGTTTGTGATGCGCAAGGTAGCGTTGTAGGTTCCTGACAGGTTATAAAGATGGATAAGTGGGCCGGGGCCAAAGGTATGCAGTGATCCATCCCCGAAGTTCCACTCGTAAGTGCTTATTGAACTGGCATTCGCCGATGAGTTGCTGATAAATGTTGTCGGGCTTCCAAAGCAGGTAGAGTCGGTTAAGAAGTTTGCAATTGGTTTTAATTGGACATCGATTGGTTTTTCAATGCTGTCCAGACATCCTTGTGAACTTTGAATCTTCAGTCTGACATAATAATGCCCGGCTGCGGAGAACTGATGTGATGGGCTCTGTTCAATGGAAGTATTGTTAACCCCTGAGATTGGGTCACCGAAATTCCATGTCCATGAAATCAGGTTCCCACCGCCTGCAGTTTGTGAATTATCTGAAAATTGCAGGAGTTGATCTTCGCATTGCTGTGCTCCGTAGGTAAAGTTTGCAACAGGAGCCGGAGTGACGCTGACCGGAATTGTTTTTTCGTTGGTACATCCGCGGTTATTTGCGACAGTCAGTTTTACCTGGTATGTTCCCGGAACCGTGTACTGATGCTGGACATCGGCACTTGATGGGAAGTGGATGGTATCGGTGACTCCGTCGCCAAAGTTCCAGATCCATTTTGATAAATAGGTTGTCTGGGCGGGTAATGAATAGGAATAATCGGCAAAAGAGATGGTCGTGTTTTTACAGGCAGGAGAGGATGATGAAAACAGGGCTACAGGCAAAGGAATAACGTGGACCGCATGAATGATCTGCCGCTGGCAGCCATGGGTGTCGGTGACGTTAAGTGTTACCATGTAATCACCGGTGACCGGGAACAGGTGGGTAGGTTCGTTAAAGTAGTTGAAGGCGGTTGTGGTTCCGTCCCCGAAATCCCAGTTCCATAAAGCAATATGGCTGGTGTCCTGTCCGGTAATGATGAAGCGGGTGAAACTGCCCAGGCAGGTTGAGTCTGTACGGAAATCAACTACCGGCAAAGGATTTACGGTAACAATGACGGAGTCACTGATCGGTCTTGAGCAGTTGTTGAGGGTAGTGGTATCGACTGCCAGCACGGTATAGATGCCGGGGGTGGTCTGGATGCCGAACTGCATCGGCAGGCCGGTTCCGGCAATGGAGTTGGTGACCTGTATCCCGCCAAGGAACAGCTTGTAGATGACCCCTGTTTGAGATCCGGTTAATCCGATGTTAACGCCTGTTCCTCCTTCGCAATAGCTGCCATCATTGGTAACGGTCATGTTGAAAGAGAAGGGCTTTGGGTGGACGGTGATCATGGCGGTACCGGTAAGAGCGGTGCCGTCGCAATGGGCATCGGTGATACCCACAAGGGAGTAGGATGTTGTCACAAAGGGGCTGACCTGGAAGATCCAGGGGCTGGTACCGATGTTATCGACTGTTGAAGTTGAGAGTCCGTTTGTATAGGATACTGACCAGGGGGGAGTACCGGTGAGTGCGACCTGTATGGAGGCGGTATCGTGTTCGCAGATGGTGACGTTGCCGCTGATCATAGCACTTGGCAAAGGGAAGATCGAAATGTTGAGTGTATCGCGGTCTTTTTCTGCATAACAGTTGTCTTTTCCGGACGCGGTAAGAATGAGTTTTACGGTTGCATTCTGGATGTCGGCCAGGCCGGGTGAATAAACCGGGTTCAGGATTGAATTGTCATTAAAGGCTCCGTCTCCGGTTGAGTTCCAAAGCACTGTTCCGAAGTGCAGCGCGGTTGCATTTAACTGGACAGTTTGGTTTTTACAGATATCCTGGTCGGGTCCTGCCTGTGCCACGGGTCTGGGGTCAACCCTGAGGGTGAGTCCGTCAGAGACGGTATTGCCCGGGCATTGCTCTGTGGCATCGGCGGTGATGGTTAAGATGACCATCCCGTTTTGTTTGTCCATCGTACCGAGCGTATAGGCAGGCGTGGTGGTTGCTGCATTGGCAAAGGTCCCGTCGCCTGAAGTTGACCAGTGCAGGGACGAATAATGCAGGGCGGTTGCATGAAGTGTATAGGAAATCACAGAGGCGCAGATGGTATCATCGGGGCCTGCATCGACGATGGGTTTGCTGCTGACAACGGCCGTATCACTCATCTGGTTGTTGCAGAAGGGTGAACTGGTCAGTCTTCCGGTGATGGTGTAAAGTCCGGCGTTCTGAGGCGGGAAGTTCAGCGGTGAGCCGGTTCCTGCAAGGATGAGTCCGGTTGTTAACCCGTTTTTAAAAAGTTCATAGCTCACGCCCGACTGAGAGCTGCTCAGTCCGATTATTGCGGGTTCGCAGTTTGCTCCGGCGGGGGTGACTGCATAGGCTTCCGGAAGGGAATGGATGATGAGCGATCCGTTCATTAAAGCGGAACAACTGTCGGAAGAGAGATTGACTGCCAATATGGTATAAATGCCGGCATAGGCTGCAGCGTTAAAGATGATAGGCTGGCCGGTGCCCTGCCTTGATTCCACGGTTACCTGGTCTCTTTTTAATAGGTACCTGACTCCTGGTTGAGATCCGTTTAATATTATGGTTGTGTGTTCACAGGTGTCACCCACGGGCACCATTGAATAAGCGGCCGGAGCAGGATGAAGTACGGTGGTCCCGTTCATCTGTGTCCAGCAATGGGTTATCGGGTCGACTCCGATAATGGTGTACGTTCCGGGAAATGTCTGGCTTCCGAAATCAAGGGCGCCGCCTGTTCCGGCCATGTTACCGACCAGTGAATTGTCTCGGTATAAGGTATATGAAACGCCGGATTGAGAACTTTCAAGGCCGAGGGTACTTCCTGCACAGATCACCCCGGATGGGACGATCGGATAGGCAACGGGGGCGGGGCGAAGGGCGACTGCACCCTGCATCATGGCCGAACAGGAATCTGCCGCATTGTTGATGGCTTTCACGGTATAGTAGCCGGCCAGTGCCTGAGGACCAAACGAGATGGGATTGCCGGTTCCATGTACTACAGAAACAGGATAGGTTAAATCCCTGAACAGGGTGTAAGTGACTCCGCTTTGTGATCCGTTCAGTCCGATGGCTGTATTGGAGCAGGTGTCGGCATCCGGAGTAATCCTGAATGTGGATGGCGGGGTTGAGATCAATGCACTTCCAATCATTATTGACCAGCAGTGACCAGCAGAATTTGTCCCGGTGATGGTATAGGTTCCCGGCAGCGACTGTGTGCCGAAAGAGATTGCTGATCCTGTTCCCGGTATCGGGCTTCCGATGAGCTGGTTTGTGTTTCTGATGAGCTGGTAATCCACACCGGGTTCCGAACCCGGTAGTTGGATCAGGCTTCCGGCACAACTGATGCCCAGGGGCTGAATGGTGTACTGGTGGGGGCCGGGCAGAATGTTCGTTGTCCCCGTCATTAATGCGATACAGGAATCTGAACCGGTGTTGTATCCGCGGATTGTATAGATCCCGGCGATGGTTTGCTGACCGAATGTGAGGATGCCCCCGGTACCGGTAAGTTCGTTTACCGGAACGTTGTCACGGAATAAGGTATACCTGACCCCGGCCTGTGAGCCATTTAAATGGATGACGGCCCCCGAGCAGGTGTCACCTGCCGGGTTGATTGAATAAAGGGCAGGGAGGGGTGTTAAAATGGCTGAGCCATTCATTTGCGACCAGCAATGGGTTGTGGTGTTCCTTGCGATGACGGTATAGGTGCCGCTTTGGTTCTGGGGGCCGAAGGATATCGGCCCGCCTGTTCCTGCAAGGGGTGATCCGATGCTTTGGGTGTTGTTGCGGATGAGCTGGTAAAAGACCCCGGTTTGGGATAATGAAAGCCCGATCAGGTCTCCGGTGCAATGGAATCCGGAAGGCTCAATGGAATAGAGGATGGGATTGGGTTTAATGACGGTGCTGCCGGCCATTAAGTTGCCGCAGAATTTATAGGTTATGGTATCATATCCCATGATGGTATAGATGCCGGGGATGGTCTGGCTGCCGAATTCAATAGGGTTGCCGGTGCCGTTGATGGAATCGATCCAGAGGGTATCTCGTTTTAAGATGTAGCGTATGCCCAGTTGGCTGCCGCTTAACCCGATGGAGACACCTGCACAGGTATCCCCGGAGGGAACGACGGTAAAGGGATTAGGCAAGGGGTTCAGGCTGGCGCTTCCGTCCATGAATATCTTGCAGTTGGTCAGAGGGTTTATGGCCAGTACCTTATAGATGCCTGGAACCGGCTGTGATCCGAAACTGATGGGCAGACCTGTCCCTGGCAGTGGGCTGCCAACATTGGTGAAGCTGTTTCGCTGAAGCTGGTATATGATACCAAGTTGCGATCCGGTAATACTGATGGTGTCGTCGGCACAACTCACCCCCGGGGGCTTGACAAAATAGACATTGGGCGAAGGGTTGATCGTAATGGGATTATCCATAATGGTGTCACAACCGGTTACCACGAAATAGGCATAGATGGAGTAAACCCCGGGTGACATCTGCGGACCGAAGTTGAGCACATTGCCGGTTCCCGGTAGGGTCTTCACAGCATTGAGGTTCAGCCGCAATACATAGTTTACCCCCAGCTGTGAACCATTGAGCATGATCTCGCTCCCAGGACAGTTATCACCGTATGATCCCATTACAAAGGCTATCGGGAGGGGGTTAATGATGACGGTAGCGCTGCCACTCATTGGTTTTGACAGGAGGGTCTGGTTATTGGTTCCGGTTACCGTATAAACAACGCCATGCGTATAATACCCGAAATAAATTGAATCACCGGTTCCCTGTACCGGGCCGCCGATGTTTGCCCCGTCGCGCTTCAGCTGATAACTGACTCCGACTTCAGAACCATCAATTCCTATCTGCACTCCGGTGGAATCATCAGCACAGATAGCACCGCCTCCAAACATTGCGAAAACCGTGGGCCACGGATTGATGACCACTGTTGAACTGCCCTGCATCTGCGAAGAACAGACAGGGTTGGTAAGTGAAAAAGCGGTTACAATGTAATTGCCGGCACCAGTTTGTAAACCAAAAGTAATCGGGCTGCCAGTGCCCTGAACTCTTGGGGAAATTATTGTAGTCCCGGTAGAAAGTTCATATTCAACACCAGTTTGAGAATTTGACAGCCCAATCGGAACTCCATTGCCCCCAGAAGGATAGGATCCGCCACCTGTTACTAAATATTGATCTGGCAAAGGCAGAATTGTAACAATGGCAGAATCGGTCATAATGTTCAAACAGCCTGTAAGTGTTCGTGTCCCTTTAACAAAATAATTGCCGGCTGCAAGTTGATTTCCAAATGAGATGGCTCCGCCATTGCCGTCAACGGGGAGTCCGACCTGGGTTTGATTCCTATATAGTCTGTATACAACACCGTTTTGTGAGTTTTGAACCCCAACGGGCACACCGCTACCTCCTGAACAATAAGGGCCTCCTCCGGTTACCGGGTATTGCACCGGCAATGGGTTCACAACTATGTTCACACTTGCTGTGGCTGTATTGTATCCATCATTAACAGTTACGGTATATGCTGTATTCGCGAAGGGTGAAACAACCGGGTTTGAAAGGGTTGATGTCCAGGGCGGGGATCCCGGGGGAATACTTGTCCATGAATAGGTGTATGTTCCGCTTCCACCTGCGCCTGTGGCCAGTAGTTGTGATGTTTCTCCTACACAAATTTCATTTGGTGTAGCAGCAACTGTCACACTTAATGCACTTCCGGAAAGATTCACCATTACATTGTCACTGCTGGTGCATCCCTTGCTGTCAGTAACAAGCAAAGTAAATGAGGTGGATGTGTAGAGGTTTGTTGTTCCTGGTGTTAAAGTGGTTCCGCCTGTATTAATATTGGCTGCAGGTGTCCATGAATAGGTCAATGTTCCTGTGCCACCGGTAGCGGATCCGCTTAAAGTTGTGCTAATACCAAAAGGAATGACCTTGTCAGTTCCCGCATCAATCACTGGAAGCGGGTTTATTGCGATCGGGACATTACCTGTCATATTTTGCCAACATGATGTTGTCGTATTCGTTGCTTTTACCGTATAGAGTCCGGCAGCTGTTTTATTTCCAAAAGAAATTGGACTGCCGGTACCGATTGCTGTGCCACTTGGAATTGTGCCATTTAACAATAAGTCATAATTAATACCTGTTTCTGATCCGCTAAGTCCAACAGGAACACCACTTCCAAGCGCACAATATTCTCCTCCACCTGTTACATTGAAAAGCGTGGGTAAGGGGTTTACTGTAATGGTAACGGAATTTGTTGCAATATTGAATCCATCATTGACAGTTACTGTATAAATTGTGGTGACTGTTGGATTGGCAATGGGATTCTGTAAAGTCGATGAGAACCCCGCGGGTGAAGATGTCCAGCTATAAGAAAGGGAAACTGCACTGTTCCCTCCTGATGCAGTAGCACTAAGTTGAACGTTTGTTCCTATATTACAGATAACCTGGGGAGTGGCACTAATTGCAACCGCTAGAGCACTTCCATTCAGGTTAATAACAACCTGATCACTATTGCTGCAGGATTTACTGTCCGTAACTAAAAAAACAAAAACGGATGGGTTGGTTGTTAGATTTTGAGTTAATACGCTTGCGGTATTGGGCAGTCCGTTAATATTAGCCGCGGGTGACCATAAATATGTGAACCCCGGGGTTCCGGAACTCACACTCCCTGTGAGAGTGGTTGATGTTCCGAAATTAATTGTTTTATCTATCCCTGCATTGGCAATAGGTAAAGGATTTATTACAATAGCCGCAGTTCCATTCATGTCCTGTGAACAATTTGTGGTTGTATTTGTAGCTTTTATGTAATATGTTCCTGCCTGAGTTTTATTGCCAAAAGTGATCGGTGCTCCTGTCCCTGAAACGGGTGTTCCAATTGGAGTGGGAGTGGGTTGCATGTATAACTGATAAGAGATGCCGCTTTGGGAATTACTTAATCCAATGGGAACACCTGCCCCTCCTGCACAATATTCACCTCCACCTGTAATGTCAAATACTGCTGGTAGTTGATTTACCGTAACTGAAATGGAATTTGTTGCAGTGTTAAACCCATCATCAACTGTAACAATATATGTGGTATTAATAATCGGAGTTACAACCGGGTTTTGTAAGGTTGATGTAAACCCGACAGGTACAGAGGTCCATGAATAAGAAATAGAGACAGCACTATTCCCACCGGTAGCAATAGCACCTAATTGAACACTGGCACCAGTATTACAAATTATTTGAGGGATAGCTGAAATAGAGACGGCCAATGCACTTCCGCTGACATTAACAGTTACCTGGTCCAATCCTTCACATCCTTCACTATCAGTCACCTTCAAGGAAAAAATACTGGGATTCACTGTTAGTGCAGTGGTTGTTATTGTAGGCAGATTTGTTGCCGTTGCAATGTTTCCTGCCGGGGACCATAAATATGTATATCCCGTATTACTCCCGCCGGAGGCTACTCCCGACAATGTTGAAAACATACCGTAATTAATAGTTTTATCAATTCCTGCATTTGCAACCGGAAGAGGATTTATCGTGACGGGGATAGAAAAACCAGCACCTGGGCATGTTCCTGAAATAGGTATTATTGTATAGGTTGCCGTTTGTATGGTCCCCATGGTATTCGTCAATACCCCGGTGACCGTCGTTTGATTTGTACCTATGGCACCACCAGTAAATCCGGTACCTGCTGGTATTCCCCAACTGTATGTTGTGCCGACGGGAACAATAGTTGTTGGAGGGGCATTAACCGGTGTAACGGAAAAAGGTAGCCCACTGCAGATTGTTGCAGGCTGGGTGGGGATGAGGGGGACCGGGTTAATAGTGACGGTGATTGTCAGAGGATTTCCGATGCAATTCCCTGAGGCTCCTGATGTTGGTGTGACAGTATAAATGGCAGTTTGTGAACTATTTGTAGTGTTGTCGAGTGTTCCGGTAACGGAAGGTTGGCTGGCACCGGATGTACCTCCGGTGAAACCACTGCCTGATGGTGCGCTCCAGGTATACGTTGTTCCAGTAGGAACGATAGTCAGCGGTGGTGTATTTACTGGTGTAAATGTAAATGACCCTCCACTGCAGATTGAAGGAGTTTGATTAGGAATAACGGGCTTGGGGTTGATATTTACCGTAACGTTAAAACTGGCGCCAGGACATCCTCCTGAAGATGGTGTGACTGTATAAGTGGCTGTTTGACTGCTGTTGGTCGTATTGTTCAGTGTCCCTGTAATGGATGCCTGACTTGTACCAGTTGCACCTCCGGAGAAACCAGAGCCTGAAGGAGTGCTCCAGCTATAGGTTGTCCCTGTAGGAACAATTGTTGTTGGAGGTGCGTCAGCTGGTGAGATAGTAAAGGAAGCTCCGCTGCAAATTGTTCCGCTTTGGGCTTGAATCTGGGGTGTTGGACTGAGAGTAACTACAAGAGTGAACGGAGTCCCGGGACAATTTCCTTGCGCCCCTGATAAGGGTATGATTGTGTAGGTTGCAGTTTGAGTGGTACTTGTTGGATTGGTCAAAGTTCCGCTGATCACAGTCTGATTTGTTCCGCCTGCACCTCCTGTAACTCCTCCTGTCACCACGGGAACTCCCCATGTATAGGTAGTTCCAGAAGGGATTAGAGTAGAAGGTGGGTTATTGGTAAGGCTTAAACTAAATGAATTCCCAATACAGATTGATGCTGTTTGATTAGGAATCACAGGTTTTGGATTGATCGTAACTGCAATTGAAAAGGGCGTTCCAACACAATTCCCCGATGCCCCGGATGTAGGTGTAACAGAGTAAGTAGCTGTTTGCACTGCATTCGTCGTATTGATTAAGGACCCGGTGATGGATGCCTGACTTGTTCCTGCGGCTCCGCCAGAAAAACCAGTTCCTGAAGGGACTCCCCAACTATATGTTGTTCCTGATGGAACGATGGTAGCGGGTGCAGCATCAACAGGAGAAATTATAAAAGATCCTCCGCTGCAAATTGTCGCTGACTGAGCCGGGATAACCGGTTTTGGGTTAATGGTAACTGGAACTGAAAATGTGGTGCCAGGACACGATGCTGCAGTTGGAGTAACAGTATAATTGGCTGATTGTGATGTATTGGTCGAGTTGGATAAGGTTCCTGCAATTGTCGTTTGATTTGTACCTGTGGCACCACCAGTAAATCCGGTACCTGCTGGTGTTCCCCAACTATATGTTGTTCCGGCGGGAACAATAGCTGTTGGAGGGGCATTAACCGGTGTAACGGAAAAAGGAAGCCCGCTGCAGATTGATGCAGGCTGGGTGGGGATGAGGGGAACCGGGTTAATAATAACAGAAATTGTGAATGGAGTTCCGGGGCACCCAGCGTAATTAGGTGTGACTGTATAAACGGCGGTTTGAGCGCTATTGGTTGTATTTGTTAATGTTCCTGAAATAGAACTCTGATTTATCCCTGGCAACCCACCTGTAAATCCTATGCCTGTTGGCGCGTTCCAATTATAGGAAGTTCCAGCAGGAACAATTGTCAGAGGAGGTGAGTTAATCGGATTTATTGAAAATGTCCCCCCACTACAAATTGAAGGTGTCTGATTTGGAATGACAGGCTTGGGTGTGATATTAACAATAATTGAAAAACTTGCCCCAGGGCATCCTCCGGTGGACGGAGTAACTGTGTATGTGGCTGTTTGAGTAATATTGGTCGTGTTTATCAATGTTCCGGATATGGATGGTTGATTAATCCCAGATGAACCACCAGAAAATCCTGTACCTGTTGGAGTTCCCCAACTATAGGTTGTTCCTGCCGGAACTATTGTTGATGGAGGATTGTTTGCCGGGGTAATCGTAAACATAGCACCACTGCAAATAATCGGAGTTTGATTTGGAATATAGGCAATTGGTTTAACCGAGAATGGATTGGAAATAAATTCTGTTGACCAGCCACATATGTTTCTAGCTTTTACTTTTACAGTGTAGGTCCCTGGATTTAAATAATTGATTGGTCCCGGTGGGTTCGTTGTTGAAGTAGAAGGATTCCCTCCCACGAATGTCCATTGATATTCGAGAATTGGGTCAAAACAAGTTTGAAAAGTAGCAAATGGAGTGATGACCCCTACTTGACATATATCAGAAATGTTATTTATCGATCCACGTGGTACAGTTTTTGCTATTATTTGTTGTGATTTTATTATGCCAGATGGAGCGCATGAATTTTTGACATTGAGAATTATATTATAATCTCCAGGGTCCAGGAATGTAAAAGCCGCATTATCGCCATTAAGGACTATTGTATAGTTTTGATCTGAAGGAAGGCATTGAAGAGAATTATTTTTTGTTACAGACCAAGTGAAAGTTCTATCGGAACAAGTGTTCGGTGTTGGTGAAGTATTTGTAGCAATAACTGAAAAAGGAACGCAATCAGTTGTTTTATCCACACTGAAAAGAGGAATAGGGACAGGACTAATGCAAATTGTTTTTGTGTAAATAGTAGAATCTATACACATTCCGATTCCTGTATTCTGTGCAACTAGCTTAACAACGAAGACTCCTGCCGATCCATAAGTATGGGTTGGGGAAGCTGACCCTATGGCATTATTTGCAATATTGTAATAATATTGAGTTTGCCCATCACCAAAATACCAAATAAAGTCTGTGTGATTATCAGAAACAGAACCATTAATATTACATCCCGGATCAGATGTATTTGTGAATGTTATTGGTGTATTAATGCACATGTTTGGTGGACAAGTAAAACGGGCTACAGGATTTTGCGATATTTGAATTGGGCAGATTGTAATATTTTTAGAGAAACATGTATTTGTAGCTACAGCCATAATTGCAATTGCATTTTGAGTTGCAGTTGGCGAACCACATGAACTTCCACAAGTGGAATTATGATAAATGTGGGAAATCGAGGAAGGCAGTGGCGAAAACAATAGGGTGTCATTTCCGTCTCCCCATGTAAATGTATAAGAAGTTGAAGATATATTATTTTGCCATGATGGATCAATTGAAAAGGATAAGGCGGATGGGGCACAACCAACTGTTGGTGTTGAGGAAGTCAATCCAAATTGAACATTATTTCCATTTAATACATTGTAGGTTTTTGAGTTTAAACAGCCATTAGATGAACCGGCCTTAAAAAGTAAATTATATGATCCAAAATTTGAATATAAATGAGAAACACCTGGTGGGATTGGGAATGAGGTTGAACCCCAGGAGGTATTATCTCCCCAATAGATTGAATCAAATACTTCTACTCCAATTGGAGAATGATTTACTTTCAGATTGAAAACTGGATTATTTGTACATTGAGTAAAAGGAGGGTTTGTGTTACTTATCAGTGAAACATCTGGTTTTTGTTTTACAGTTACATCATGACTAACTGAGTCTCTGCATCCTTGATTTGAGGTTACAATCAGTTTAACATGGAATGTTTCAGTATTATTCCCTATTCTACTCCCCATTCTTAAGACAGAAAAGTTAAAGATGTTAGTTGTGTAGGGATGTTGAGACGGGAAATAACTCGAAGAGTTATTCTCGGATCAACATCTTTCTTTTTTTGCTTCTTTT
>Ga0118677_10004498_pt1 | contig 25327 bp, 17 predicted proteins | sample AliMusrvi5mmetaG_FD_86154 | JGI IMG/M metagenome (GOLD analysis project Ga0118677, IMG submission 86154)
TTGATTATTTATTTCAATTAAAATTACTTGTTGAAAAACTCGGATTTAATGTGATAACAGCCAACAGCCAAAAAGAAGGAGAACAAACTTTAGAAAAAACTAAACCGGATTTAGTCATTTGCGACCTTATGATGGAAAACCGTGATAGCGGCTTTATTCTTTGCTATAAAATTAAAAAGAAATATCCTGACGTGCCTGTAATACTTGCAACAGCTGTAACTGCTGAAACGGGAATGATGTTTGAGCTGAATACAGCCGAAGAACAAAGCTGGATTAAAGCAGATGCTTATTTAACAAAAGGTATTCGTCCTGACCAATTGCATCGCGAAATAACTAAACTATTAAATTTATAATTTCTATATATGTTTTCTTTTACTAATAATATTATTTATGGAAAAATTAAATCTTTTAGTTGTTGATGATGAACCCGGCATCAGAACTGGAGTTATCAGATCACTACAAAATTTTAGCGTAGGTTTTCCATTTATGGAAGACGATTTTCAATTTAATATTATTGAAGCTGGTAGTGGAGAAGAAGCGCTTGTTCTGATTGATCAACATCATCCGGATATTATCTTACTCGATAATAAATTGCCCGGCATTGAAGGCGTTGAAGTTCTTGAACAAATCAAGGATAAAGAAATTGACACCATGGTCATGATGATCACTTCGTTTGCATCGCTTGAATTAGCTGTTAAAGCAACCAACAATGGAGCGTATAGTTTTATTCCAAAACCTTTCACGCCGCAGGAACTCAGAGGTGCAGTCGAACAAATTACAAAACGACTTTTCTTGAAAAGAATGACAAAAAAAATGAATACTGTCGGGAAACAAGTCCGGTTCATGTTTTTGTCTGTATTATCTCACGAACTGAAATCACCGTTGAATGCTATTGAAGGTTATCTGCGTATGATGCAAGATAAACAAATGGGCGAAAACATTGATGATTACGAAAAAATGATTAGTCGCTCACTTGAACGTATCAGTGGAATGCGTACTCTTATTATGGATTTACTTGATTTAACAAAAATCGAATCAGGGAAAAAACTACGCGAGTTTAAACAATTAAATCTTTGTGAAACTGCTCGTGTTGCCGTTGATTCCATGGAACCATATGCTATTCAACGAAATGTTACTGTTCATTTTAATTCTGAAAAAGATGTTATTTTCTATGCTGATTCAGATGAAATGGAAATCATTTTCAATAATCTCATTTCAAATGCAATTAAATACAATAGTGAAAACGGAGAAGTATTTATTACTGTTGATCGAATTGAAGATGAAATTATTGTCACTGTCAGAGATACCGGTATTGGTATGACACAAGAAGAAATCGGAAAACTTTTTCAAGAATTTGTTCGAATAAAAAACATTAAAACCAAAAATATTTCCGGTAGTGGATTAGGACTGTCAATTCTTAAAAAACTGGTTGAAATGTATAGTGGCAAGATTGAAGTTACCAGTATTCCTGATGAAGGAAGTACATTTAAAATTATTTTCCCTTATGATAAGTGCGCCATTTAAACTCAATATATCATGAAATTCATTCCGCAAAAATATGCCATTGCCGATGAACCGATGAAACCTTTTATCGATGCAGATGAAATTTGGCAAATACTTAATAATGCTAATTCTACAAAAGAATCTGTTCGTAAAGTTATAGCAAAATCACTCGATAAAAACCGTTTGACTTTAGAAGATGTTGCCATTCTTATCAATGCGAAAGATCCTGAATTGATTGAAGAAATCAAAGAAGGCGCCAAGAAGCTAAAAGAACTGGTGTATGGAAATCGTATCGTTCTTTTCGCTCCTCTTTATGTTGGCAACTATTGCATGAATGACTGCAAATACTGCGGGTTCAAATTATCCAATACTCTTTCTAAAAGAAAAACACTGACTACAAAAGAATTGATAGCAGATGTTACAGCTCTTGAAGAACAAGGTCAAAAGAGATTGATTTTGGTTTATGGCGAACATAAAAAATATGACCCTGAATTTATCGCTGATAATGTTCGAACTGTTTATTCTGTTAAAAAAGATAATGGAGAAATTCGTCGCGTAAACATCAATGCAGCGCCGATGGAAATTGAAGGTTTCAGAATTATGAAAGAAGCCGGTATTGGCACTTTTCAGGTTTTTCAAGAAACATATCATCAGGAAACATATAAAAAATATCATCAACGTGGACCAAAATCAGATTATGATTACCGCTTGACTTCTCTGGATAGAGCGCAGGAAGCAGGATTGGACGATGTTGGCATAGGCGCTTTGTTTGGATTATACGATTGGCGTTTTGAAGTCATGGGATTGGTGCGTCACACCAATCATCTGGAAGCCTGCTACAATGTAGGTCCACACACAATTTCATTTCCACGTTTACAATATGCTTCAGATTTAAATATTGATAATAAATATATTGTCAGTGATGATGATTTCGTGAAACTCGTTGCTATTCTTCGCTTGGCAGTGCCTTACACCGGTATGATATTAACTGCAAGAGAATCGGTAGAAATAAGAAGAAAAGTATTACAATTCGGTTGCTCACAAATTGATGCAGGTACAAAAATCAAGATTGGCGCTTATGCTGAAGAAGTTCATGAAAAGGATATCAACAAAGAACAATTCATGATCAATGATAGCCGCTCGTTGAATGAAGTGATGGATGAACTTATTGAAAATGATTATGTGCCTTCTTTCTGTACAGCTTGCTACAGGCTCAACAGAACAGGTGAACATTTCATGGAATTTTCCGTGCCCGGTTTCATAAAAAGATTCTGTACACCTAATGCTGTGCTTACTTTGGCTGAATACATCATGGATTATGCTCCGAAAGACACAGCTGAAAAAGGCTGGGCATTGATAAATAAAAACCTCGACGACATCAAAGAATTTCAAGATGTTGAAGAAATAAAAAAACGATTGGAACGCATTAAAAATGGGGAAAGAGATTTGTACTTTTAAATAGTTATGAGTATTGAGTTATTAGAATTTAGAAAAAGTTTGAAGCAAATAGCTTGAGCTTGTGACTTTCCAATGACTAAAATAAGTACAAGATAATTTTATTTTCTACAATAATAACTTCAGATTTAATCATGCGAATCGAAAAAGATTATATCGGACAAAAAGAAATACCCAACGATGCGTTTTTCGGAATTCATGCTCTTCGTGCAAAAGAAAATTTTCCGGATCAAACACCTTTTCATTTAGAATGGTATCAGGCGATAGGACTTGTCAAACTGGCCTGTTACAAAACCTACGATGGTTTTATCAAAGCAATAAAAGAAAAATATAAAACCGTTCCTTTTAAATTTATTGATCAAAAAAAATCAGATGCCTTAAAAGATGCTGCGCTAGAAGTCAGCAAGGGCAAGCATTTTGAACATTTTATTGTTCCTGCTATTTGTGGCGGCGCCGGTACAAGCATAAATATGAATGTGAATGAAATCATCGCAAATGTGGCATTAGTAAAATCAGGATTTATACCTGGAGATTACAAAGAAATTGATCCGATTGAAGATGCAAACATTTATCAATCCACAAATGATGTCATTCCAACTTCACTGAAATTAGCGGCAATGAAGCTTCTGACAGAATTGGAATCAAAAATAAATGATTTAAAATTTGTTGTTGAAACATACGAAAAAAATCACCGCAATGATCTTCGTATCGCCTACACGCAAATGCAGGAAGCTGTTCCCAGTTCATTCGGACGATTGTTCAGCACGTATAATGAAGCGCTCGGGCGCGATTGGTGGCGTGTTTCAAAATGCAATGAACGGATAAAAGTGGTAAACCTTGGCGGAAGTGCTATTGGCACAGGCATTTCAGTTCCCAAATATTTTATTCTTGAAGTTGTTCAAAATCTTAAACAGCTTACAAATCTATCAATCACCCGGAGTGAAAATATGTCTGATGCAACCAGCAACCTCGATTCATTGGTTGAGGTGCATGCCATTTTAAAAGCACATGCCGTGAATCTTGAAAAAATGGTTGGAGATATTCGCCTACTCGCATCTGACTTGCATCAGAATGAATTAGTGTTACCACAAATACAGGTTGGAAGCAGCATCATGCCAGGAAAAATAAATCCTGTCATTCCAGAATATATAATCAGCGCAGCACATAAGATATATGCAAACGATCAACTTATCAGCAATCTCGCTGCTCAAGGCTGTTTGGAACTTAATGCATATCTTCCTACAATTGGTCATGCATTGCTTGAAAGTTTGAAATTATTGATTGGCATGAACACCACGCTGAAAAATAATTTATTCAACGGATTGATTGTAAATACTGAACTATCATTTAAAAAATTAATGTTTAGTCCTGCGATTACCACGGCTTTATTGCCTTACATCGGATACAACAAAGCAAGCGAATTGGCGAAGCAAATGAAATTGAAAGGACAATCCATTCTAGAAGCGAATGCAGAACTTGGATTTCTTGATACTAAAAAATTAGAAACAATACTTGAGCCACAGAACCTGCTAAAAGAAGGATTCAATGTGAATGATATTTTGTAAATTATGCCTAAAGGAAAAGAAATAAAACCTCATCTTGGAATTTTTGGCAGAAGAAACAATGGCAAAAGTTCTCTAATCAATATGCTTTCAGGGCAAGATACGTCTATTGTGAGCGATATGCCCGGCACTACGACTGATCCGGTCAAGAAATCCATTGAGATTCCGGGCATTGGTCCGGTTGTAATGATTGATACTGCCGGTATTGATGATATTGGTGACGTGGGCGAACTTCGAATAAAAAAAACGTTACAGATCATTAAATCTGTTGACCTTGCGTTATTATTGATTACAAATAATACGTTTGAAAAATTTGAAAAAAAGCTTGTCAAAGAATTTATCCAATTTGATATTCCGTTTATTATAGTTCACAACAAAGAAGACATTCACTCGATAAACGCTGATTTTAAAAGGGAAATAAGCGATAAATATAAAGCGCCGGTTATTAGTTTTTCTATAAAACAGAAAGATTCTCTTGCTCCACTGATAAAAATTATTGAAAACAAAATCCCTGAAAATGCCTATAAACAGGTCTCAATGCTTGGAGACTTGCTGAAATATGGCGATATTGTTTTATTGATTACACCGATTGATATTGAAGCGCCTGAAGGACGGCTTATTCTGCCGCAGGTTCAGGCTATCAGAGATATTCTCGATAATGATTGCGTTGCCATTGTACTTAAAGAACGCGAAGTAGATACATTCTTAAAACAAACTCAAATCAAGCCAAAGCTGGCGGTTACCGACAGCCAGATATTTTTAAAAGCGGATGCTTCTATTCCAAAAGATGTACCATTGACGGGTTTCAGCGTGTTGCTTGCAAGATACAAAGGTGATTTTGAACATTATCTGCAAGGAACTCCAAAAATAAATAGTTTAAAAGATGGCGACCGTGTGTTGTTGCTTGAAGGATGTACGCATCATGTGTCTTGCGATGATATTGGGCGTGTGAAAATTCCACGATGGTTGACCAATTATACAGGAAAAAAAATTGAGTTTGATGTTGTTGCCGGATTGTCTGAAACGCCCTATCCTATTACTGATTACGCGTTAGTGATACAATGCGGCGGTTGTGTTTTAACGCGCAAACAAATTTTGAATCGCCTGAAACCCGCCATTGACGCTGGTGTGCCTGTTACAAATTACGGAATGACCATCGCTTTCGTGCAAGGCATCTACAACAGAGCAATTGCGCCTTTTGTAAAAGCTGATGAAAAAGGGATTGATTATATTTAGTGAAAAGTTTGTCAAGTTGAAAGTGAAAAGTTCATAAAGTAAAAAGAAAATTCAATAAAAAGCTTGCAGCTTAAGGCTTATAGCTTGAAGCTAATGATGATGATAGAAAAAATTGAACATATTTTAAACAAAAAAAATCTTACGAAAGAAGATATTCTGATTCTACTTGCTACAAAAGATAAGGATGAAAAATTAAAGATTTTTGAAAAAGCATATGCTACAAAATTAAAGTATATTGGCAACAAAGTTCATTTGCGCGGACTGATTGAATTTTCAAATATATGCTCTAAAAACTGCTTGTATTGCGGCATTCGAAGAGGCAATAAAAAAATTCAACGATATACTTTAAGTGATGAAGAAGTGCTGGAAAGAGTTCAGTTTGCGTGGAAAAGCAATTTTGGTTCAGTCGTTCTGCAATCAGGTGAATTAAGTAATAAAAAATTCACAAACAGAATAAATCATCTTTTGCAAGAAATAAAACGAACAACAAATAAGGAAATCGGAATTACACTTTCTTGTGGAGAACAATCTGAAAATACCTACAAACAATGGTTTGAGAGTGGCGCACAACGATACCTGATGCGCATTGAATCTTCAAATATTGAGCTCTATCATAAAATTCATCCGAACAATAAAACACATAGTTTTGAAAATAGAATAATTGCGTTGCGGTTGATTCAAAAGTGCGGATACCAAGCCGGAACAGGCGTTATGATTGGTCTTCCGTTTCAGACATTGGAACATTTGGCGGATGATTTACTTTTTTTCAGAGAAATAGATGTTGACATGGTGGGCATGGGACCTTACATTGAACATAAGGATACTCCGCTATATCACTACAGCGATCAGCTTTTGCCAAAGAAAGAAAGATTCGACCTAACATTAAAAATGATTGCCATTTTGCGCATCATGATGAAGGATATAAATATTGCAGCTACCACAGCCCTGCAATCTATTGATCCGATTGGTCGTGAAAAAGCTTTGAAAGCAGGCGCAAATATTATCATGCCAAACATTACACCTCAAAAATACAGAAAAAATTATTTGTTATACGAAGACAAACCCTGCGTGGATGAAGATGCCGAAGAATGTATAAAATGCCTTGAAATGAGAGTGCAATTGGCTGGAGACACCATCAGCTATGGGGAATGGGGAAATTCACAGCATCATAAAAAAAAGAACCAACTGTAATTTCTTAATAATATTATTGCATGTTTTCCCTTAAATACAATATTTGTGATTATTATTAATTTCCTTTCAAAACAAGGAGTTCAGCATACTGACAATCTCTGTTTTTTTCAATTCATATTCTCTATCATTATTGTTTGACGGGGCTTCCGTTAGATTCAACTAAAAAAGTTTTCCTTAACTATGGTTGATCATTAAGAAAAAAAGCTTGGATATCAACAATTTTCTTTTAATAAAGGGTTTTAAAATCTTTATTTTGCTGATTGTAAAAAATATATATTTGATAATTATTAATTATTCAATAATAAAACACCTTATGAAAAAAAAATTAATTCTTCTTTTCACCATTGTATTTTCATTAACAACAATGGCACAAAAATGGACTACTTATAACATGTCCAACACATCAACACAATTATCCAATAATAATGTATTCGCTATGGCTGTTGATCTTGACGGATCTATCTGGTTTGGAACTGTAAATGGCGTTACAAAATTTGATGGCACTCATTGGACAAATTATACAATTGCAAATAATTATATCATATCAATTGCAGTGGATGCTCAAGGGAATAAATGGTTTGGAACCTGGGGTGGCGGTGTTACAAAATTTGATGGTGTCAAATGGACAACATATACTTCAAATGATAGTTTGTCTGGTGATTTTGTAAATGCTATTGCCATAGATGCTCAAGGAAACAAATGGTTTGCAACCGATATGGGTGTTACAAAATATGATGGAACCAAATGGACTATTTATTCATCAACGAACGGTTTGGCTGATGACAATGTATCATCAATTGCCATAGATGCTCAAGGAAATAAATGGTTTGGAACCAGAGGAGGTGGTGTATCTAAATTTGATGGTACACATTGGAAAACTTACGATAATTCTAATGGTTTAGTATATGATTATGTGAATACAATAACCATAGACGCTCAAGGGAATAAATGGTTTGCAACAGGAAATGGCGTATCAAAATTTGATGGCGCACTTTGGACTACTTACACAACCACTGATGGTTTAGCAAATAACAATGTATCATCAATAGCTATAGATGCTCAAGGAAATAAATGGTTTGGAACTGTTTGGGGAGGCGTATCAAAATTTGATGGTACAAATTGGATTAACTACACTACAAATGATGGGTTGGCTGATAATAACATTTATTCTATTATCATTGATAAACAAGGAAATAAATGGTTTGGATATGACAACCGCGATTCATGGTCAATGGATTACAATGGGTCTGATGCAGGCGCCGGTGTTACGAAGTTTGATGGCACATTTACTACTTATACTTCTAATGGATTAGCAAGTAATAGTGTCAATGCAATAGCCATAGATGCTCAAGGGAATAAATGGTTTGCAGGTGCCACAGTTCCTCGCGGACAACTTATTGTTAATTATGTAGGTGGTGGTGTATCAAAATTTGATGGCACTCATTGGACTATTTATACTACTTTAGATGGTTTAGTTGACAATAATGTGAATGCCATCGCCATAGATGCTCAAGGAAATAAATGGTTTGGAACGGCAAATGGCGTATCAAAATTTGATGGCACCAATTGGAAAAAATATTCTACTTCTGATGGTTTAGCAAGTAATAATGTAACAAGTATTGCCATAGATCCTCAAGGAAATAAATGGTTTGGATTTGGTAATGCATCTGGTTCTTTTAATAATTATAATAATTGGTCTGAAAAAGTTGGCGTATCAAAATTTGATGATACGCAGTGGACTACTTATACAACCACTGATGGCTTAGCTGAAAATGGTGTTAATGCTATCACCATTGATGGGCTAGGGAATAAATGGTTTGCAACAAACAACGGTGTATCAAAATTTGATGATACGCGGTGGATAAATTACTCACAAAAAGCCAATGGATTGGTTAACAATGAAGTCCTTTCCATTGTTATAGATGATCAAAACAATAAATGGTTTGGAACTTATGGCGGTGTATCAAAATTTGGTGGTACCAACTGGACTACATTCACTAAAACGAACGGATTAGCAAACGATACTGTTTGTACTATTACAAAAGATTCTCAAGGAAATAAATGGTTCGGAACTAAAGGAAGCGGTGTATCAAAATTTGATGGCACCAACTGGACTACATTCACTAAAACAAAAGGATTAATCAATGATACTGTAACCGCCATTAAAATAGATGCTCAAGGAAATAAATGGTTCGGAACTAAAGGCGGCGGTATATCAAAATTTGAAGACGGAGCAACTGGAATAAATAATCCAATATTAATAAATAACAATGGAAGCATTTTCAACTATCCTAATCCTGCAATAATTGAAACAACATTTGTATTCCCACAAGTTGATACTTATACTTTAATAATTACTGATATAAATGGAAAAACAGTCAAACAGAAGGAATTAACCGGCGACAAAACACAAATAAACACAACAGATATTGAATCTGGACTTTATTTATATTCTTTGAAAAGTTTATCCAATGGATTAACATACAATGGAAAATTTGCAGTAGTCAAATAAAGATTCTTTTAAATTCCTTTAGTAATTAGAAAAGACAAGTAATCCCCAAGGGTAATACAAATCTTTTTTCAATATTTTTTATTTTCTGTTGTTATCTTTAGAAAATAAAAATATTTCTTTTTTGTTTCAACATTTGAATATAAATCTTCCTTGTTTTTCCTAAATTTGGTGATTAAAAAAATATTCCAAAAGTGAAAGTTTGTATAGCCGAGAAACCAAGTGTAGCAAAAGAAATAGCCCGAATATTGCAAGCCAATAATCGTAAAGACGGTTATTTTGAAGGAAATGGTTATCAGGTTACATGGACATTTGGACACTTATGTACACTCAAAAATCCTGAAGATTACACGCCTGATTGGAAACAGTGGAAAATATATGCCTTACCAATGATTCCTAATCGATTTGGTATAAAACTCATAGAAAACGACGGAGTCAAAAAGCAATTTAATACTATTAAAAAACTTTTTGCCGAATGCGACGAAGTCATAAACTGCGGTGATGCAGGAATTGAAGGAGAACTCATTCAACGATGGGTATTAACAAAAGCTGAATGTTCAAAACCATTAAAACGTTTATGGATATCGTCAATGACAGATGAAGCGATAAAAGAAGGTTTTGAAAAATTAAAAGATGGAAAAGATTTCGACCGTTTGTATTCAGCTGGAAATGCCCGTGCCATTGGCGATTGGCTACTGGGTATGAATGCCAGCCGTTTATATACTTTGAAATATGCCGATGGAAAAGGTGTTTTATCAATAGGAAGAGTTCAAACCCCTACCCTAGCTTTGATTGTTCGTCGATTTGAAGAAATTCAAAAATTCATTTCTAAACCATTTTGGGAAATAAAAACAAACTATCGAAATGTGATATTCAATTCTACAAATGGTCGATTCGATACAATTGACGATGCTTCCAGAATCATTGAAGAGATAAAAACAAATCTTTTCGAGGTTGTATCTTTCGAACAGAAAAAGGGAAATGAAGCCCCTCCTAAATTGTTTGATTTAACAGCATTACAAGTTGAGTGTAATAAAAAATTCAGTTTCACAGCTGATGATACGTTGAAATATATCCAAAGTCTTTACGAAAAAAAAATGGTAACCTACCCTCGCGTTGATACTACATTTTTGCCTAACGACATGTATCCCAAGATAAAAGGCATTTTAAAAAACATGGAACCTTATGCCAACTTCACTACTCCATTGCTCGGCAAGCCAATCAAGAAAAGCAAAAAGGTTTTTGATGATGCTAAAATCACCGATCACCACGCCATCATTCCTACAGGCACAAAGCCTTCGGGCTTGATATTGGAGGAAAAACGAGTTTACGATTTAATCGCTCGTAGATTTATTGCAGTGTTCTATCCCGATTGTATTGTGTCAAACACTACCGTGATAGGAAAGGTTTGCACTCACGAATTTAAAGCTACAGGCAAAGTTATTCTGGAAGAGGGATGGCGCATATTATATCCAAAAAAAGAGGACGAAAAGGATACTGAAAACGAAGCCGACGAGGAACAAATTATGCCTCATTTCGAAAAAGGTGAAAAAGGCGAACATACTCCTGATTTGCTCGAGAAACAAACACAACCACCCAAAATGCTTACCGAAGCGACATTGCTTAGGGCAATGGAAACAGCGGGCAAGCAGGTCGAAGATGATGAACTTCGTGAATTAATGAAAGAAAATGGAATAGGACGCCCTTCAACTCGTGCCAATATTATAGAAACCTTGTTCAAACGTAAATTCGTAACCCGCGAAAAGAAAAACCTTGTACCCACTCAAACCGGAATTCAATTGATAAATACGATTCAAAATGAATTATTAAAATCAGCCGAGTTGACTGGAATGTGGGAGAAAAAACTTCGTCAGATTGAAAAAGGCGAATACGATCCAAAAAACTTTCTGAACGAAATGAAAGAAATGGTTGCTCAGTTGGTCGTTGAAGTGAAGCGTGAAACAAAAAAAACGATTGTTATTGAGCACGATGCAAAACATGAAGAACAGAAAGCAAAAAAAATAGAAAAACAAAAATCATCAGAAACGAAGAAACCTGCGAATAAAAAGACTGTTGATTTAGGCGTAATTACTTGTCCAAAATGTAAAAAAGGCCATATACTCAAAGGGAAAACGGCATTTGGATGCAGCGAATATAAGAATGGATGTTCATTCAAAATTATGTTTGAACAATATGGAAAAGTACTTAACGACAAACAGATCTACACCTTGATTCAAAAAGGAAAATCATTAAAAGTTAAAGGGTTAAGTATAGATGGAAAAATAATTGATTCTGTTTTAGTTCTAGATTCTTCGTTCAATACAAAACCCACCTGATTTTATTATAACATTATTTTATCATCTTTTATAATGTTATATGTGTTTAATTGAATACATACTTTCTCTGTTTAAAGCTATTTTCAGAAGTGAATATATATAGGGTTAAATAGGGACTTTTTTTAATTATTCTCTCAAGGGAAGAAAACAAAAAAATCCTGAATATATTACTATTCAAGACTTTTAAGTATTCGTTAATATAGATGAATTCCGTTAAGTAGCCCCACCAGTTATACAATAATCTTTTTAAAAAAATATAACTTATTAATTATCATTATATTAAAAATATTAATAATCTTTATATAACCATATTCAAATCAAAAATGTTTATCATTTGTTTATCATTTTATTATTTTTTACTTTATTTTTGTGTAAAGATTAAAAAATAAAATTATGAAAATAACCAATGGTTTAACAATAACTCCTTATTTGAGATTATTACCAGACAAAAATAATAAATTTCCTATTCAAATTAGAATCACCGAAAATAGAAAAACAAATTTTAAAACAATAGGTTATTCTATTGCTAGAAGTCATTGGAATGAAAATAAAAATGAATTAAGAATTAGTTGTCCGGACTATGAAAAAATAAACAGATTGATTAATGATAAGATTGAAGAAATAAAAAAAGAGAAAGAATTAAAAATCAAACCGGAAAAAAATAAATCATCTTTTTCGGAATATCTAAATCACTATATTGATTATTTATCAGAATCTAACAGGATTGCTGATATGAAAAAACATATTGTAGTAAAAAATTATTTATTTAAGTTTAAAAATAATAATGATATTAAATTTTTAGATATTGATAAACAATTTTTAAATGACCTAAGATTATTTTTTATTAAAATACCAACAAAACCTAATACATATAGAAGTTATTTTAAAAAAATAAGAAAATTATATTATCAAGCTAGTGGTGAAGATTATTTCATACCAATTAAAAATCCTTTTGAAACATTCAAATATGATAAAATCATTGTATCTAATAAATCTCTTACTATGTTAGAGTTTACCAAAGTACATACTTTTAACTCATATAATTTATATTTTAGAAATGAGGGAATAGATTTGAATGATGAATTTTTAAATTTTCATAAAAATCAAAAACTTTATCTGGAATATTCAGATGAAAAAAATGAAAAGATTAGTGAGACAGATATTAAAAATTTATTTGATGTAAAAAACTTTTTTTGTTTTCAAATTTTTGCCAGAGGAATGAGAGTTGCTGATTTGATTACTTTAAAATGGGATAAAATAAACAATAACAAAATAGAATATCAAATGAGAAAAACAAAGGTTTCCGTTAGATTTGATATTATAGAACAAATGATTTTTTTACTTCGGTTTTATGTTCCTTTCAAATATAAGAAACGATATTACGAACATCTAAAAAATAATAGATTAGAATTTGATATTGAAATGTATTTATCATTATTCGACCAAGAAAAGAAAATTATAAAAGAATTTTTTGATAAAAAAGGTAAAAAAACAAGTGATAAAGAGATTGAAAATTTTTATAAAAAATTATATCATATTGAAAATTTAGATTTTAAATACTTGTTAGAAATGTATGATGCTATCAGTAAAAATCAAGAATTTAAAGATGATTATATTTTTCCTTTTATATCAAAAGAAAAAAGATTGAAATTAGAAAAAGAAGAAAGAAATTTGAGATTTAAGAAAGAATATAATTTAATCCAGTCAAATGTTGCGATGTATAACAAACAATTAAAATTAATTAATAAACATTTACAAATCAAAACTAATATAACATCACATTTAGCAAGGCACACCTATACATCTATTCAAAGATTTTTAGGTGCTGATGTTAATATAATTTCTCAATCTTTAGCTCACGGTGATTTATCAATGACTCAAAAATATATTAAAACTTTTGATGATGATACAAGAGTAGATGATGAAAACAAAAAATACTTTGAAATTATGAATATCAGTAGTAAAAAAATGGTTGAAGAAAATAAAAATTCTGTAATACTTAAAATTTCTGACTAAATCAGATAGAAAATATTTTTTTACTTATACTTTTGGAAATTCAGTCGGAGGGGAGGGAGGCTGAAAACTATATATGTCAAGGCTTTTACGCCATTTAACATTTATCATTTAACATAATGATACTTATTGGACGCCAGAAATGACGCATTGTCTGGCTTATTTTCTGATAATATATTTTTTTTAATTTATAAGTTATATAAAGATAGTTTTTCAATCAATTTCAATTAAGTTCAATCAATCTTAATTAAGATTAATTAAATTCAATTAAGTTTATTCATTTTACATTATATTTGTTTTTAATTATTTACGATTAATTAATTAAAATTATTTTAAAATGGCAAAGACAAACACAAAAGAACCAAAAAAAACCATTAAAATCAACGGAAAAGACATTCCACTTACAAAAGATGGTTTTCCTAACGCAGTTCATCTTTCAAAAGAAGGTAAAGAGTTAGTAAAAAAGGCTAAAGGAGATAAAAAAAATCAAAACAAAGAAACTTATTTAAAAGAATTAAAAGAACAATTAGAAAAATTGGGGAAATAGTAAGTTTAAAAAACTTGTTTAACTTTGTTTTAAAGAAAGGAGGACTTAAAAATTATTTATTTGATAATATAGATTTAAAAAACATAAAAAGCGTGTAGCTTTTGTTCTTGTTACAGAAATCTCGCAAATTTTATAACACTACAAGAATAATAAGTGAAACGCTCACGCCAAAGGCGTGGGCTTTCCTTGTTTGTAGTGTAGGTTGCGAGAACCTCTGTAACAAATAAGGTTATTAGTCCCACGTCTTTTTTATTTATTAATTATCGTTTAGGACTGGACGAAAATTAAAACCTAAACAAAATGAAAAAATTATTTACAATTTTAATTTTACTCTCCGTCTTTATCGGATTGAGTTTTGGACAAGTTTCTACAAATGGACTAATTGGTTATTGGCCATTTAATGGAAATGCAAATGATGAAAGTGGAAATGGACATAATGGAACAGTTACTGGTGCAACTCTTACTACTGATAGGTTTGGAAATGTAAATTCTGCTTATAGTTTTAATGGAACAAATAATGATATTTATATGGATATTGGATCAGTTGGGTTAAATACTACATTTTCAATTTCAATTTGGATAAACCACTCTACTAGTCATACAAATATGTATGATGAAGTTATGGGTTACGGTTCTGTTCCTAATACTTCTAATTTTTATTTTCATTTTGCACACTATGCACCTTTTAATGATGAAATATATGTTGGTTATGGTCTTGCTTCAACTTATGTACCTTCTTATAATCAATGGCATCATATTTATATTGAATGTAATTATTCTGGTGCTTCAAATTTTTATATTGACGGTGTTTTAAATGCAACAAAATCCTCTCCAATCACATTATCATTATCAAATAATAAAATTTATTTAGGTCATTGTTATGCAAATTCTCCTTATTGGTATAAAGGAATGTTAGATGATTTTAGAATATATAATAGAGTATTAACTCCAACAGAAATTACTGCACTTTACAATGAAAATATAACGAAATGTTCTGTTACAGTAACAGACACATTAGTTATCAATGCAAATCTCACTGGATTTAATCCTATAACATATCAAAACAATATTAAAATTTATCCCAATCCAACGTTTAGTCAAATTACTATTGACTGTGGTAGTAATTACAACACTTTGAACGGTTATACAATTAAAATTCTAAACAGTTTAAGTCAAACGGTTTATACATCACTTGTAAATAAACAAATATCAACTATTAACCTGAAAACTTGGACTGGTAAAGGAATTTACATCATTCAACTGATTGATGGTAATCAAAATATCATTGAAAATAAAAAGATTGTTTTACAATAAAGAAATAAAAAATGGATATAAATGAATTTATTAACGAAGCATTAGAACAGTTATCTGATCTTCCTAATCAATGTCGACATAAAAAAAATTATTTGATTGTAGATTTAGAATTTGAAATATATGTTATGAAAACTGAAACACAATCTACAAATACTGGAGTTGACAAAATTTTAGTTGTAACAAATCAAAACACGAAAGCAGGTCAATTTTATCATAAAGTTAAAATTAAACTTAAACCCAAAGATAAATAATAAAGAGAAGTAGTTTTAATATACTTTTCCAACTTTGGGTAATTTCAGTTCTAAAATAATCTTCCAATATAGTTTATTTGCAATTTTAAGACAATTTGGAAGGTTATTTTATTTTAAACAATAAAAGTATCGGCTCTTATCTCAAGTTGTCCCAAAACGATAAAAATAACTTTGGTGAGATATTCTTTAAAAGCATTGTCTATCTAACAAAAGAAAAGATTTGATAAAATTTTTAAAGTTCATTTTTTTATGTCTTGGAAACACTTGACTACCTAAGTATATAGAAAAAGCTGCAAGATCATGATATATATATATAATACTATATATTTCCCCAATTTTTTTGAAATTCATTTGAATCACCCCCCAAAATTTATTTTAATTTTTCCATTTTTAATTTTAATTCATCAATCTTTATACGGAGTTTGAGTAATTCTTTTTGTCTTAAATCTTTTTGTTGTATCAGTTTTTTTCTGTTATTACTTAATGATTGTTGAATTAATTTAACTTTAATTGGGTTCATTTAATTTAGATAGTTTTTTAGATTTTCTTTTGAGTATATGTTCTATAAAATTTACCAAACTACTCTCACTATAAAGAAATCTGTTTTTATATACTACAAAATCATTACTATTAAAATGATACTGGTTTATTAAATTTTGTAATACAGACCGATTTATATTCAGTCGTTCCTGTATCATACTACAATCATAATAATTTTCATTACTGATAATATATTTTACAATTATTCTGTCTTTCATATTCTTTATCAATTTTATTTTCTAACTCATCTATGTCTTGTTTTTCTTTCTCTTTTTCTTTCATAAAATTTTCTAATTTTTTATCTCTTTTCTGTTTTTTCTTTTGACTCTGTTTTTCAATTAATTTTTCATATTCATTAATCAAAGAATAAATGTCTTTTAAATATTCATCTTCCGGTTCTTCATAATCATCAGTATTTTCAATATCTTCAGGTTCCGGAAATTTGTTTTTATTTTCAAAATCAATAAAAACTTTCTTTCTTATAAATTCATTAAAATTTTTGAAATCTTTTAAATAGTTCATTGTATAATTCATTATTTTTTGTGGATCATACAATATATATTAAATCTTTTTAGTCAGTTTTTTCTGTTTTTTTAAAAAGTCAAGTGATACTAAGTAAAAAAAATATTTTCACAATTCAAAATTTTTTCAAAAATGTTTATCATTTTGTTTATCATTTATAATAAAAAAAACTCATAAGAAATTGAAAAACAATAACTTATGAGTTTTAATAAGTAGCCCCACCAGGACTCGAACCTGAATTTAAAGTTTAGGAAACTTCCGTTCTATCCCTTGAACTATAGGGCCCAAAAATTTATAGCTTAATAAAATCAATATATAAATTTATTCTGCAAAATTAATATTAAGTTATTTTCCCAGTATATCCATTTATTAAAAAAAAATTATACAACAATTTAAAACAATGAACTAAATCTTTTTATTTGTTACCAGAAAGGATATTCCCAAATAAAAGAACAATAGAATTGAGGGTGTAAAAATTTGGTGTAAACGTATAACTTGTATTACATTTGATATCTATCAGCAAATTTAATAATAAATTGATTTAAACCCCAAAATTATCATTACAATTTATCTGAACAGACTGATAATAATCCATTTTTTATAATAAAATTTACTTGTAATTATAAATTTTCTTGCACCTTAAATCTTACTAAAATCAATACTTTTCAACCATTTATTTCTAATGAACGCCATTAGAATTTTTCCTATTGACAATTTTTGGATAAAATCAGCGCAGCTATAATTAAGGAATATCCAACTATGATACTGATGAGTTAAACCAACTTTGAAATAGCTTTAAATAGTTTATTTAAGCAAATAATTTTACTTAATGGTATTAAATCAGTAGAAATAGATAAAATAAAAATTAATAATTTTTTCAATCCAATTACTTATTAATAATTACTTTTTTTACTGTAGAAAACTTATCATTAAATATTCTGATTATATAAATACCAGTTGCAAAATTCTGAATATTTAATTCTTGCTTTTGATTAGCATTTATATTTATTTCTGAAAAAATCTTTTGTCCATTCATGTTAATAATTTGAATAGTTGATTTTTCAGATACTTCAACATATATATAGCTAGTTGCAGGATTTGGATATACTGAAACATTTATACCATTGTTTGACACATCAGTAATGCCAGTAGAAGTATTTATGAATGTTGCAGATGGAGGTAATGCTCCACTATATGATACCAAAATAGAAACGCTTACAGCTGCACTATATAAATCATTTCCAGCTTGTGATGCTGTAATAGTTACTGAACCAGATTGTAAGAAAGTAACAATACCAGTAGTAGCATCAAATGAAGCTGTTGTTGGATCAGAGTTAGTATAAGCAACTGGCAATCCTGAATTAATAGTCGTTGTAAGGTTTATTTGTCCTCTAATGTTAGCGCCTGAAGCACTTACTTTAATCACTTGATTGAGTTTGTTTACTATTATTTTTTGAGTTACAGATATTGCAGATAGATATTGACTATTTCCGCTTTGTGATGCTGTTATGTTTGCAGTACCAGCACCAACAATAGTAATAATATTTCCGAAAATAGTTGCCACATTTGTGTCTGAACTCGAATAAGTTATTGGCAAGCCTGAAGTTGTTGTAGCTAAAAGTGGAAAAGGTACATCAACTAAAGTTTTTACAGGGAAAGTACCAAATGTAATTATTTGTGGCAATTTACTCACCGTCAATTTTTGTACTACGCTTGTTGCAGCATTATACTGATTATTACCGGCTTGGGATACAGTAATATTTGTAGTCCCTACACCAATAATTGTAACTATATTATCTGAAACTGTTGCCACGTCGGGATTAGAAGATGTATAACTAACTGGCAAGAGAGAACTTGATGTTGCAGTCAAAGGAAATGGAATATCAGCAATTGAATAAGTTGCTAGAGCAGCAAATGTAATTGTCTGAGATTTTTTGTTAACAGTCAATTTTTGCACAACATTTTTAGCCGCATTATAAAAATTATTTCCAGATTGTGATGCAGTAATATTCGCAGTTCCTGAACCAACAATCGTAATAATATTTCCACTAATAGTAGCTACAGCTATATTATCACAAGAATAAGAAATTGGTATGAGAGATGTTGATTTTGCAATAAGCAAAAATGGAACATCAGCAGTAGTTTTAGCTGCAAGAACACCAAACGTAATTATTTGATTTGTTTTACCACCAGTCATAGTTGGTGTAGATGGAGTATTTACAGTTAATTTTTGCATAACATTTAATGCCGCGTTAAATAAACTATTTCCAACTTGCATAGCAGTAATAGTTGTTGTTCCAGAAGCATAAATAGTAACAACACCATTCGAATCTACATTAGCTACATCTGGATTAGAACTTACATAACTAACAGGTAAAAGCGAACTTGATGTTGCTGTTAGTGGAAATGGGACATCGGCAGTTGTATATGTTGCAAGAGCTGCGAATGTAATCGTTTGAGATAATTTATTCACAGTTAATTTTTGAACAATATTTGTGGCAGCATTGTATGTATTATTTCCGGCTTGGGATGCAGTGATATTCGCGGTTCCAACATCAACAATAGTAACAATATTCCCTGAAATAGTTGCCACACTGGGATTGTCTATCGTATAAGTAATAGGCAAGAGTGAAGTTGATTTAGCTGTTAGCTGAAAAGGAGCATCAACAATTGTTTTAGCTGGAAGTAATGCAAACGAAATTGTTTGAGATAATTTATTCACAGTTAATTTTTGCACAATTGGTGTAGCAGATAAATAGTGAATGTTTCCACTTTGTAATGCTGTAATATTAGTAACCCCTGTACCAACAATAGTAACAATATTACCTAAAACAGTTGCTACACTTGGATTTGAACTTGAATACAAAATAGGTAACCCAGAAGTTGTCGTCGCTAAAAGTGGAAATGGTTCATCAACAATAGTTTTTACCGGAAGAGCACCAAATGTAATTGTTTGAATGCCTTTTACAACAACTGGAGTTGGAGTTGCAACTTTCACGGTTAACAATTTATATACTGTTGTTGCAGCATTATAAATAGAGTTTCCTGCTTGCATTGCATAAATAGTATCAGTTCCAATGCCAACAATTGTAAGTGTACTATCATTTATAGTTGCAACACTTGTGTTTGAACTTCTATATGTAACATGTAAAAGAGAACTTGCTGTTGCTGCAAGTGCAATCGAATCATCACCAAGTATTTTTGTTGGAAAAGCTGCAAATGATATAGTTTGATTTAACTTACTTACTGTTAACTTTTGTAAAACATTTGTGGCTGCGTTATAAAGATTATTTCCAACTTGTGTTGCAGTTATATTTGCAGTTCCAACTCCAACAATAATAACAATATTGCCTGAAATAGTTGCAACACTTGGATTATCAACTGAATAAATAATAGGTAATCCTGAACTGGCTGTTGCAGTGAGTGCAAAAGGGTTATCAACGATTGTTTTTGCAGCAAGTACTCCAAATGAAATGGTTTGATTTAATTTACTGACTGTTAATTTTTGTGATACTGATATTGCAGCATTAACATTCGAGTTTCCAGCTTGAGATGCAATAATATTAATTGTACCTGCTCCATGAATGATGACTACGCCATTGGAATTTATTGTCGCAACAGCATCAGGATCAGTAGTAGGAGCAACAGCAACTGTAGTATAAGTAATAGGCAAGTGTGAACTTGATGTTGCTGTTAGTGCAAATGGGTTATCAACAACTGTTTTAGCAGCAAGTACTCCAAACGAAATAGATTGACTTAATCTATTGACTGTTAATTTTTGTGTTACTGATATTGCAGCATTAACATTCGAGTTTCCAGCTTGAGATGCAATAATATTAATTGTACCTGCACCATGAATAATGACAACGCCATTGGAATTTATTGTCGCAACAATATCAGGATCAGTAGTAGGAGCAACAGCAACTGTAGTATAAGTAATAGGCAAGTGTGAACTTGATGTTGCTGTTAGTGCAAATGGGTTATCAACAACTATTTTAGCAGCAAGAGCAGCAAATGTTATTGCTTGATTCAATTTCCCATTTTTATATGTGGGAACAGCTGGAGCAATAACAGTCAATTTTTGAATTATATTTACAGCAGCAGCATATATATCATTTCCTGATTGAGTAGCGGTAATGATTGTTGTTCCAACTTTCAGAATAGTAACAGTAGTATCACTAATTGTTGCTACAGATGTATCTGAACTTGTATAAGTGACATGCAATAATGAATTTGATGTTGCTGTTAGTGCAAATGCCGCATCAGCAGTTGTTTTAACAGGCAGTGCAGCAAATGTAATTGTTTGTGCTAATTTGTTTACTGTTAATGTTTGTTTAACATCAATAGCAGGATTATAAATATTATTTCCGGTTTGTGAAGCAGTAATAATTGCTATTCCAGCCTTATGAATAGTAACAGTAGTATCATTTAGAGTTGCTACAGATGTATCTGAACTTGTATATGTGACATGCAATAATGAATTTGATGTTGCTGTTAGTGCAAATGCCGCATCAGCAGTTGTTTTAACAGGCAGTGCAGCAAATGTAATTGTTTGTGATAATTTGTTTACTGTTAATGTTTGTTTAACATCAATAGCAGGATTATAAATATTATTTCCGGTTTGTGAAGCGGTAATGATTGTTGTACCAGCCTTATGAATAATAACAGTAGTGTCATAGACTGTTGCTACAGATGTATCTGAACTTGTATATGTGACATGCAACAACGAATTTGAAGTTGCAGTAAGTGCAAATGGAGTGCTTAAAGTTGTTTTAACAGGTAGTGCTGCAAATGTAATTTTTTGTGTCAACTTGGTAACCGTTAATAATTGTTTAACATCAGTAGCAGCATTTATTGTTGCATTACCTATTTGAGAAGCAGTAATATTTGTTGTACCGGAGCCAACTATTTTAACTATATGCCCAGTTACTGTTGCTACGCTTGTATTCGAACTGGTATAAGTAATAGGTAATTTTGAACTTGATGATGCAGTAAGTGCAAATGGCAGATCTATAACAGTTTTTGCTGAAAGAGAGCCAAACGTAATTGTTTGCGTTTGTTTAGTTCCAGTTGAATAACCACCAAGAGTTTTAGCAGCTAAAGGTAAACTTGTAATTAATATATTTCCATTTATATCTTTTCCTTTTACAGTTAAGGAATATAATGAATCACCTATTAAACCTATAACATTAAACATTGTTGAAGATGTTGTGCCAGCTAAAATATCATTGTTATATATATCAAAACTACTAATAGATATATTGAGGGGGATACCCCAATTTAACTGAATTGAAGTTTGAGTTTTAGTCCCTTGAGTTAAAGTCAGATTCGAACAAAAACTAACAGTAATAATAGCATTTGCCGTGTTAGAACAATTATTCCCGTCTGTGCCTGTGACAATATAAGTTGTAGATATTGTTGGACTGACTGTTTTTGAAGTACCACTTCCTAAACTATTATTCCAGATATAAGTATTTGCTCCGCCTGCTGATAAATTTATTGAATTACCAGTACAAATGTTACCTCCGCTTGCTGTCACTGTTGGCAAGGTATTAACAGTGACAATTGCATTGGCTGTATTGGTACAACTATTTCCATCGGTGCCTGTGACAATATAAGTTGTAGATATTGTTGGGCTGACTGTTTTTGAAGTACCACTTCCTAAACTATTATTCCAGATGTAAGTATTTGCTCCACCTGCTGATAAATTTATTGAATTACCAGTACAAATGGTACCTCCGCTTGCTGTCACTGTTGGCAAGGTATTAACAGTGACAATTGCATTGGCTGTATTGGTACAACTATTTCCATCGGTGCCTGTGACAATATAAGTTGTAGATATTGTTGGGCTGACTGTTTTTGAAGTACCACTTCCTAAACTATTATTCCAGATGTAAGTATTTGCTCCACCTGCTGATAAATTTATTGAATTACCAGTACAAATAGTGCCTCCGCTTGCTGTTACTGTTGGCAAGGCATTAACAGTGACAATTGCATTGGCTGTATTGGTACAACTATTTCCATCGGTGCCTGTGACAGTATAAGTTGTAGATATTGTTGGGCTGACTGATTTTGAAGTACCACTTCCTAAACTATTACTCCAGGTATAAGTATATGCTCCGCCTGCTGATAAATTTATTGAATTACCAGTACAAATAGTGCCTCCGCTTGCTGTTACTGTTGGCAAGGCATTAACAGTGACAATTGCATTGGCTGTATTGGTACAATTATTCCCGTCTGTACCTGTTACAGTATAAGTTGTAGATATTGTTGGACTGACTGTTTTGGGAGTACCATTACCTAAACCATTATTCCAGATGTAAGTATTTGCTCCGCCTGCTGATAAATTTATTGAATTACCAGTACAAATAGTGCCTCCGCTTGCTGTTACTGTTGGCAAGGTATTAACAGTGACAATTGCATTGGCTGTATTGGTACAACTATTTCCATCGGTGCCAGTTACAGTATAAGTTGTAGATATTGTTGGGCTGACTGTTTTTGAAGTACCACTACCTAAACTATTACTCCAGGTATAAGTATATGCTCCGCCTGCTGACACATTAATTGAATTACCTTTACAGATAGTTCCTCCACCTGCTGTTACTGTTGGCAAGGTATAAACAGTTACATTTCGAGAAGTTGGATTAGCTGCAGAACAGCCTCCATTATATGAATAATTAATACTGACAGATCGAAGTCCTCCAGTATTCCAGGTGACAGTAACAATATTATCTCCTATTCCTCCGCCGCCAGTAATTGTACCTCCGGCAGATACATTCCAAACATAATTAAGATTACCTGATTCAGTTGCATAAACATTATTTATTGCTCCAGTACATACTGATATTGGACCAGAAATAAATGTTGGAGAAGGAACTGCAACAGTAACATTTGTTGAAGCGTTTATTTTTAAATTATTATAACTGCTTGTAGCTGTTACTGAATATACTCCTGACATTAAAGCTGATGCATTTGAAATTGTCGGATTTTGTAGTGTACTAGAAAACCCATTGGGTCCTGACCATAAATAACTTTTTATACTGCCCACATTATTACTAATGTTATATGCTAAATTTATTGTACTGCCTGAACAATAAGGTCCAGTATTAGAAATAACATTGCCAAAATGCAATAAAAATCTTTTATCTCCACTAACAACTGCTGATGTAAATGTATACTGATTTGTATTATTTAATAAAGTTGAAGTATTTGTTTTTAAATCTATTAAAGTTATTGGAACAGAAGGATTAAAACTTGATAAATTTGAAGCAGTTATTGTATATGTAGTAGATGTTTGTATCGTAATATCTATTGGAACAGTGACATTATTTACAGTATTTGATGGTAAAAAATAAACAGCTAATTGATCTTGATTAGCATCCAATGTACGACTATTCAGTTCTGGTCCACCATAACTGAACAATTTGTAAACATCAATATTTGAATTCCAAGAATAAGTTCCATCGCTTCTGAATCCAACCCACGTATCATCAGAAGAACCACCTCCCGATATAGTAAGTAATACTGCATTAAGTGTTGTTGCTTTAACAATAATTGTTAAATAAAAAAAAACGACTACAAAAAATAGTTTTGTTTTCATAATTAAATTTCTTAAAATATTTAGCTTCCCATTATTTTCTACCAGCTGTAATTACAAATTTCAATACTAAATCTTCTTGTTTTTTATCTAAATTTATTTTTTTCTTTTCTGCCATTTTAGGAACAATTTTTTGCCATCCTTCAGCAGTTAATTTTTTTGGATCTTTCAATTTATGACATTTATCACAATTATTATTAAAAATTTCTTGCCCTGATTTTAAATCAGCTAAAGTAGTTCCATTCCATTGCTTTGCAGCCCAATCAGCATCTTCTTCTGTCAACATAATTTCTTTAACATCCCTTTTCTGTTGATGATTTAAACTAAATGCAAATAAAATTACAGAAGCAATTAAAACTGCAAAAATTTTCAAAGTTTTCATAAATTATTTTTTTTAAAATTAATCAAATATACGAAAAAAAAAGATTTGTTACAAATAGAATATGATATAAATCAAGTATTTATTCACCATGTAAGTTTAATAATTAATAAAACCCTGATTAACTCCTAAAATATATATACCAAAATACTTTATTATTCTACTTGCTTATACGCAAAAAAAAGCCTTAATAAATTCATCTCCTTTTAACAATCCATAGCTGCCTTTTAGGACACTTCGTTCATTATATTCATTAACACTATCAGGACTTTGAGTCGGATTATAAATTAAAAAAGGAACCGGATCGCTCACATGGATGCGCATTTCAACAGGTGTTGGATGATCCGGCAAAACAGCAATAGCAACCGGTTC